>Ga0172372_10000510_pt1 | contig 59472 bp, 59 predicted proteins | sample LakKiv5m_2_FD_114544 | JGI IMG/M metagenome (GOLD analysis project Ga0172372, IMG submission 114544) | Freshwater microbial communities from Kabuno Bay, South-Kivu, Congo - kab_092012_9.5m | ecosystem: Environmental > Aquatic > Freshwater > Lake | place: Democratic Republic of the Congo...
CGACAGCTCGGTCGCCGGCCTCGGCGGTTGCCCTTACGCCAAAGGCGCCAGCGGCAATGTCGCCAGCGAAGACGTGCTGTACATGTTCAACGGGCTGGACATAGCCACCGGCATCGACCTCGATGCGTTGATCGGCGCCGGCCAGCGCATCAGCCAGCTGCTGGGGCGTGCCAATGGTTCGCGGGTCGCCCGCGCCAGGCAGGCCGGTTAGCGGCACCGATTTTGCTAAACCCTATTCGTTGGGCGGCCATCTATCGGACCACCCGGCACAGACAGAACAACAAGTAGAGGTAATTCATGAACAAGATTTACCCCAGCGCCGCCCACGCCCTGGAAGGCCTGGTCGAGGACGGCATGACCATCGCCGTCGGCGGCTTCGGCCTGTGCGGCATCCCCGAACAGCTGATCGCCGCCCTGCGCGACAGCGGCAAGAAGGACCTGACTGCCATCAGCAACAACGCCGGCGTCGACGGCTTCGGTCTCGGCCTGCTGCTGGAGACGCGGCAGATCAGCAAGATGGTTTCCTCCTACGTGGGTGAGAACAAGGAGTTCGAGCGCCAGTACCTGGCCGGCGAGCTGGCCCTGGAATTCACCCCGCAGGGCACCTTGGCCGAGAAGCTGCGTGCCGGCGGCGCGGGCATCCCGGCGTTCTACACCAAGACCGGCTACGGCACCCTGGTGGCTGAAGGCAAGGAAACCCGCCAGTTCAACGGCGAGTGGTACGTGATGGAGGAATCGCTGACCGCGGACCTGGCCCTGGTCAAGGCGTGGAAAGCCGACAAGGCCGGCAACCTGCTGTTTCGCAAGACCGCGCGCAACTTTAACCCGCTGGCAGCGATGGCCGGCGAGGTCTGCGTCGTCGAGGTGGAGGAGATCGTCGAGACCGGCGAGCTGGACCCGGACCAGATCCACCTGCCGGGCATCTATGTGCATCGCATCGTGCACAACCCAACCCCGGAAAAACGCATCGAAAAACGCACGGTGAGGAGTTGAGACCATGGCCTGGACACGTGAACAGATGGCGCAACGCGCCGCCCAGGAGCTGCAGGACGGCTTCTACGTCAACCTCGGTATCGGCCTGCCGACCCTGGTCGCCAACTACATCCCCGAAGGCATGGACGTCTGGCTGCAGAGCGAGAACGGCCTGCTCGGCATCGGCCCCTTCCCGACCGAGGAAGAGATCGACCCGGACCTGATCAACGCCGGCAAGCAGACCGTCACCGCCCTGCCCGGCTCGAGCTTCTTCGACAACGCGCAGAGCTTCGCGATGATCCGCGGCGGTCACATCAACCTGGCCATTCTCGGCGCCATGCAGGTGTCGGAAAAGGGCGACCTGGCCAACTGGATGATCCCCGGCAAGATGGTCAAGGGCATGGGCGGCGCGATGGATCTGGTGGCCGGCGTCAAGCGCGTCGTAGTGCTGATGGAGCACACCGCTAAGGGCGGCGCGCACAAGATCCTGCCGGCCTGCGACCTGACGCTGACCGGCCTCGGCGTGGTCGACCGGATCATCACCGACCTCGGCGTACTGGACGTCACCGAGCAGGGCCTGAAGCTGGTGGAGCTGGCCGAAGGCGTCAGCTTCGATGAGCTGCAAGAGGCGACCGGCTGTCAAATCCTCGCAACCTGATGGTCTTTGGCGCTCGCCGTTTCTACAAAACTCGCCGGCGGGCGTGTCTTTTTAATGTGCACTCTAAAGGTCAGCCAATCGAAAGCGGCCGACGGGAAGTCCCAGGAGAATAGAAATGCAAGAAGTCGTAATTGTTGCGGCCACTCGTACAGCAATCGGTGCTTTTCAGGGCGCGCTAGCCAATATCTGCGCAGTCGATCTGGGCAGCACAGTCATCCGTAGCCTGTTGAAAACAACCGGTATTGATCCGAATACCATTGATGAAGTGATCATGGGTCAAGTGCTTACCGCCGGCTGCGGCCAAAACCCCGCTCGGCAGGCCGCTATCAGCGCCGGACTTCCCTACAGCGTACCAGCATTGACCGTAAATAAGCTTTGTGGTTCCGGGCTGAAAAGCGTTCACCTTGCGGCCCAGGCGATACGCTGCGGTGATGCCGAAATCGTCATCGCCGGCGGCATGGAAAATATGAGCCTTGCGCCTTATGTGTTACCAAAGGCGCGCACCGGCCTACGTATGGGCCATGCTCAACTGGCCGACTCGCTGCTGCAGGACGGGTTGCTTGACGCTTTTCATAACTATCACATGGGCATCACCGCAGAAAACCTCGTGGCCTGCTACAAAGTAACCCGCGAAGAACAGGACGCCTTCGCTGTGCAATCCCAACAGCGCGCGGCGTCCGCTATAGCGGGCGGTCGCTTCAAGGCGGAAATCACACCCATATCCATCCCGCAGCGCAAAGGCGATCCCCTGCTATTCGATACTGATGAGCAGCCCCGGACAGACACTACCGCCCAGTCTCTGGCCAAACTCAAACCAGCCTTCGATAAGAACGGTAGCGTCACAGCCGGCAACGCCTCGACGCTTAACGATGGTGCCGCAGCGGTGCTGCTGATGAGCGCGTCCAAGGCCAAAGCGCTTGGCCTACCGATTCTGGCCACCGTCAAGGGTTACGCCAGCGCTGGCGTAGATCCGGCAATCATGGGGATTGGACCGGTCAGTGCGACTCGCAAGTGCCTGGACAAGTCCGGCTGGACACTCGAAGAAGTCGAGCTCATCGAAGCAAACGAAGCCTTTGCCGCACAGGCACTGTCGGTCGGCAAGGAGCTGGGCTGGGACAGCGACAAGGTCAACGTCAATGGCGGTGCCATCGCTCTGGGTCACCCTATCGGCGCATCCGGTTGTCGTGTGCTGGTTACCCTGCTGCACGAGATGATGAGCCGTGACGCCAAGAAAGGTCTGGCCACGCTTTGCATCGGTGGTGGCCAGGGCGTCGCATTGACATTGCAGCGCGACTAACCGTGAACCGCTCCCTGCGCGCAAGCTGCCAACGGGGCAGATCGCTACCGCTGATTGACCTCGCCCACGGCGACGCCAGCCGGCCAGTGCGGGCTGACACACCGCCGGTGCATGAGCAACTACGAACAGTGGCGCTAACACTATTCGTCGAGCATGGCTTTCAGGCGGTCAGCCTGCGCCAGTTGGCCATGGCACTCGGCATGCAAGCCGGCTCGTTGTACAACCATATGGAGAGCAAGCAAATCCTGCTTTTCGAGCTGATCGAGGAGCACGAAACGGACCTTCTGGATCTACTGGAGGCCGATGATCCCTGTCAGGCGGACGGGCTGACCCGTCTGCGCAGCTACGTCGACCTGCACATTCGATACAACCTGATGCATCAACATCGGTTGGTGCTGGCTCGCCGGGAGTCCCGCTGCCTGAGCGCCGAGCAACGCGCTTCAATCGAAGCAACTAGACAGGCTCACGTCGATCACTTGGAGAAAATTCTTCGGCAGATACCCTCACCGGCCGCGGCCGAACAAAGTAGTGCTGTCGCGCGCAGCCTGATGTCGATCCTCGAAGATGCACCCACGTGGTGGTCACCGGACGATGCCCCTGCAGTCGAGGGTTTTATAGCAGTAGTGACGCATATGGCGGTTGGTGGGCTGGCGGGTCCCAGCGCGGAACAATCTTTACCGCTGGCTCGCTCGGCCTGAGCGGCCGGCGCAGTTGCTTCAAATACAAAGGGGCTTCACCTCAATGCCAATAGCCTCCGCACAATCGAGGCGAACGTTAAGGAAGCAGTTATGAACGAAGACATGATTCAGCACTATCGCGGCATTCTCGAAGGTGTCGGCGAAAACCCGGAACGCGAAGGTCTGGTGGACACACCCAAGCGAGCCGCAAAAGCCATGCAGTACCTCTGCCAGGGTTATGGCCAGACCGTTGAGCAAGTCGTCAACGGCGCACTTTTCGAGTCGGACAATGATGAAATGGTCATCGTCCGTGACATCGAGCTCTATTCAATGTGCGAACACCACATGCTTCCTTTCATTGGCAAGGCTCACGTTGCCTATACCCCTACCGGCAAAGTCCTCGGCCTGTCCAAAGTGGCGCGAATCGTCGATATGTTCGCCCGGCGTCTTCAGATTCAGGAAAACATGACCAAGCAGATCGCCGACGCGATCATGCAGGTGACCAATGCCGCTGGCGTCGCCGTGGTCATCGAAGCGCAGCACATGTGCATGATGATGCGGGGCTGCGAGAAGCAAAATTCGGTAATGACAACTTCGGTGATGCTCGGTGGGTTCCGTGATTCGTACAACACTCGCCAGGAATTTCTGCAGCTCATTCGAGGCCGCTGACATGCCGAGACTGGAACCGGGAATGGCGCGAATTCATGTCAAGAATCTGCGCCTGCGTACCTATATCGGCATCAAGGAAGACGAGATCCGTAACAAGCAGGACGTGCTGATCAACCTGACCATCCTGTACCCGGCCGCCGATGCGGTACGCGATAACGACATCGAACAGGCTCTCAATTACCGCACCATCACCAAGGCGATCATTCGGCACGTCGAGGAAAACCGCTTCGCCCTGCTCGAGCGGCTGACCCAAGAGGTGCTGGATCTGGCGATGGCGCCACAGGCCGTACGCTATGCCGAGGTGGAAATCGACAAGCCACATGCCCTGCGCTTTGCCGAATCGGTGTCGATCACCCTAGCCGGGCACCGCGATTGATCGCCTCGGCGAGCACTAAGCCGCGAAGCCTGCATGGTCGTCGGACGTGCGGACAAAAAAAAAGCTGCTCACCCGAAGGTTGAGCAGCGAACCACCAGTCGCTCCTGGTTACGGGGATTCGCTCGCATGGCGAGTCGAATCAGCATCAGTACCTGATTGTCGGTCGTTGATCGAGGCTTACGCCTGGCGCCTGCGATGTATTGATTGATTGGAACCTGCCGTCACGGGGTGCTGTACCTCAGCCTACAACCTCACCATTTATTCGCCAGCGGCTCGGCGCTGTTTCGTTTGACCCGAGATAAAACGGTACGCAAGCCGCAAAAACCGTTAACGGCTAGGGTAGATCTTGATGCACGACATCGCTCCTACTCGAAGAAGCTCCATTAATAAATCCAAAAACGGAGACTGACCCCCAATGAAATTCCAGCTCGCTCTTTGTGCTGCCCTCAGTGGCATCACGACTTTATCCATTGCCGCCGTCAGCCCTGAAGAAGCCAAGCAACTGGGCAACGAACTCACCCCTTTTGGCGCGACCAAGGCCGGTAATGCCGAAGGTACGATCCCAGCGTATGAAGGCGGACTCACCACGGCCCCTGCCGACTTCAAGCCTGACAGCGGCTTCTGGGCCGATCCGTTCAAGGACGAAAAGCCGCTGTTCCGTATTGATGCGTCCAACGTCGATCAGTATGCGGACAAGCTCAGCGACGGTCAGAAGCACCTGCTCAAGAAGAATCCGGAAACTTGGTACATGGACGTGTATCCGAGCCATCGCACCGCCGCGTATCCGCAAAAGGTGATGGAAGCAACGGTGCGCAATGCCACCGCCTGCAACACCTATAACGACGGGCTGTCCATCGAGCCGGAGTGCCGCGGGGGCCTTCCGTTCCCGATTCCGAAAACCGGCAATGAAGTGATGTGGAACCAGTTGCTGCGCTACAAGAACGGGCCGACCGCCACCACCACGACCTCCTCCAACAGCTGGGTCATCGACAGCAATGGCACCATTACCAAGGCGGCGGAACAAGCTACCTTCGAAGAGTTTCCCTACTACCAGACAGATCGCGATGATCGCGATCCCGAGATGTACGCGCGGGTGTTCTCGCTGAACAAGCAACCTGCACGCCGAGCCGGTGAGGTGGTGGGGATCAACGACTATCTAGATCCGACCAAAAAGCCGCGCCGCGCTTGGAGCTATACGCCAGGCCAACGCCGCGTGAAGCTCGCGCCGGAGTTTGCCTATGACACACCAGTAGCTAGCCAGGGCGGCGTCACCCTGTTCGACGAACTGCAGATGTTCGCCGGAATGCAAGACCGTTTCGACTTTAAGCTCGTTGGCAAGAAGGAGATGTATATCCCCTACAACGCCTACAAGTTCAACTTCGAAGCCGATCAGATGGACCAGTTCAGCGACCATCACGCAAACCCGAAATACGAGCGCTGGGAGCTGCATCGCGTCTATGTGGTGGAAGCCACACTCAAGCCGGGCATGCGCCACGTCTACAGCAAGCGGCACTACTACCTGGACGAGGACACCTTTGGTGCCGGCCTGTACGACGCTTGGGATCAGGAAGGCAACCTCTACCGCTCGATGTTCCTGAGCGGCGTTCAGCTTTACGACAAGCAGATCCCATACGCGGTCAAGAACGTCATCTACGACTTCAACAAGGGCATGTACGGCGTGATCAACGACGGGCTCAAGGGCGGCTTCAGGATTCCCAAGGAAGCGCTACCTGAGCGGCAGATGAACGCCGAAGCCATTGTCAGCCGCATCACGCAGCGCTGACGACCGTGTCGCCGGTGGGCACCCTATACCCCCACCGGCCGCGTTCTATCAAACCCCTCACTAGGAGAACGACAGTGGCGCTCACCATGCACCAGTCATCTGTTTTTTATTTCACTCGCCTGCTGAACAACCTCTCAAACATCCTGGCCAAGGCGCAGGCCCATGCGGACGAAACAGGCACCGATCCGAAAGACCTGCTCGAAGCCCGGCTGGCTGAAGACATGTTCAACCTCAGTCAGCAAATTCAGATGGCATGCTTGCATCCCATGCTGTTTGTCGCAGGCATCACGGGCAAGCCTGCCGAACTCCAAAAAGATGAGGATCGCAGCTTCGCCGAGCTGCGCTCGCGGATTAGCGAAACCATTTCCGTGCTGGAAAGCATTCGCCCCGAAGATCTCAACGGTAGCGAAGACCAAGAAATCGTGCTGGCCACACCGCGAGCCGACCTTCCGTTCACTGGCCAGGGCAGCCTGCAGATATTTTCGTTGCCGAACTTTTTCTTCCACGTCGTCACCGCCTACAACATTCTCCGGCACCGCGGCGTACCGCTAGGCAAGATGGACTTCCTAGGCGGCCTCAAATAACACGACAGTGCTGCAGGCGGGGATGTGCTTATAAAGTGCGTCCCTATGGCGTGCTAGAAGGACGAATCGCCGGGCATATGCCCGGCGATTTCTTTAGCACTGCATCAGTGAAAATTTATTGAGGCTCGCAGACCAACTTGGCTTGCAGGGGTGCACCGGTGTATTTACCCGGCACGGCGAGGCTGGTCTGTTCGCCCGGCTCTATGGTGGTGGGTGGCGGTGCATCGCTTTGAGCTTCAGCAGGTCTCGGCTGCAATTCGCACGTAACGCTGACATCAGCATTGTTAGTGATTTGCAGCATCTGCGTTGTGCTGGTAGTGGCCGTGCCAGCACTCCCTCCTCCGCTGGAACCGACCACCTCGGTCTCGATGTCGAGACCGTTCAGCTGCTTGTCCAGATCGAGCCCATCAGCCATTGCCGTTACAGGCAGACAGATAGCCAGACCGCAAAAGATCAACATGTTCTTGTTCATTGTCGTTACCTCCGGTAAGGCGGGGCTGATGCCCCTCAATGTCAAAACCGCTCCGTGGCAACTGGTGCTCCGGTCGCTGACTTAGCTCAGCATCAACATTCCGCCGTCGATCATTAGAGTCTGGCCTGTTACGAAGCGCGAGCCTTCGCCGGCAAGAAAAACCAGAACGGGTGCCAAGTCTTGCGCGGCATCGCCAAGCCGACCTCCCAACGGGATCAGACTGGCCATGAATGCATCGTGCTGTTCGAGCTGTGTATCACTCATGCTGGAGCGAGTGGCGTCGTACATCGGCGTCCATATCGCCGGCGCGATGGCGTTAACGGTAATGCCGTACGGACCCCACTCGCGGGCGACAGTGCGTGTCCATGCCAATACCGCGCCCTTGCTTGCTGCGTAATGCGCCTTGCCTGGCTGCCCGCCCACGCCAGCGGCCGAGGCGAAGTTGATGATCCTCCCCCCACCTTGGTGCATATGCTCGTAGGCTGCGCGATTGGTCAGAAAGGTGCCGCGAGCATTCACCGCGAACACTTTTTCCCACTCATCCAGGGTGATTTCATCTGCAGTGGCGTTAGGCGCAATTCCGGCAGCATTGACCAATACGTCCAGCCCGCCCAACTGTGCGGCAGCCCAAGCAAAGGCCCTTTTTACCGATTCCGTATCCGAGACATCGCAGATATGCGAACGAGCCCAGCCATTGCCCTCGATTGCCTCCTGCGGGGCGCTTTCGCTTAAGTCGAGACTCGCCACATGGGCGCCTTCGTTTACAAAAGCCGCGACTACCGCGGCGCCAATTCCTCGTGCGCCACCCGTAACGATGACGCGCTTGTTATTCAATTGCATGCCTGTGCTCCAAACTAAATGTGCCTTCGTATAAAGGCGGCTTCCTGGCGATCACGTCATGTTTCGCGCAACGGCAACGGGCATGAGTGAATGAAGTTCATCCAGAAGCTTAGTAAGCAACATCGGACGCTGCGGCCGTATCGCCATTTACATACGGTTTTTCGTTTAACCCGAAGTCAAACGGAATGTAGGAGAACCTTTCATGTATTGAGTTTTTGCGCACCAGCGCTGCTTGCTCGAAATACTTGGAGAAAACCCAAGCCTCCGTACCCAACGGGGCCTTGGATCGACAAGTCGCAACGCCGCGCTAACGGCGGACCAAGGAGAATTCGCACCCTTGTCCTGAGGCGTTTGGGCACCACGACTTTACGCCGTGTAAACGGCTTCCCGCCCGAGGAATCGCTGTCGCTGTTAGGGTGAGCGCTCTGCTGAACAGACGCCCAAAGCGGACACGCGAATGACTCGGTTATCGCCGCTCGGGAAACGAATGCCACACGGCTCCAACTTGCCTGGATGCCGGGCACATGGCCAAGCCGCCTGTTCGAGGCATGAGAACAACTACAACAAAACCAAATCGGAAATCGAAGCCAATGAGCCAGTTTGAACAACTCGACATCGTCGCGGCCTATCACGCCGTAAGCGACACTTACCTCGGCACCGATGTAGACATTCACGCGCTGTGCCGCCAGTACCGCCATAACGAACCGGTGATGAAGGGCGATTTCGTCGATACCTATTTGAAGGTGCCGACAAACGCTGGCGCCAAAGCGGCCAAGGCGACGGTGACAGTGTTCAAGCACAAGGACATCATGGCCATCATGCGCGACGCCGAAACCTACACCAATGGTTTCATCGCCGAAGGGCTAGGCGCGTTCTTCGACGGTCTGATCATCCTTGCCATGGATGGCGAGCAGCACCGCCGGACCCGGGCGCTGCTGCAACCGGTGTTCATGCCAGAGACGGTCAACAAGTGGCGTCCGGAAATCGACCGGGTTATCCGCGAGGACTATTTGCAACCGATGGTGGCGGATAAGCAAGCCAACCTGATGGACTTCGCACTGGATTTCCCGATACGCGTGATGTATGCCCTGATGGGCTTTCCAACCAGCGACACGGAAAAATACAAGACGTACGCTACTTGGGCGTTAGCCATGGTGGCGGGCAATCAGATCGACCCGGAAAAAGCCAAGATCTACGGCCCACTGGCTGGTCAGGCGGCCAAGCACCTTTATGATGGAATCAAGGAGGTCGTCGTTGCACGGCGAGCCCAAGGCACCCAAGAGACAGACCTGATCAGTCGCCTGATCAACGCCGAAGCCGAAGGCCGCTCACTGGACGACCATGAGATCACAACATTCGTCCGCTCGCTGACCCCGGCAGCTGGGGAAACCACCACTCGCACGTTCAGCTGCATCATGACCAACCTGATGCAACGTCCCGAACTAGTGGAGCGGATACGCAACGACCGCAGCCTCATCGGCAAACTCATCGACGAGGGGATCCGCCACGAGCCTATCTCGACCTTCAAGGTTCGCCAGACCTCGAAGGAAGTGGAAATTGGCGGGATCATCGTGCCGAAAGGCGGCATGGTTCAGTGCATGACCATATCCGGCAACCGCGACGAGGACGTCTTCGAGAACCCGGACGAGTTTGACATCGACCGCAAAGTAAAGCCGTCATTCGGCTTCGGCTTCGGCCCGCATATGTGTATCGGGCAGTTCGTCGCCAAGGTGGAGCTGAACTGCGCGATCAACGCAATGCTCGATCTGTTTCCAAACATGCGCCTGGACCCATCCAAGCCAGCACCCAGAATTTCCGGTGGACAGCTGCGTGGTACCCGCGACATCCATGTGCTGTGGGATTGAGCGCGTGACGAGCCACGTAAACGAGGCGGCCGCAAGGCCGCCCCTCCACCGTTGTCTAACGCCCGCCGGAAATCGCTGCACTACGGGAGGACATCATGCCTGAACCGAGCAAATGGGCAGCGTTACGGAAACGAGCAAGCCTCTGGGGCGTCCTCATTTTCGCCAATCTGCCGCTCTGTCATTAAACCTGGCCGGAGAAACACCATGAGCCTGCACACAACCCAATACCAAGTAATCGCCGACCGCAGCCGTTGCTGCGGTTACGGACTCTGCGCTGCGGTCTGTCCGGAAATCTACAAACTAGACGATGACGGCATTGTCTATCTAACCATCGACCGCGTGCCGCCGGAGTTGGAAGAAGGCGCTCGCGAGGGCGCCGCTGCCTGCCCCGCCGAAGCGATTTGGCTGGAGGCGATCACAGACTGAAACGCACGGGATGCGATTCTGCGCAGCCAAAGTAAATTCCGATATCGAGCCTACATTCCACTTTGAGGGCAGGCAGACCTCAATCATAACGGTATGCATCATTCACTGGCCTGGCTGCCCTGGCCGAGATGGCTTAGGCTCAGATGCTTACCAATAAGATGTCGAGACACCATGCATCCGCCACGCGAGACCGAAGCCTTTTCCCGAAAACGCGCCACTCTGGAGCGTCTACTTGCGGAGGCGCGCAGAATCTTTGCGGAAAAGGGCCTCGCTGGTGCGAGGCTAGAGGAAATTGCGAGCGCGGCAGGCGTCACGCGCCAATTGATCTATCAATACTTCAGCAATAAGGAGACTCTGTTCACCAGCGTGCTGGACGAAAGCACGGCGCAAATTATAAAGGACCTGCTATCAATGGACCTTGATCAGTTGCCGCCACGCCAGGCGCTGACAGCTCTACTGGAATACCTTTTTGATCAATACGGCGCGGATCCTGAGTTGCGATCACTCGCACAGGAGAGCTTTCGCCTCCATGAGCATGGGACGCACAACCAGAATCGCTTCGGCGCCATAGCTGCACCGCTTATAGAGCTGATCGAACGAATCCTCAAACGCGGCGTTAAAAGCGGAGATTTTCTGCCTGACGTAGACGCGCGTATGTTCTGCGGTGCCTCCATGTTACTGACCACCCTCTGGTTCACCAGTCGCCACATCACTTCCACCGCAACGGGATTTGACACCAATACACCCGCAGGTTTGAAAGCGTGGCGCAGCTACGCGATCGATTTCGTGCTTAGCGCCGTGTTGGCAACGAATCGACCCTCGTTGAGTCGACCCAAGGTTAACGCTGGCTAGCTCAGCGAGGCCGGTTCGCTCGAACAGCTAGCCAATACGCTCTAACGCCTTCTCGAAAAGCCGTAGCGCCGAGGCATGGTGTTTTCTGCCGTGTTCTATCGACACTTTGCCCGCGCAGGCCCGGGCGTAACTGACTTCGAGAAATATGCCAAGCTTGAAAGCCGCCAGTACCAGATACCAGGTAAAGGCTTCGAAGCTTCGGGAGCTGCCCACCACGTAGCGCGCCACCAATTCATCCGCTGCGGGAAAGCCGTCCCAGGGATGCACCTCGATCGTGCCGGCGCCATGGCCGCTGGCGTCCGGCCATGTCACCACCAGCCAGGCCAGATCAAGCAGAGGATCGCCAATGGTAGCCAGCTCCCAATCGACGATCGCGCTGAGCGCCGGCCCCTCGCGGCTGAACATCACATTGGACAGGTGATAGCCGCCATGCAGGATGCTGGGGCTGAACCGTTGCGGGCAGTTGTCATTCAGCCAGCGCGCCAGCCGGTCGAGTCCGGGAAGGCTGCCTGCGCCCGGCCAACCGGTATAGCCGGCGACGCTTTCGAGCTGATGCAGCCAGCGCGCGACTTGTCGTTGATGGAAACCGTCTGGGCGTCCGAAGTCGTCGAGGCCGATGGCTCGATAGTCCAGCTCATGAAGGCAGAGCAGCGCATCGACCATGGCCAGCCCCATGCGCCGACGCATGTCGTGGTCGGCGGCATGGGGCAGCGGCAAGCCGGCCGCGGAATTGGGGTTGAAGCCATCCACCGGTTCCATCAGGTAGAACTTCGCGCCTAGAACGGCCTCGTCATCGCAGGCGGCGATCAAGCCCGCATGCGGCACCTGGCTGTCAGCCAGCGCTTTTAGCATGCGAGCTTCGCGCGCGATGGTCTTGCCGCCTACTTCCCGTAGCGCCGCCGATGGCCGACGCAGCACGAATTCACGCTCGCCTCGCCGAAAGCGCAGCAACAAGTTTTGAGTGCCACCCGTCAGTCGCACGGCATTTTCCAGCGGCCCGGATGCGAGTTCCCGCTCATCCATCCAGGCGCGCAAACGGTCGAGATCGACCAGCTCATGCCAGTCAGCCCCGCCGCTCAACGCTGCTCTCCGCTTTGTTCCAGCGTCGCCAGCGCGTCAGCATATTTTTCACGCGCCACCGCCGCCGCAGTCGGGCGATGGTAGCTGGGAAACAGGCTGTCGCTTGGCTGATAGTCGCGTAGCAGCTGCCTGGCCACGGTCACCTTGTGTACCTCGGTCGGCCCGTCCGCCAGCCCCATCTGGAAGGAACGCAGGATGTACCCGGCGAACGGCATCTCTTCGGATACGCCGATCGAGCCATGCACATGCAGCGCACGGGCGGCAATGTCATGCAGCACCTTGGGCATCGCCGCCTTTACCGCGGCGATGTCTTTGCGCACGCGCAGATAGTCCTGGTACTTGTCGATACGCCAGGCGGTGCGCATCACCAGCAGCCGGAACTGCTCCAGTTCGATCCAGGAGTCGGCAATCTTTTCCTGCACCATTTGTTTTTCGGCCAACAGGCCACCTTGCGTGGTGCGCGACAGGGCGCGCTCGCACAACGCATCGAGCGCTCTCTGCGCCTGGCCGATCACACGCATGGCGTGGTGCACGCGACCACCGCCGAGTCGCACTTGAGCGACGACGAAGGCTTCGCCGGGCTTGCCGAGCAGGTCGGTGGACGATGCCCGCACCTTATCGAAACGCAGGTAGGCGTGCGTCGCCTCCGGATCATCCGCTATGCCGACGTTGCGCACGATGGTCACGCCCTGCGCATTCGCCGGCACGATGAACATGGTGGTGCCCTTGTGCACCGATACGCTCTTGTCGGTCACCGCCATGACGATGAAGAACGCCGCATAGCGTGCATTGGAGCCGAACCACTTCTCGCCGCTGATCAGCCAGTCATCGCCGTCGCGTACGGCCTCGGTGGTGAACACGCTGGGGTCGGCGCCGCCCTGGGGCTCGGTCATGGCGAAGCAGGAGACGATCTCGTTATCGAGCAAGGGTTCGAGGTATTTGCGCTTCTGCTCCTCGCTGCCGTAGTGGGCGAGGATTTCGCCGTTGCCCGAATCCGGCGCGTGACAGCCGAACACGATAGGCGCGAACAGTGCGCGGCCGAGAATTTCGTTGATCAGCGCCAGGCGTACCTGGCCGTATCCCGGCCCGCCCAGCTCCGGACCAAGATGACAGGCCCAGAGCCTGCGCGCCTTGACCTGCGCCTGTAGTGGACGCACCAATTGCTTGAACAGAGGGTCGTGGATGTTCCAGGGGCTGCCCAGTACATGTTCCAGCGGCTCGACCTCTTCGCGGACGAAGCGGTCGATCCAGTCCAGTTCCGTTTGAAAGTCCGGATCGGTTTCGAAATCCCAGGCCATGTCGTGCTCCAAAAAATATGAGTGGCGCTCAAGCGAGCAGCATGCCGCCGTCGACCAACAGGGTCTGACCCAGCATGTAGCCAGCCAGCGGCGAAGCCAGGAACAGCGCAACGTTGGCCATGTCCTGCGGGGTGCCGAGGCGGCCCAGCGGGATACCACGAAGCGCACCTTCGAGACGTTTGGGGTGTTCAGTGGTGACGCGAGTGAGCTTGGTTTCCACCAGGCCCGGCGCGATACCGTTGACACGAATACCCGCACGCGCCCACGCCTCGCCGAGCGTGCGCGTCAAACCGAAAGCGCCGGTCTTGGAGGCGTTGTAGGCCGGATTGCCGCGGGTCGAATGGAAGGCGGCGGCCGAGCTGACGATGAGCATCGCGCCTCGTGATTCCTTCAGCAGTTCGAAGAACTTCTGCGCGCAAACCATCAGGCTGGTGAGGTTGATATCGACGACTTTCTTGAAGCCGTCGGTGAGAAATTCCTGACGGTCGTACAGCACTGTACCTTGCGCCTGAACCAGCACGTCGAGGCGAGTGAACGGCACGATCGCCGCCTCGATCAGGCTGGCGTTGGAGACATCGACCTGCACGTAGTGCAGCCCTTCAAGATGCGAATCCGCCGAGTCGGCGTAATCCTGCGCGCTCGGACGAGTGCCCCAGACGTGCACCTCGGCGCCGCGTTGACGGAAGTTCTGCGCGATACCGTTACCGATGCCGCTGGAGCCACCGACGACCAGCACCGTTTTGCCGCTGAAATCCAATTCGTTCATGCGTTATTCCGGTGTGTTCAACCCAACCCGCGATCGAACGATCGGGTCGGGTTCATCGTTGACTTCAGCCGGAGTGGGCCGCCTTTGTGCATCAATTGCTTACAGCCGAACCACACCGGCCGCGGCCAGACGTTCCAGTTCGCTGTTTTCCAAGCCAAGCCCGCCGAGTACATCGCGGCTGTGCTGGCCGAGGGCGGGCGGCGGACGATCCAGCGACAACGGCAGATCACCGAAATCCCAGAACGCGCCAATCTGTTGCAGCTCGCCGTACACCGCATGTTGATAGTGGGTATGCAAGCCAGCCGCGGCGTGGTCGGGGTTGTCGAGGAAGGGGTCGAGCTGCGCCTCGAGAACGGCTTCGGCGGGCACGCCTTGTGCGCTCAAGGATGACAGCGCATCGGACTGTGTCCGCCCGACGAAATACGTTTCAGGGTCCGCTCCGGCCAGCGCACGGAAACGCTGCGCTTCTTCGGGCTCCAGCGCCGCCACGGCGATCCAACCGTCATTGCAGCAATACAGCCGGTGCGTGTCGCAAAGGCCGGTCTGGCTGGCGTCCAGATGCGCGATGGGCGTGACCCTGCCGTCCTCACGGCCCACCGCTTCGCTCATGGTGAGCAAGGTCGCGCCAAGCAACGACGCGTTCACCATCTGCCCTTCACCGGTCCGCGCGCGCTGGTAAAGCCCCAACAGCAGAACGTACAACGAAGAAAGTCCCGCAAAGAAATCACCAACGCCAAAACGCAGCCACATCGGCGGTTGGCCGGCACCGCCCTGCTCCACTTCCCAACCGCAGGAGGCTTGCATCAACTGGTCGAAGCCGGGCCAATCGGCACGTGGTCCGGTGGGTCCGTAAGCGCTGACGTGGCAATAAATGAGTTGCGGATTGATCCGCTTGAGACTGTCGTAATCGACCTTCAGCTTGCGCGCCGCCGGCAGGCGCATGTTGTGATGGACCACATCGGCCCAGCGCACCAGCGCCTCGACCGCCGGTTGACTCAGCTCATCGCCGAGTTTTAGCGCGACGCCCAGCTTGCCGCGCTGAGTTCCACTGAAAATGCGCTCCAGTCGGCGCATGGCATCGCCGGTCGGGGCCTCGACCTTGATCACCTCCGCGCCCAGATCGGCCAGCATCATGCAGGCGAACGGCCCAGCCAGATAGGCGCCCAAGTCGAGCACCTTGAGACCATGCAAAGGAGGCAACGGCTCGCCCTGACGCCCAGTGCCCGGAACCAGACGCAGCGTTGGCGAGTCCTTAAAGTCGCTGTCATTGTCCGCGCCGGGCTGAGGTGCGGAACGGCCGATGCGTGCCGGTGGGGTGATCATCCAGGCTGGCCCCGGTTGCAGCGTCTTGCCGAGCGTGGCGTCTTCCACTTCGACCACATACCCGTTCAGTCGCGCCTGCTCGTCGAAATAGATGTCGCCGAAGGGCGCGGCAATCTGCGCCGAAACATCGTGCTGCCAGAAATGCTCGACCCACTCATGAGCGGGCCGCGTGGCGATGATGGCCCGGTTGGCTCCGAAATTCGGCGCCACGTGGCTCGGCGGCCATTGCGCATTGAGCCGGGCGACTTCCGCCTCGCCCAGTTCTGCCATGGCATTGGCAATCAATGGGGCTTTATCCGGCGAGTAATGCACATGAATCCAGCGGCCGTCGGCGCACTGGTGCAGCGGGATCGGAATGTGCTTGTCCAGCCCCTTGGCGAATACCGGCGTCGGTGTTTGCGCGCGGCTCCAGTGCATGGTCATCGGGACCAGCGCGGCCTGAGCCAGACTGGTGTGCGCGGCGCCGCCACGGCCATCACGATCACGCGCGATCAACCGCGCCATCACGCCCACCACACACAGCCAGCTTGCCAGCCAATTGGCAAAGGGCATGCGCACGAAGACCGGCCCAGGGCGGTGGCCCGGCTGTTCGTCGAGCAGGCCCAGGCGTGCCAGCACCAGCGTTTCACGTGGCACTGCCCCGGCCAGTGGATGCTTCTTCGGCCAGCCGGTAATGGCCGAAACGATCAACGCAGGAAATCGCTGCGCCAGCTGTGCATCGTCGAGCCCCAGCGTCGCGGCCTGCTTGGGAGTGAATTCGTGAATAAGCACGTCGGCCGCGGCCAGCAGCCGTTCGAGCCGCTGCTGCCCATCCGGCACGTTGATATCCAGCGTGACACTGCGCTTGCCCCGATTGAGCACGGCGAACAGCGCTTCCTCGCGCCGAGCCGGGTTGTCGGGCGGTTCGACCAGAAACACCTCGGCACCCGCTTCGTACAGCTGCAAGCCCGCCGCAGCACTCGCGATACCCGACCCCAGACTGACCACACGCAGGCCGTGCAGCGTTGACTCGTTCATAAGCACCTCTGGGTGTCTTGTTATTGTTCCAATGTTTCACTGTTCTGCTGTTCTACGCCGGAGCGAAACCGAGCCCGGGCTCGTTCGGCGAATTAAGAAGCTAGTGCATGAACCAGGATGATTCCAGTGTCAGACTGATAGTTTTTATACAGAATCCTATAAATTGTTTATTCGCACCGACTTCGTACGATTTTTTGCAGCCTACTGTGGCTAACCCCCGGCAGCGCCTAGCCGACGCGCCTGCCAGCTCCCAGCCAGCAGCACGCCACTCATCAACCAGAACAGCGATGCGGCACCGAGCGCCGCGCCCAGCACGCCGAACAGCAGCGGCATGCAGGCTCCGGAACAATTGATAAATACCGAGCGCACCGCCAGCCCTTCGCCGTGACGCGCACTGGGGGTCACATGGTGCAGTTGTGTCATCAACGCAGGCTGAATAGTGCCCAGCGCAACACCCAGCGTGGCGGTTCCCAGGGCCATCGCCCAGGCGGGGCCGAGCCAGGGGTAGATGGCGTACACCGCTGCGGTGAGCAGAAGGGCACTCAAGATGATCGAGCGCTGCGACAGACGATTGGCCAGTAGCGGTATCAACAGCAGCCGCACCAGTGTCGAGGTGACGGCGTAGGCGGCGAGGATCGCGCCGATCACCGAGGCGCTCATGCCCCGGGCATTGCCCAGAACCGGCAAGGCGAAGGAATGCACATCCCAGCTGGCCGACACCAGCCAGTTGATGAATAGCAATCGACGAAACGCCGGCTCGCGCAGCAGATCCCATGCAGGGCGGCGCTGCTCGCGCGATACCGGCGCGGCCATCTGTTCGCGCGGCACCCACTCAGACAGCAGCAACGTACCGAGGGGCAGTATCGCCAGGGCCGCAAACGCAACGCGAAAGCCGTAATGATCGATCAGCAGTCCCGTTCCCAGAGGCCCGATCAGGCTGGCCAGGGCCGGTGCGATAGCGATCCAACCGAATACTTTCATGCGCTCGCCTGCGTTACGGGCCAGGCGCGCCGCCGTGCGCTGAAGCGCGATCAACCCGAAACTGGAGCCGCCGCCACAGAGTGCGGCAGCCAGACAAAGCCACAGGTAGTGACTCGTCGAACTGGCGATCACCGCGCCGGCAAAGGACAGGCTCGCGGCGATGCGTGTCGGGCGGTGATAACCGTGTCGGTCCGCCATGCGACCCGCGGTCAGGGCGAGAAATACCGGCGCGGTCGCAAACATCGCCATCACCACGCCGACTGCCCAGACATCCATATCGCGTTGCAGTAGCTGCAGTGGTGCGGCCATGCGCATCCCGGTCAGGCATGAGTGCATGCCGATCTGGCACAGCACCAGGACCCAGAGTTTGAAGTAGGGAAAGGGCTCAGCGAGCGCTCCGTCAGAGGACGCCGACAGGGCCACGAGCGGTACCGTAAGCGGAAAGGATTGATGCAGGGCGTGAAGCAGAATCGGATGCGTACATTCAAGTCATTCTTATTGTTGGAACCTTGAATATAGACAGATATCAGCTATATGTACAATTACTCAACGTCGCGATGCGAGCATCTATTCATACGCGCTGCGACCACATCCAGGGGAGAGCTTCGTGATCGAACGTATGGATCACTTCACGATCGTGACGGATCAGCTGCAGGCAACGCGGGAGTTCTATATTGACCTGCTCGGGTTGACCGAAGGCCCGCGCCCGCCTTTTCCGGTGGCTGGCTTGTGGCTCTATGCCAACGGCCACCCGCTGCTGCACGTGGTGCAGGTGCAGCGAATGCCAGAGCCCCGCCGCGGCGTGCTCGACCACATGGCGTTTTGGGCCGAAGGGCTGCGGCAGACATGGCAACTGCTCGAAGATCGCGGCATCGAATTTCGTGTCATCAGAGCGCCGGGGGCGGTCCGTACCTGGCAGCTGTTTTTCCTGGACCCCAATGGCGTGGAAGTGGAGCTGGACTTCGCGGCTGAGGAAACGCCTCCCGAACACTGGAAAGCCCGCTTGCCGCCGCTTCAGATCAAGCCATCGTAGCTCCCGCCATCCACTTGAAGGTTTTGCCCCGAGATGTAGCTCGCCTGAACAGAGCAAAGGAATGCACAAGCCGCGGCGAATTCTTCCGGTTTACCGAACCGCCGCGCCGCTACGGGCCTGAGCATCTCGGTGCGCGCATCTTCCAGGCTCAGCTTTCTGTGCTTGGCAAGCTGCTCGGTCATGTAGCGCAAGCGGTCGGTTTCGATGCGTTCAGGTAGCAGGTTGTTGATAGTCACGTTGTCGCGCACCACTTCGCTGGACAACGCCTTGGAAAACGCCGTCAGCCCTGCCCGAGAGGCGGTGGAAAGTCCCAAGGGCAGGCGCGGCGATTTCACCATGGCCGAGGTGATGTTGATGATCCGTCCGAAGCGACGCTCGCGCATGCCACCGACCACGCCTTGGATCAGCATGATCGCCGACAACATGTTTGCCTCGATGGCCTTCAGCCAGGCCGCATGGTCCCAGTCTTCGATCCTGCCCGGCGCGGGGCCGCCGTTGTTGGTGATCAGTATGTCGGGCGCAGGACATGCGGCGATCAGGGCGGCTCGGCCTTCGTCGGTATTCAGGTCGCCGCGCACGACAAGCGGCCTGTGACCTGTAGCGGTCTCGACTTCCGCCCCCGTGCGCTCCAACTGCTCGGCATCGCGACCGTTGATCAATACGCGGCAACCTTCCTGCGCCAACGCCAGCGCGCAGGCCTTGCCAAGGCCACGAGACGATGCGCAGATAATTGCGCTGCGCCCTGCGATTCCCAAATCCATAACGCTGCTTCCTGTGGTTGCCAATGGTGCCGGCGGATTGCGTGTTCGACGTCCTGGCGCAGGTGAGGTATCAGCCGTCCATACCCAGCAATTGGGTGATGTCCCGACCCGGTTCGGCATCGGAGCCATAGGAAAAATCGCCCTTGCGCTGACGTTCGGCCAGCTGCTCCATCTGAAAGCGATAACGCGTGCCGGGCGCATCGAAGCGCGAGTGCAGGTCGATGCGCTCACCCGGCTCGAAATACCGCTGGTTCTGCGGACGAACCACCGAGTTGTCCTGCGGCTGGATGATGTAATTGATGCGCGGCATCAGATAGCGGAACGGTGCCGGTGCCGCCGTGGTGTTGAAGGTCACGTCGCAGCGCGAGCGGTGTTTGCCCACCGGCAGGAATGGCTGCAGGTTGGGCACGTCGTAACCCGGACGAAAGCGCGGATAGGAGATACAGACGTTGCTGCGCAGATGAATATGCAGCACAGCGCGAAAATCCTGGTACTTCGCTCGCACACCGCCGACCCAACGCATCACTGGCGCGACGGACTTCTGCGCGACCGTGCGGGTACGGGTCACGGTTTCCGAGGTCCACTCCACTTCCACCACGTCCGATTCCGATATTCCGTCGCCGATGGTATTGGCATGTAGAAAGTCGGCGTGGGTCAGGTCGATGAGGTTTTCCACCGACAAGGCAGAACTGGCATCGAAACGAACCGTGCGCTGGGTGTAACCAGGAAGACTGCCATCAACCGGCAGAAACGGGATGTGCGGCAGCAGCAAAGAATCAGCCGCATCAGGATTGCCATACCAGGCCCAGATGTAACCGTAACGCTCGACAACCGGGTAGTAGCCCATACCGCCGGTAAACTCGGTGAACGATGCACGCTCGCCATGCAGCCGCTCGGGATGAAACTCGGCTGCGAATGGCCTACCGTCCTTTCGCCAGAGGTAATAGCTCTGGGAATGAATGATCCGGCGAATGGGCCGCTCGGTGACATCGCGGCTGTGGGATACCGGGAACCAGGTATCGCGCAGGTCATAGTTGATCGGTGTCCAGTCTTTGCGAATCCGGCGCGCAGCGGCTTGCGGCTGTGCATCGGAAAGAGGCGTGGCGGCGTGCATGGAATTCTCCGGGTTCAACTGAATGAAGTCAGACGGCGAGGCGTTGTTCAACGACTATCTGCTGACGCAACTCATATAAGTCACGCGAGGGTGCAACCAATAACGCGGCGATAGCCGAGCCATCGATCGTGGCATTCACGCTGAATGGCGCTCTGCCTGCAGTCCGTGAGGCGCGCCAGCGCAACGGCGCACCCGCCATGCTGGACGTGTGCTGGAAACCGCGCCAACAGAGGCTGGTGGTGCCTCGTCGGTTGGCGCTCGCACTGATGAAAAGCGTGCTGAGCGGCGTTTCGTCCTGGCTCAGCAGATCCACCCGGATGGTGCCGCCACGCAGCGGAACCGCCGTTCGAACGATCAGCGGGTAGTCGGCAACGAACTGCGACGGCAAAATCTGACTCGACCAGACCGCGCCCCTGTCGAGCACGAGACGGTCGTTCATCAGTTGCGGATCGCCCAGGAAGAAATCCGTTATTTGCACTGCGTCGAAGCTCAACAGGCAGTTGGCCCCATCCAGCATCACGGCGAGGTACTCATCGTGCGTCATACTTACGACGGCGCTTCCCGTGTACTCACGCCCCGTAGGACAATAATCGGCACTTGGCAGGGTGGCGTCCGGCTCGCCGTCGCCCACCCATACATGCACGAAACCGTTACTTTCTTTTGCCATAAAGGCGCGCGCCGCATGGCGTTGCGGGACGCGTTCGCTGGCGCTCAGGTTCGGGATGGCAGTACAGGCGCCGCTGGCTCCATCGAACGTCCAGCCGTGATAGCCACACTGCAGCCCGGAACCCACCACGCAGCCTAGCGATAACGGCACCCGCCGGTGCGGACAGCGATCTTCCAGGGCGAAGACCTGCCCTTCAGCGTTGCGGAACAGAACCAGTTCTTCCCCGCCGCAGATCACTGCGAGAGGCTTTACATTATTCACGGATTCGCAAAGGGCCGAAGCCCACCATGAGCTGGTCGCCATCGAATGTTTGCCTCGTATTGTTATTGTTTGTGCGATCAGTTGGTCCCCGGACGCCTAAACTATCGCTTCAGAGCAAAGTAGACCGTGGCGCCTGACGAGGCAACAATAAATAGGCAATTTTTTATTTTGTGTTCATTTTAAGGGCGTTGCTGAATACAGGCTGCTCACAGCTACCTGTCGCCGCACTCCCGATGCCATTACTTAGGCAATTGGCAACCTTGTTCACCGAGCGGCATCCAAGTCTGCGCTTCCAGCTGGTCGCCTTGAGCAGCGATCAGATTTTGGGAAGGCTGAACCAAAACCAGTTCGACGTGAGCATTCCTATCTTGAGCGTCGACCAGGCGTATTTCGCGAGCCTGCCGCTGGGTGCAACACGGTTGCTGCACGACCGGCGTCACTTTCGCTTTCCAGGTGCCTGTGACGTGGGAAGGCGCTGGCGAAGCTTCCGCTCGCCACGTTGTGGAGCGGCATGCATTTTCGGCAATCACTCGATCACGCGTTGCGCAGTCGCGGCTTGAATCCCGCCCTGGACTGGAAACCGATGCGGTATGCCGAATCTGGAACACCGCGAGCGTTCGTGCTCAGTCCAAGCATCATCCACTGCCATTGGACCTGTTGACGGAAACGACCAGCCGCGACGGCCAGACGCCGGACCTCATCTTGCAGACCCTGCGTTGCGCGAGGTTGTGCTTGTCAGTCCGCGCGACATTCCACGGCTCGGGTTCGAGAATGGAGAAGTTGTGGAAGGTCGCGCTCTCGGACGACGGCGTCGATCGGAAGGTGCATGGTTTCAGTCTTCTCGCCTACGGCACCCCGTGGGCCAGGCGGACGCGAGACCAATCCATCGGTACCGCTTGGCAGCTTCGGTGAAGCAAGCCATACACCGACGTCCAAATTCGTAGCCATCAAGGCGATGAAAATCGAAAAACAGACAGAGCGGAATTTATGAGCGCACGCATGACGAAGCGATGCTCGCGTCCGTTTAGCTAGCCCAACCTGGCATCGGCGAACCAGCAATCTTCAGAGTTGGCGGGATCGTCTGGGCGCGTCACAAACGCCTGGGATAGCTGCAGCTGTCATTGGCAAAACCCGGCGTTCATTGACCTCCCCAAATGAGGTCATCGATTATCGCAGGCTGACAGCAGCGGGCTTTTTTGACGGTCACCCAACTCGCTGCGGCAAGCAACCCGGCCGCTAAGAAAGTCCCCGAGCCAAGAATAGGCACCCAGCTTTCACCGCGCCTTTTCCGACACACAGGACTGCCTATCAAAGTCATTGTGCATCGTCCATCGGCACAGATATAAACAACCACCTCGGCATTCGCCTTGCTGCGGCGCGCGTCAATTCTCGGTTCACAGCGGGTTCGTTTTAGCAAATTTGCGTTTGACAACGAATCGCGTGCAACTTACTTTCTGCACGCTTTTTGATATTTTGTACATGTTTTAGAAATCTGCTTGAACAGTTCTAAGCGCAGCAGGCTGCAAGATCAGCCTTATTCGTTTAATAACGCCCGGCTTGCTCTGCCCTTTCGGCTTTCACAACTTAACCCGACTATCCGGCCTGCTTTCAGGGCCCGCATGAGAGAACATTGTGCTCGAAGCTTATCGAATCCTACTCGAACAACGCGCCAGCCAAGGACTTCCCGGCTTGCCCCTGAACGCCGAGCAGACCGCAGGCCTGGTCGAGCTTCTGAAGAACCCGCCAGCTGGCGAAGAGCAATTTCTCCTCGACCTGATCACCAACCGCGTTCCAGCGGGCGTGGATGAAGCCGCCTACGTCAAGGCCGGTTTCCTCGCCGCCATCGCCAAGGGTGAAGCCGCTTCTCCGCTGATCAGCAAGCAGCACGCTGTCGAACTGCTGGGCACCATGCAGGGCGGCTACAACATCGTCACGCTGGTCGACCTGCTGGACGACCCGGAACTGTCCGATACCACCGCAGCGCAACTGAAGCACACCCTGCTGATGTTCGACGCCTTCCACGACGTCGCCGAGAAAGCCAAGGCTGGCAATGCCAACGCCAAAGCCGTTCTCCAGTCCTGGGCCGAGGGCGAATGGTTCAAGAACCGCGCCCCGGTCGCCGAAAAGATTAGCCTGACCGTATTCAAGGTCACCGGCGAAACCAACACCGACGACCTCTCCCCCGCGCCTGACGCCTGGTCGCGCCCGGACATCCCGCTGCACGCCCTGGCCATGCTGAAAATGGCTCGCGACGGCATCACTCCCGACGCTCCTGGGTCGGTAGGCCCGCTCAAGCAGATGGAAGAGCTGAAGATCAAAGGCTTCCCGGTTGCTTATGTCGGTGACGTGGTTGGTACCGGTTCTTCGCGTAAGTCCGCTACCAACTCGGTGCTGTGGTTCTTCGGCGACGACATCCCGAACGTACCGAACAAGCGTGCAGGCGGCTTCTGCTTCGGCACCAAGATCGCGCCGATCTTCTACAACACCATGGAAGACGCAGGCGCCCTGCCGATCGAGTTCGACTGCTCCGACCTGGCCATGGGCGATGTGATCGACGTTTACCCCTACAAGGGTGAAGTCCGCCGCCACGGCAGTGACGAGCTGGTCACTACCTTCCTGCTGAAAACAGACGTCCTGCTCGACGAAGTTCGCGCTGGCGGCCGTATTCCGCTGATCATTGGTCGCGGCCTGACCGAAAAGGCCCGCGCCGAACTGAGCATGGGCCCATCCGACCTGTTCAAGAAGCCGAAAGCCCCCGCCGAGAGCAACAAAGGCTTCACCCTGGCGCAGAAGATGGTTGGCCGTGCCTGCGGCCTGCCGGAAGGCAAAGGCGTCCGTCCGGGCACCTACTGCGAGCCGAAGATGACCACCGTCGGTTCCCAGGACACTACCGGCCCGATGACCCGCGACGAGCTGAAAGACCTGGCTTGCCTGGGCTTCTCGGCTGACCTGGTAATGCAGTCGTTCTGCCACACCGCGGCCTACCCGAAGCCGATCGACGTCACCACGCACCACACCCTGCCGGACTTCATCATGACCCGCGGCGGTGTTTCCCTGCGTCCGGGCGACGGCATCATCCACAGCTGGCTGAACCGCATGCTGCTGCCGGACACTGTCGGTACCGGCGGTGACTCGCACACCCGCTTCCCGATGGGTATCTCTTTCCCGGCAGGTTCCGGTCTGGTCGCGTTCGCCGCTGCCACCGGTGTCATGCCGCTGGACATGCCGGAGTCGGTACTGGTTCGCTTCAAAGGCAAGATGCAGCCTGGCATCACGCTGCGCGATCTGGTCCATGCAATCCCCTACTACGCCATCCAGAAAGGCCTGCTGACCGTCGAGAAGAAGGGCAAGAAGAACATCTTCTCTGGCCGCATTCTCGAAATCGAAGGTCTGAACGAGCTGACCGTAGAGCAAGCCTTCGAGCTCTCCGACGCCTCGGCCGAACGCTCTGCCGCGGGCTGCACCATCAAGCTGCCGGAAGCGGCGATTGCCGAATACCTGCAGTCCAACATCACCCTGCTGCGCTGGATGATCAGCGAAGGCTACGGCGATGCCCGTACCCTCGAGCGCCGCGCTCAGGCCATGGAAGCCTGGCTGGCCAACCCTCAGCTGCTGACTGCCGATGCTGACGCCGAGTACGCCGAAGTTATCGAGATCGACCTGTCCGAAGTCACCGAGCCGGTTCTCTGCGCACCGAACGACCCGGACGATGCCCGTCTGCTCTCCAGCGTACAGGGCGAGAAGATCGACGAAGTCTTCATCGGTTCGTGCATGACCAACATCGGTCACTTCCGTGCTGCCGGCAAGCTGCTGGACAAGGTCGAAGGCTCCCTGCCGACCCGTCTGTGGCTGTCGCCGCCGACCAAGATGGACCAGCATCAGCTGACCGAGGAAGGCTACTACGGCATCTACGGCCGCGCCGGTGCGCGCCTTGAAATGCCGGGCTGCTCGCTGTGCATGGGTAACCAGGCACGCGTGGAAACCGGTTCGACGGTAGTCTCCACTTCGACCCGTAACTTCCCCAACCGCCTGGGCGACGCGACCAACGTGTACCTGGCATCTGCCGAGCTGGCAGCGGTCGCTTCGATTCTAGGCCGCCTGCCGACTGTCGAAGAGTACATGGTGTACGCCGCGCAGATCGACACCATGGCAGCAGACGTCTACCGCTACCTGAGCTTCGATCAGATCGCTGGGTTCCGCGAGTCAGCGGCCAAGGCCAAGATCGACATGGTTGCTCTTTAATTTGAACCTAACCAGGCGGTCTCCGTTATGACCTCTAACCAGCTTCTCTGGGAAGGCGTTGAACTTATGCTGTTCGGCTTAGGTTCCGTTTTTGTTTTCCTCGTTCTGTTGATTGCCTGCATTCGCCTGATGTCTGTTGTGATTGGCCGCTTCGACAGTGCGCCCTCCGCTCAGTTGGCTTCCAGCAAGCCCGCTGTGGCTGAAGTGGATGCCGATGTCATTACGGCAATCCAGACCGCTATCCATCAGCACCGCGCTCGTCGTGGTTGATTCAGAACAGGGAGTTCCCCTCATGACATCTGTCAAACAACCGCTCGGCATTACCGATGTGGTGCTTCGTGATGCGCACCAATCCATTCTGGCCACCCGCGTTCGTCTTGAAGACATGCTGCCGATTGCCGGCAAGCTGGATCAGGTTGGCTTCTGGTCCGTCGAATCCTGGGGTGGGGCGACTTTCGATGCCTGTATTCGCTATCTCGGTGAAGACCCTTGGGAGCGCATTCGAGAACTGAAGAAGGCGATGCCTAACACCCGGCAGCAAATGCTGCTGCGTGGCCAGAACCTGCTGGGCTATCGGCATTACGCCGATGACGTGGTGGAAAAGTTCGTTGAGCGCGCGGCGATCAACGGCGTTGACGTGTTCCGTGTGTTCGATGCTATGAACGATCCGCGCAACCTGGAGACCGCTCTGCGAGCGGTCAAGCAGCAGGGCAAGCACGCACAGGGCACGATTTCCTACACCACTAGCCCTGTACATACTCTGGAGATGTGGGTCGACCTGGCCAAGCAGATCGAGGATATGGGCGCCGACTCGGTGGCGATCAAGGACATGGCTGGCATTCTCACGCCTTACATGGCTTTTGAGCTGGTTTCGCGTTTGAAGGCAAGCCTATCCATTCCGATCCATATGCAGTGTCACGCCACGGCGGGCCTGTCCACTGCGGCCATTCTCAAGGCTGTCGAGGCGGGCATCGACAACGTTGATACCGCCATTTCCTCGCTCTCGATGACTTATGGACATTCGCCAACCGAGTCGGTGGTGGCTATTTTCCAGGGCACCGAGCGGGACACCGGGCTCGATCTGTTGCTGCTTGAAGAGATCGCTGCGTACTTCCGTGAAGTGCGCAAGAAATATGCGAAATTCGAAGGCACGCTCAAGGGCGTCGACTCGCGGATCCTCGTGGCACAGGTGCCGGGTGGCATGCTGACCAATATGGAAGGCCAACTGAAGGAGCAGGGTGCGCTCGACAAGTTCGATGAAGTGCTCGCCGAGATTCCTCGCGTTCGCGAAGACCTCGGTTTCATTCCGTTGGTGACGCCGACTTCGCAGATTGTCGGAACTCAAGCCGTGATTAATGTGCTTACCGGCGAGCGCTTCAAATCCATCACCAAGGAAACCGCCGGCATCCTCAAAGGCGAGTACGGCGCCGCGCCTGCTCCCTTCAATGCCGAACTGCAGCAACGCGTGCTCGACGGTGCAGAGGTCATCACCTGCCGCCCTGCTGATCTGCTGCAGCCAGAAATGGACAAGCTGACGGCCGAGCTAAAAGGGCTGGCGCAAGAAAAAGGCATCAAGCTGGCCGAGGACGAGATCGATGACGTCCTCACGTATGCGCTGTTTCCTCAGATCGGCCTGAAGTTTTTGGAGAACCGCGGTAATGCCGCTGCTTTCGAGCCGGTGCCGACCGGCAAGCAGCAGGCGCCACGCGAAGCGGGCGCACCCGAGGTCTATACCGTCGAGGTCAACGGCAAGTCGTTCGTCGTACAGGTCAACGACGGCGGCGACATCGAGGGAATCAAGCCTGTTGGCGGCGAATCAGGCATAGCACCAGCGGCTGCTGCGCCGGCCGCAGGTACGGGCGAACCTCAGCCGGCGCCGTTAGCCGGCAACATCTTCAAAGTCCTCGTACAGCCCGGTCAGATGGTTCAGGAAGGAGATCTGGTGATCATCCTCGAAGCCATGAAGATGGAAACTGAAATCCGTGCATTCAAGGCCGGCACCGTCTCAGCTGTGAACGTCAAGGTCGGCGACGCTGTGTCGGTGGGCGACAGCCTGCTGATGATCGCTTAAGGAGTGCGGCATGGATAAGTTGCTCAAGCTGTGGCACAGCACCGGTCTCTATCACATAGAGCCTGGTCAGCTGCTGATGATCGTGGTGTGCCTGGCATTGATCTATCTGGCGATTCGCAAGGGGTTTGAGCCCTTGTTGCTGATCCCGATTGGATTCGGCGGTGTGCTCGCCAATATTCCCGTCGCCAACATGGCCGAGGGTGCTGGCATCCTCCACCTGTTCTATGAAGTCGGTCTACCGACCAGTGTGTTCCCGCTGTTGATCTTCATGGGCGTCGGTGCCATGACCGACTTCGGGCCAATGCTGGCTAACCCCAAGACACTGTTGCTCGGTGCGGCAGCGCAGTTCGGTATCTTCGCGACGTTGCTCGGAGCATTGGGGATAGCATCGATGGGTATTCCGGGAATGGAGTTCACCCTTCGTGAAGCGGCGTCGATTGCGATCATTGGCGGTGCGGACGGCCCGACCTCAATCTTCGTTACGGCCAAACTCGCGCCGCATCTGCTGGGGCCGATTGCTGTCGCAGCCTACTCTTACATGGCGCTGGTTCCGTTGATTCAGCCACCCATCATGCGCGCCCTGACGACAAAGGAGGAGCGCGCCATTGTCATGACGCAGCTGCGCCATGTCGGTCAGACAGAAAAGATTGTGTTCCCGCTCATGCTTGCGCTGATGGTTGGCTTGCTGCTGCCTGACGCAGCGCCGTTGGTGGGCATGTTCGCGTTTGGTAACCTGTTGCGCGAGGCTGGGGTCGTTGATCGTCTGGCCGATACCTCGCGCAATGCGCTGATTAATATCGTGACCATTGCGCTGGGGCTGACTGTCGGCTCCAAGCTGTCCGCTGAAGCCTTCCTGCAGATGAAAACGCTTGGGATCTTGCTGCTTGGAATGGTTGCGTTCTGTGGTGGTACGGCGGCGGGTGTGCTGATGGCGAAGGTCATGAACATCTTCAGCACAAACAAGATCAATCCGCTGATTGGGTCGGCCGGTGTATCGGCAGTGCCAATGGCGGCGCGAGTGTCCAATAAATTGGGGCTAGAGGCGGACCCGCAGAACTTCTTGCTCATGCATGCCATGGGGCCGAACGTAGCGGGGGTCATTGGCTCGGCTGTTGCTGCGGGCATTTTGCTTAGTTTCGTAGGGTGACTAACCGCTAGGCTGAGGCAATCACGTGTGGTCAGGAACACAATTACACCTGCCTAGTGGGACGACCATCAGACAAAGTTTGAGAGAAAGAATGCGACGAACAAAAGAAGACGCCAAAAAAACTCGGACGGCACTTCTCGCATCTGCGGAGCGACTCTTTCTAGCTGACGGAGTGACACGAACGAGTCTCAGCCAGATTGCCCATGATGCCGGCGTAACGCGTGGCGCAGTTTATTGGCATTTTGAGAACAAATCCGACCTATTAAACCAACTGCTCGACCAGGTTCGAATATCGCCTGAAAAAATAATGGGAGTAACCAATGATAATTCTTCACAACATCCGTTGCGCTTATTACGGGACTTATGTGTAGAAGGCGTAAATGCTCTGGCGATAGACCAGCAAAAAGGCCGCGTCATGAAAATTCTTCTGCATCGCTGCGAGTTCACCGACGAGCTTATTGCAGCGGAAGCTCGCCACAATTTCTTGATAATTCAGCTTATTGATCAATGTGAGCAGATATTTGCCAGCAACATTGAGATACTGCAGCCAGGTGTCACACCTCGAATGGCTGCAATCTCGATCCATGCTCTTATTATTGGCTTGTTCACTGATTGGACAAGAAACCCGCAATTGTTCGACCCAATAGCGGACAGCGGTCCGTTGATCGACCCGCTTTTTCGAGGCCTCGTCAGAAACTGGGAAAATATCTAACGATTTGGCATCCTTGCCCTCAAGATCTTATGGATTTGACGTGACAACGTCGCTGCAAAAAATAGTGACCGAATCGCAGAGTTATGCGCTGGCAAGCCAGAAAGACTAGCCCTAAGGAAAAAATTACTGTTTTCCGGCAGCATTGTTAACTTGATCATTTACCTTTTTCAAAGGCTTTATAAGAGCCATGCCGCTTGAGTAAATTAGGCCGATGTTCGCAACAACCATCAGCGGTTGGTCCAACCTACCCATGTAGCTCCAGCCATTTCATAGCCTCTCACGCCAGCTGGGATTATCGGCTTCGTGCGCCCTTACAAGCCCCGCGGTTAAGTACGTAATGCTGCAAAGCGGTCAAACAGTCAGATGAGAGAAACACCGTATCGTTGAGGCTTTTTTGAATTCGGCGTACACCGGAGTCTTAGTAACCATGTGCTCTGTGCTACCTACCTCACATACCCAAGTATTGGGTAAAAGTCTGCTACACGCCGATCGCGTTTCCGCTCGAGGTCGTCAGCCATCGCTCAAAATGCCGGCTATGTACCTGCCCGTCTTTCGCCGCATAGTAGACAAGCCGCAAGTCACGGTCGACATCGATCGTGAGTGAGGTGTGATCGAACACCACCTGGCCGATCCCGTCGATCTGAAAATTCCGGATGCCCTGGCAGGGTCCATGAATATCCTGTTGCCGCCACCAGGTCCTGAAATCGGTATCGATCTTCTCCAAATCTTTAACCAATGCTCCAATGTCGGGGTCCTCGGCTGCCCTGACGAAATCACGGCGAAAACTCGATAGCATTTGCAAGGCCTGATCCTCCCACGGGTCGAGCAATGCGCGCATCGAAGATGCGGTGAACAACAGCCAAAGGAAGTTGCGCCGCTCTGTCGGAACGCTCGAGAAAGCGAAGATCTTATCTGCAGCCGCGTTCCAAGCCAGCACATCCCAGCGAAGATTGAGGACGTACGCCGGACGCATTGGGAGATCGGCCATCAACCGATGAACGAGCGGTGGCACGACACACCAGGTTTTGCCCGGCTCTGGCGGGAGCCTCTGATGCGCCAGCAAAAAAAGATGCCGTCTTTCGGTGGCGTCCAGCTTCAATGTGCGCGACAGATTTTCGAGGAAAGTCGCAGATACGCTGATCTCTCTCCCCTGCTCCAGCCAGGTGTACCAAGACAGTCCTACCCCGGCGAGGGCTGCTACTTCCTCCCGTCGAAGCCCCGGAGTCCGCCGTCTTGCACCAGAAGGCAAGCCCGCGTCCTGTGGAGAAATACTTTCACGGCGGCTTCGCAGAAAGTTAGCCAGCTCCGCCCGGTTTCGCTCAAGGCTGCGAGGAGCGCTCATCCAATTACTCTCCAGTAATAGCATAAGAGGTCAAATTGTAACCCCATTGAAGCGGGATTAAGAATAACTCTCGTCGCCAATGCCCCGTTCCAGCCAGCTGGCCGGCATCGAGCGGCTTGATCGTTCAGGAGATATTCGGATGTACCAATCATTGCTTCGTCAGCAATTGGAGTTACTGAAGTCCTCCAACCAGTACCGCACCTTCACCACTCTCAGTCGCATCTGCGGCCAGTATCCGTTCGCCAAGCTGAACGGCGAGCAGCCGGATCCGGTCGTTGTATGGTGCAGCAACGACTACCTAGGAATGTCGCAGCACCCGACCGTACGCGAGCAGATGCACCTGGCATTGGAAACGTACGGCGCTGGCTCAGGCGGTTCGCGCAACATCGGTGGCTCCTACGAGCTTTATGAGCGACTCGAGGCGAGCCTTGCCGACTGGCACGATAAAGAAGCGGCACTGGTTTTCCCGACCGGCTTTGGCTCGAACGACGCCACCCTCCAATGCCTGCTGAGGCAAATCCCCGATTGTGTCGTGATCAGCGATGCGCTGAATCACGCATCGATCGTCAACGGCATCCGAGCAACACCGAATGAACGGCAGGTGTTTCGCCATAATGACGTGGAACACCTGGCCCAGATACTGTCCCGTTATCCAATTGGTCAACCGAAGCTGGTTGTGTTCGAGTCGATCTACTCGATGGACGGCGACATCGCACCGATTGCCGACATCGTGGAAGTTGCCAAGCGCTTCAACGCGCTGACCTATCTCGATGAAGTTCATGCGGTCGGCATGTACGGCGCTAGAGGGGCCGGAATCGCTGCCGAGCTCGACCTGGTCGACAAGATCGACATCATCCAAGGCACCATGGCCAAGGCCATCGGCGTGATCGGTGGTTACATCGCCTCGACCCGTGTCATCGTGGACGCAGTACGTTCCTTTGCGACAGGCTTCATCTTTACCACGTCCCTTCCTCCTGCCGTCACGGCTGGCTGCCTGGCAAGCGTCGAGCATCTCAAGTCCAGCGATGACGAGCGCCAGAAGCTACAGATCAATACCGCTTTATTGCGCGAGCGTTTGAAACAACACGACATTCCCGTCATGCCCTGCTCGCAGACGCACGTATTGCCGGTATTGGTCGGCGACGCCGAGCGCTGCAAAGTTGCCGCCCTGCGGCTTCTACATACACACGGGGTCTATCTCCAACCAATTAACTACCCCTCTGTGCCGGTCGGTACGGAGCGCTTTCGGGTTAACGCAACGCCCAACCACAGCCAAGCCCAGATCGAGAATCTAGCCGTTTGCCTGCGCGAAACCTTCGACCATTTTGCGATCCCTTTGGCATCCAAAACTTTCACTTCGGAGGTGGCCTGATGAACAACTTATCGTTCACCGTGCGAAACGCGACGCAGGAGGACATCGAGTGGCTGATAGAACTGAGGTCCTTCTTGCTGGACGGTACGTCGGCCATTTACGCCAGCCGCAGCCAGACGGACTCTGAAAGATGGCGTACGGCGTATAAGCACTGGCTAGCCGCGCACCTAGGGGTACATGACAGTGTACAGGTGCTCGTAGCTGAGCACTGTGAAACTCGGCAAGTCGCCGGCTGTGCTACTGGAATCATCGATCTCAGGGCGCCCACCGCTGCAAATGCTAACGGTCTGTCCGGATGGATCCAGTCGGTTGTGGTTGATCCGCAATGGAGGGCGCACGGCATCGCAACTCAGCTCATGAATCATCTGCTTCGCTGGTTTGGCAACCGGGACGTTGCAACGGTAGCGCTCCAGACTACAGCAGGCGCATCCGGGCTGTACGAACGTCTTGGCTTCTGCCCAACAGGCGAGGGCCTCCTGCTTCGCCAGGGGGCGTCAGCATGAACGTGTTGATTATTGGCCTGGGCTACGCCGGACAGCGATTTCGCCAAGCATTCGAACATGTCACAAACCGAGCCGGTGTTTCGACCTCTATCGCATATGTCGGACGACGTCAGAAAGCTACGCCACTGCGTTACTTCGCCTGCATTGACAGTGCGCTCCAGCATTTCACACCCGATATCGTAGTGGTCAGTGCCAACGATATAAGTCACGCCGATGTATTGCGCCAGCTTGCGGGCTACCAAGGCTTTGTCGTCTGCGAAAAGCCGCTCGCCACACCCACTGACGCGCTGAATGGCGTCCAAGACGCGCTCAGCGGTGTCGGCGGATTCGCGCTGAATTTGATTGAGCGCTATTCGCAGGCGACGCAGATCTTGCGTGAATGGGTTGCCCGCCATGGGTGGGAATTGGTACGTGCCAGCTTCTATTGGGGCAAGGATCGCATCAATGACTACCGGCCCACTTGCGGAGTTACCAGTGAAGCGATTCATGCGTTGGATCTGCTGCGCTGGGTATGCCCGACTGCGGGTCCGCTGCGGCCGGATGGCGTTCTGGGTATCCGGTCAGACTTTTCGGTATCTGGACTTGCGGTCCTCGACACCGTGCAGCTGACCGCTGTCCTTGGTTCCGCGCCGGTCACCGGCTATAGCAGCTTTGTCAACGTCGTTCGCCAACGCACCGTCGACTTCAGCTTTGTCGATTGGGAAGACCAGCTTATCCATGCGCGACTGACCTTCGATACGCCGCGCTGGGATCATGACCATCTGCGGATCTGGATGCGGGATATCGACGGCACGGAACTCGTGCTGCACGAGCTCCGACTCTCTCCCAGCCAGTCGGGACTCGAGACCCTGCACAAGCTTTCTGAGTTCTGCCAACAGGTCCTTGACTGGGTCGTGCGGCGCCAGCCGCCTCCCCACCCATTCGCCAGCCTGGACGACGCCGTCGAGCTACAGGAATTGCTCAATCAACTGGAGCATCGCGCGCTCACCCCTGCCGCGGCCCGTTACAACCGTGGCGCTCAGCGCGCCTTGCTCGTCGAGGGCAGCGACCTGGAAAGCCTCGGCTAATGGATATCAGCAGGAGAACCACATGTGTGGAATAGTTGGATGGCTGTCCTACAGCCAGGACATGCAGGCGCAACGCAATACGCTGAAGCGCATGACCGAGACGATGGCAAATCGGGGGCCCGACGCCGAGGGGATCTGGATAACGGGTCCAATCGGCTTTGGCCATCGAAGGTTGTCAATAATCGACCTGGAAGGTGGTCGGCAGCCCATGCTGGCTCGACGCGACGACGGGTTAGAAGCGGCGGCGATCACCTACAGCGGTGAGGCCTACAACTTTCGTGAACTGCGCGCCGAGCTGAAAGGACGCGGCCATCGTTTCGAAAGCCTCAGCGACACTGAAGTGGTCCTGCGCGCCTACCTAGAATGGGGAGAGGGATTCGTCGAGCGGCTCAACGGGATGTATGCCTTCGCGGTTTGGGACCTCACAACGCAGGAACTACTGCTGGTTCGTGACCGGATGGGCGTGAAGCCGCTTTATTACTACGAGACGGTCGACGGGGTGGTGTTTGGGTCCGAACCCAAGGCCCTGTTAGCCAACCCGCTCGTGCCCCGTACCGTAAGGGCCGACGGGCTGCGTGAGATCCTGGAGATGGTCAAAACTCCGGGCCATGCAGTGTATGACGGCATGCGTGAAGTCTTGCCTGGCGAGGTCGTCCGCATCAATCGTCAGGGCCTCACACGACACCGTTATTGGCGACTCGAGGCTCGTGAGCATGGTCATACGCTTGACCAGACCGTCCGGCATACGCGAGATCTCCTGGAAGATATCGTGCAGCGGCAAGTCGTTTCGGATGTACCCCTGTGCAGCCTGTTATCCGGTGGTCTCGATTCGTCGATCATCACCGCCTTGGCGTCCAGAAAACTGCTTGCTGAAGGCAAGGAAAACATTCACTCGTTCTCGGTCGATTTTCTCGATCACGGCAGCAGTTTTGCCAGCGATGCAGTCAGGGGCACGCCTGATGCGCCCTTCGTTCGCGACTTGGTTGAGCGTATCCACTGCAGTCATCACGAGATCGTCCTGGACAGCCGAGAGCTGGCCGATCCGGCGCTTCGCCATCGACTCATCGAGGCGCTCGATCTACCGCCTGCCTTCTGGGGCGACATGTGGCCATCGCTCTATCGGCTGTTCCAGGAAGTGCGCCAGCACTCCACCGTTGCACTGTCCGGAGAAAGCGCGGACGAGGTCTTTGGGGGCTACCGCTGGTTCCACGACCCCGCGGCGATCCAGGCCCAGACCTTTCCCTGGCTGGTGTCTGTGACTGGCAAATACTTCGACGGCAAGACCCTCTTCGACCCGGCGCTGCTACATCAGCTAGACCTGCCCGGGTTCGTACAGGACAGCTACAGTCAGGCGCTCAGCGAAACCCCAGTACTGCCGTCGGAGGAGCAAACGGATCGGCGCATGCGCCAGATGAGCTACGTCAACCTGACCCGCTTCGTCCAGACACTGCTTGATCGCAAGGACCGGATGAGCATGGCCGTCGGTCTTGAGGTCAGGGTCCCCTTCTGTGACCACAGGCTTGTCGAGTACGCATTCAATATTCCTTGGGAAATGAAGACCTTCGACGGCCGCGAAAAGAGCATCTTGCGTGCGGCGACTCGTGACCTATTGCCCGAATCGATCAGCGATCGGGTCAAGAGCCCCTACCCCTCGACGCAGGATCCTGCTTACGAGCAGGCGCTTCGCACCTCGCTCACCCAGATCATGGCCGACAAGGATGCACCTGTGCGAGCCCTTCTCGATGCATCGCAGGTCAAGCGCACCCTGGAGAGACCCGTTGGCGACACCTCGCCCATGTACGACCGAATGGGCATGGAGCTGGCGGTTGGCCTGAACACCTGGCTGACCGAACAGGATGTCAGCCTCGATCTTTAACTCAGCGCGACGCGGTCCGACGGCCGCGTCCAGCCTTCTTCATGGAGCGGCGATACTATGAATACCCCGTATCCCAACAAGCAACTTCCCATCTACCTGATCGCACTCGGTGCATTTGCGCTGGGCATGGCCTCCTATGTCACAGCAGGCCTGATTCCGCTAATTGAGGCCTCCTTTTCCGTTTCGGTCGCTGTGGCTGCGCAGCTGGTGACCGCCTTTACCCTTGCCTATGGCCTTGGCTCGCCGCTTTTCGTTGCGCTGACCCCGCCCGATCATCAACGCACCGGTTTGCTGTTTGCCCTTGGATTGTTCGTTCTGGCAAACGCGGCCAGCGCCCTCGCAGCAGAGTTTACCGAACTAGTGATCTGGCGGGCCCTAGCCGGAATAGGCGCTGGCGTCTACCTCGCCATGGGCATCGGCGCCTCAGCAGCGCTCTCATCGCCCGAGCGGCGCGGAAAGTCGATCGCCATCATTATGGGAGGCATGGCAAGCGGCGTTGTGCTGGGTGTTCCAGTGGGTTTGATAACTGCAGACAGCTTCGGCTGGCAAGCTGCACTTTGGCTCGTCACCTTGCTGGGGTTGTTAGCTTTTGCGGGCCTGGTATTGATGTTGCCGAGGCTGCAAGCGACGCCCACCAGCTCCCTGGGACAAAAGCTCAGGATCCTTGCCGATGGGCACGTGATGACCATCCTTCTGATTTCCCTACTAGCTGCCGTTGCCAGTCTGGGCATGTATACCTTTATTGCTCCACTGCTCGCCGACCCGGAACTCGGTGCAGTCCGCTCGGTAACGCCTTATCTCTGGATCTGGGGCATCGGCGGCGTGCTCGGCAGCTTTCTGGTAGGCCCGGTTGTCGATCGAGTCAGGGGGCCCGTGCTGGTCTTCGCCATTATGGTCATCCTCTCGGCCTCCTTGTTCCTCATACCGGTTGCGGCCACGCTCGGCACGTGGCTGGTCATGCTGCCGATCATGGCATGGGGAGCCGTAGGTTGGGCCCTGCAGGTACCGCAGAACAACGAACTGATACAGGCCAGGCAGGCACACGGCGACGGCAACCTTGCCATCGCGCTCAACGAATCGGCGCTGTACCTGGGCAGCGCCATAGGTGCGGCCGCGGGTGGCTTCGTCCTGCTGCTACAGATGCCCACCTGGACGCTGGCCGCCTGTGCCGGCTTGATCGCCTTACTCGGCGCACTACTTCAGATTCTCAACCTTCGTCGTCAGCGAGCCTGGCCGCGCACAGTCCAACCTAAAACCAACCATTGACCTAGCTGGAGGTGCAAGTTGGAGCTTCGTCATCTTCGCTGTTTCGTGGCCGTCGCCGAGGAGCTGCATTTCGCACGGGCTGCCGAACGTTTGCATATGGAGCAATCGCCCTTGTCGCGGACCATCAAGGACTTGGAGTACCGTTTGGGTGTGCAGCTGTTCGAACGCACAACGCGCCGAACGCGTCTCACCTGGGCCGGCACGGTCCTGTTGCAGGAAGCCCGGCGTGTCATTGCGGTCGTAGAACAGGCCAAAGCGAGCGTGAAAGGCGCCGCTTCGGGTTACCGAGGTCAGCTCCGTATTGCCCTGTCCGACGGCGTCCCGCAATCGCGGCTGGCGTCGCTGCTCGCGCTGTGCCGCGAGGAAGACCCCGACATCGAAATCTTCCTGCGCGAAGTGCCGTCTGCGATGCAGACCAGAGGCCTGCTGGACGATTTGTTCGATGTCGGTCTGTCGCAAACCACATACCAGGCTGACGGGCTGCTGGCCGTGCCCGTATGGCATGACCCGCTTGTCGTTGCCCTGCCAGCACGCCACCAATTGCTCGCCCACCGCGAGATTCCGCTGGAGGAACTCGCCGGGCACCCATTGGTGCTTTGCGAGCCTCAAGTCTGCGAAGGGTTCTGGCAGCAGCTACAGCTCGTACTACGGCCTATTGCGCCCAGACTGACCATCGCGGAGCGTGTCCCAACCCTCGATCTGATGATCGCGTTGGTAGCCGCCGGTTACGGTCTGGGGTTCTCCAGCCTGCCGCGAATTTCAGAGCTCCACAATCCGGACATCGCCACCCGTCCCCTGGCGGGCCAGAGCAAGCTGACCACCTACTTGGTCCGTCGCAATAGCGAGCCGTCAGCACCATTGGATCGTTTTATCGACCGAGTGGCACGGGTTGCGTGCGGCATGGATGATCATTCCGGCCACCAACCGACAGGCTTGCGCTCTCTGGACGCATAGGTACGGACCTGAGCCACGAGTCCAGTGGGTACTCGCGAGGATTTGATGCAGCTACAACCTCAAGCCCCGCTATGCCTTGCGCAACGGCGGGCTTCAAGTGCTCTGAGCGCTCGGCGTAGAAAGCGACGAGGATCTAGAGCGGTTTGCCTCACGTTTGAACCCGCGGTCCCCTGCCATGAAGGCCTCCAGCATGTACGGGATGAGGGTTACCGCATCAACCGGCTCGCCATATGTCTCCACGTGCATCGAGGCGTAACGGTCTAGATCGGCCTTAAGACTTGCAGGACAGAGAAAGGTCAGCTTGGTGTTCTCAGTCTTAGGCAGCGGCCCCAGTCTCAGCTTGCGCGTCGCGCTCATCGTGATCCTCCACTGTTAAAGAACAAGGGTTGGTAAGGTCGCAGCACCAAGTCCCGGTTAACGATGATGCGCACCGGCAAGCCTGGTCGTTCGGTCAATGTCGGCTGGATGTTCATATTGCGCCGGGTCATTTCCTGGCCCACCTGATTGACGCTGTCTTGAAGGCCATCGCGACCAGCGATGATGACGCGGTCTCCGTCCTGTCGGTTTTCCGGTGCTGCCAGCTCGGCGCCGATACCAAGCAGCGTGGTCAACGCAGCGCCGGCGAAGACGCGATTCCAATGCCAGTCGGTCCCATCCTCCAGGCCGGCGTAGCCGGCCGGGTCGGTGCCGATCAAATTATCCAGCGTCAGCGAACTGGTGTCCGGCAGGATGATGCGGTTCCACACCACCTGCACGCGGCTCTGCCCGTAGCTGACCTGGCTGTTGTAACGTCCAAGTATCCTCGAACCCTGCGGGATGAGTAGGTGCTTACCCGTTGCCGTGTCGTAGACCGGCTCAGTCACGGTACCGATGATGTCGCCTGGAAGATCAGACTTTATGCCGGTCACCAGCGCGCCGGCGATGACCGTGCCCGCCATAACCTGATAAGGCGATGCCGGTAGCTGCAGGTCCCCTGTGTTGCGTGTGGCCCTGGTGTCCGGACGCAGGAACTGTTCCTTCTGCTGCTGTCGATTCTGCACAGCCATCGGATCGGTTGGCTGCGCCACTTCCGAGCTCGACACCGTCGCCAGCGGATCAAAAGCCGCCAGCATGGACGCTTGCGCCGTTCGCTCTGACGAGGCGTTTGCAGTTGAAGCAGAACGCCGACTGTCGGTTTGAAAAAACAGCGATGAGCCAGCCGCCTCTTCGGCCTCTTTCAATCGCGCCAGTCGCTCGGCCTCGGCGGGATCCTGGCCGGCTGGCGTGTATATGGGTACCGCGGGCCGCTGGAACTTCAAGATGGCTGGCCCGAGGTCGCCCGGAAGCGGAGGCCCCAGTTCAGGAGGGTGCGCCAAAGATGTTGGCGGTAGCTGAGAGTAGTCTGTCGGCAAACTCTCGAGCCCCTCGGAGCGAGAGACGCGATCGACGTTGTATAGCTCGGCCGGGCCGTGACGTTCGCGTCGCTCCGGAGGCCGCAGCGACCAGATCGTGGCACCCAGCACAGCGACAGCGAGTCCACCTACAAGCGCTGCCAGAGTACGCCGGCTCAAGCGTTTGACGGGACGTGGCTGAGCGCGCAACGCCACCGCTTCCGGCGGGACCTTATCAACCGGTGGCGCTAAGCGCTCGGGATTGTCTTCCTGGCTCATGCTTATCGCCCTCGCGGCAGACCGTCGGTACGCTCGATACGCACCACGTCGCCCTTGTCTGCCCCCAGGCGCAGTTCAGCTGCACCGAAAAGCCGGTCGACGATGTAGTACGGCGAGCGGAAGCGGTAGTTGACCAATTGCCCATCGCCCTGCGCGCCAATCACGAACATGGGCGGCAGTTCGCCCTGAGCGATGCCGGCGGGAAACTGGATGTAGACCTTTTCGCCGTCATCAAAGGCCCGTAGCGGCTGCCAGGGTGGGTTGCTCCCGCTGATCACATAGCGAAAGCGGATCCGCTCCAGTGAAAGACCGGCATCGACCGGTGCGCTAACCTGTGCGGCCCGTGCCTGACGCTGCAGCGCCAGCATCCGGTCTTTCGGATAATTCCAGGAAACCGAGGCCATCCAGGCTTTTTCGGTAGAGGTCAGTTCGATCAGGTAGGTCCGCCGGCTGGTTGTAATCACCAGGTTGGTTTTCAGGTTCGAACGTATTGGCTTGACCAACACACTGACGCGCAACGCGTCGCCAGCACCGCTGAACGTATCGCCGACGATCCAGCGTACGGTGTCGCCAGCGGCCACTGTCACCAGCTCCTCTCCTTCCTGCAGCCCGATCACCGTGACCCGCCCCGGCGCGGCATATACCTGATACAGCGCCCCTTCGCTGTACGGCCAGACTTGGATGGCATTGATGTACCCCTCGCGGGTAGGGGGCATTCGGGCCTCGCGGTTCGCCTGGGTAACGCGTCGCTTCTCATCGGCCGGCTCCGGCGAGGTCTGGTTATTGGCAGCGCCCGGTAGAGGTTTCATCTGCGCAGGCATCGGCAACACTTGCGGTACCTCGACGACTGCGATGGGCTTCGGCGGCTCGGGCAGCGGTTGCGCCTGCACGGGCTCGTTGAGCGATATACGCGGCGCCGGCTTGCCTTGAGTCGCACAACCGGCCAACGCCAGTACGATGGCCGACAGCGTAACCGCGGGGCAGAACAGGTTCATGGCTTTGCTCCTTCAGACGCATCCAGTTCGCGGCTCCAAGACAGCCCGTTGACGTAAATACCCAGCGGGTTTTTGCGCAGACGTTGTTCGGTGCGCGGGGTCTGCTGAACAATGGAAATCACTGCGTTCCAGCGTTCGGTGCCGGCAGACCCACCGTTGACGAAGCGCTGCTCGGTCCAGCGCACGTTGAATGAAGCATCGCTGGCCCGCACTACGCTGATCACCTGCACCGTGACAGACTCCTTGCCGACGCGGGCAAACGGATCCTTGTTGCGTGCGTAGTCGTTGAGCACGGCGGCACCGCGATCAGTGGTGTAGTTGTATGCGTCTAGCCAGTTCTGCCGAACGACAATCGGGTCGATCGACAGTGAGCGCACCAGGGTGACGAAGCACGCCAGGTGGTAGGCCACCTGGGCATCGGATGGCCGGTAGGGCATGGCGGCCTCGCCGACCGTCCGCACCTCGCCGCTGCTAGCGACCTCCACCACATAAGGCGTGACGATGGACTGTGCCGAGCGCCAAACCAAACCACACGCCATTAGCAGGGCAAGCGATAGGCAGCCAAAGGCCATGAGGCGCCAGTTTTTCGCCTGTACGCGCGCCGAGCCAATGCGCTCATCCCAAGCCTGCCCAGCGGCTTGATATGGTGTAGCAGGTTGCGGCGTCTCGGCGTAGCGCACACGTGGTCGTTTGAAGCGCATGACTCCCCCTTATCCATCTGCATCGCGCAGGTTCGGCCCACTGCCGGAGCCACCGCCGTCACCGCCGCGTAACGTGTGCGCAACGGTGGTAGCGGCATGGCTGATTTGCTGACGCTGCTGCAGGCGCCTGGCCCAGGCAGGTTGCGCCTTGGTATTGGTGAAGGCGTTTGCGGTGTTGCTCGGTGCAGCCGCGTGACCTGCGGCTGCTCCTCCGCCTGCTGTTGCAAACTGGCCTTCAAGCGTGCGCGCGCCTGCTGCGAGTTTTGCGCCGGACGCCATACGCGCCCCGGCGGCAACTGCGGTGCCTACACCGGTCGCTGCGGCGCCGACGCCCGCCGCCAGCCCGGCTGTGCCAAGGGCAGCACCGGCCATGGCCCCAGCACCTAATTGTGGTCCTCCGGAGATCAACCCGGTCGCGATGCCAGGGCCGAAAATGCCCAGAGCGAGTAGCGCCAGTGACGCCAGCACGACGACCAGCGCATGATCAATGGAAGGCTCGTCGGGATGTACCTGGAACTCGGCGAACAGACCTGTGCCGATGCCAACGATTACGGCCAGCACCAGGACCTTGACGCCCGAGGACACCACATTGCCGAGCACCTTCTCGGCGAGAAACGCCGTTTTGTTCCACAACGCGAACGGCACCAGCACGAACCCGGCAAGCGTGGTCAGCTTGAACTCGATGAGGGTGATGAACAGCTGCACGGCCAAGGTGAAGAAACAGACAATGACCACCAGGTAGGCCAGAAACAGGATAACGATGGGTTCGAGATTGACGAACACCTCGGGGAAGCCGGTCAGTTTGCCGATCTGCTCTAGGATCGGCGCACCGGCATCGATACCCGCCTTAGCCAACTGCCCGGGGTGTAGAAAGCTCTCCATGCTGAGCGAGCCGGTTGCCGTCAGACCCAGCCCGGCAAAGGAGTTGAAGACGATGCCAGCCAGCCGGTTGAAGTTGCCAATGATGTAGGCGAAGGCACCGACGTAGAGCACCTTGCGGATCAGCTTCGCCATGACATCCTCGCCCTGGCCTGAGGCATGGCCGAGCGCCCAGTACAGGCCGGCAATCGTCATGTCGATGGCCACTAGCGTGGCGGTCAGGTAGGCAACTTCTCCTTGCAGCAGCCCGAACCCCGAGTCGATGTAGCGGGAAAACGTATCGAGGAACCGGTCAATGACCGTGACGTCATTCATGGGCAACCCCCTGACGCGCAAGCGGCCTACGGCTCTCATCGGGATAAACCTCAACGGGCCCATCGAATGTCGGCGGAATCGCGGGCAGTTGCCTTAGGGTTCCGAATTCGTCGGGGCCACCCTTACCGCTGAAAAAGCGGTGTCGATACACCTCGGCTGTAGCCATACTCGGCCTGCCGCCGACAGCTATGTGCAGTGCGTGTTGCGTCTCGCGCCGAATTGGATCGCCTGCCAGCCCATCCCAGGGTTGGTCGCAGGCGACCAACAGTCCGGTCCACAACACCAAAACATAGCGCATGGCCATTTCAGTCAGTTCCCGTAAAAACGGACGGGAAAGGGTGTATACGGCGTGCCGTCGCCCAAGAACCGGCGGCGGATTTCGCGGGCACGCTCGGTGGCTGCCGCCTGCCGAGCAAGCTCCAAAGAGGCGGCACGGTCCTGTGTAAGCTGAAGCTGCTGTGCCTGGATCGACTGTTTTGCCTGCAACGCCAACAGCTGGTTGGTGGCCTGCATGGCCTGCAGCGAGCCGCTGGCCGACTGGCTCTGTCCCACCAGGTCGGCTAACGCCCTCTCGTCGTCGGCGAGGTTGCCAGAGACCTGGGCCTGTACACGCATGGCGGTGTGCAGCCCATCGAGCGTGTACGCCCAACGTTTACGCGCGTCCCGGTACATCTGATCGCCGCTGATGGTGGACGCATATTCCTCTGGGTACAGCCGAGCAAGCTCACTGTCGAGGCTCTGCACGTCGTAGGCCAACCCTCGTGCCTCTGCGATCAGCTTCTCGCTTTTCGCCAGTGACGCATGCAGGCGGTTAAGGACGTTGTAATCGAGGCTCGCCAGGTTGCGTGCCTGATTGACCAGCATTTGCGATTCGTTCTGCAGCTGCTCGACCTGGTTATTGATCTGCTCCAGCGTGCGAACCGCTGTCAGCGTGTTCTGCACCAGGTTGGTGGGGTCGATGACCGTCATGGCTGAAATTGGCTGCACTGTCAGCAACGACCATGCAACAGCGAGGGGCCAGAAATGCACGCCTTTGCTCATCAAGCGTCCTCCTCCGGTTCGGTAGAAACAGCCGGCGGTGGTGCAGATGGCAGCAAGTCAGCCGCCCAGTCGAGGCCGCGATGACGCAGCCAGGCGCCGACGAACCCTGGCAGGCTGGCGTCGCGAAGCATCTGATCGATTGCTTGCTGGTCCTGTGGCGACGAGGCGCCGGCAAACGCAAGCGCAACCGGCCCAAGATCGAGGTCGAACAGGCGATTGCCTGCACGGGACTGGTAGTAGTAATCGCGCTTGGGCTGAGCATTAGCGACGATCTCGATCTGCCGTGCATTTAGGCCGAAGCCTTCATAGATGCTGCGAATCTGTGGCTCGGTTGCCTGCGAATTGGGCAGAAAAATGCGGCTCGCACAGCTCTCGATGATCGCCGGGGCGATGCTTGAATCCTTGATGTCGGCCAGAGACTGGGTGGCGAAAATGACGCTGACATTCTTCTTGCGCAGGGTCTTGAGCCACTGGCGGATGCGCGCGGAGAAGATCGGGTCGTCGAGGAACAGCCAGGACTCATCGAGGATCAGCAGCGTCGGCGCGCCATCGAAGCGTTCCTCCAAACGCGCGAACAGGTAGCCCAGCACGGCCAGAACCGCGGCCTTGCTAGGCATCAGCTCCTCCATTTCGAAGCACTGCACATCGGCCGTACTTAGGTAGTCGAGGTCGGAATCGAGCAGCTTGCCGTGCGCGCCACCGAGCACATAAGGCGCCAACGCCTGGCGTAGCGTGTTTGACTGCAGTAGCAGCGACAGACCGGTGAGAGTGCGCTGTTCGACAGGAGCCCCCCCGAGGCTGCCGAGCGCTGACCAGATAGCCACCTTTTCATCGGGGCCGACGGCCACTCCTTCTTGAAGCAGACGCCCTTCGACCCACTCAGCAGCCCGGCTACGACTGCCCTCCTCGTTGACACGTGCGAGCGGTTGGAAGGCGATCGCGCCATTACCGCCCAAGTCGTAGTGTTCGCCGCCCAGACCCAGCACGGTCGCTCGCATCGAGCGCCCCATGTCGAAGGCAAAAATCCGTGAACCCTTGTAGCGACGGAACTGCATCGCCAGTGTGGCGAGTAAAACCGACTTGCCCATGCCGGTCGGACCGACGACCAGCGTATGGCCAACATCGCCGACATGTGTCACGAGCCTGAACGGCGTCGCACCCTCGGTACGGGTCACGATCAGGGGTGGCCCGTCGAGGTGGGCGTTGCGCTCCGGTCCGGCCCATACGGCGGACAAGGGCATCAGGTGCGCGAGGTTCAACGTCGACACAACCGGCTGACGCACGTTGGCGTAGGCGTTGCCCGGGATGGACGAAAGCCACGCTTCCACTGAGTTGAGGCTTTCTGCAATGGTGACGAAGCCTCGTCCCTGTATGACGCGCTCCACCCTGCGAAGCTTCTCGTCGGCCAGGTCGGCGTCTGCATCGAGCACCGTCACGGTGGAAGTCAGGTAGCCAAAGGCAACCTGATCACTGCCCAACGCCTGGAGGGCAGCGTCCGCATCCGCCGCTTTATTACTGGCGTCGGTGTTGAGCAATGGGCTCTCCTGCTGGAATAGGGTCTCGCGCAGCAGCGCCAGCACGCTCTTGCGTTTGGCGAACCATTGGCGACGCAGGCGACCCAGCTCCCCTTCCGCCTCGTCCTTGTCGAGACATACAAAGCGTGTACTCCAGCGATAGGCAAAGCCCAGCCGGTTGAGGTCATCGAGGATCCCCGGCCAAGTTGAGGTCGGGAACCCACGCAGCGTAGTCACACGCAGGTGCTCATCGCCCAGCATCGGCGCCAAGCCACCTAGTAGTGGCACGTCCGTCAGCAGCATGTCGAGGTGGAACGGAACCTCCGGAACCCCGACGCGATGACGCCGTGTCGAGACGGTCGTATGCAGGTAGCTCAGCGTCTCACCATCATCCAACCAGCCGATCTCCGGCATCACGCCCGCGAGCAGGTCGAAAATGCGCTCAGTCTCGGCAATGAAAGCCGTGAGGCGCTCGCGCCAGTCCACGCCGGCCGTCGAGGTGTTTTCATAGATCAGCTTGGCAGCGCGGGCACGCGACTCTTCTGGAGGCAGGTACTGCAGCGTGAGGTGGTAGCAGCTCTCGAAGTGGTTGCCACCTTCTTCGAACGCCGCGCGGCGCTCCTCGTCCACCAGCCACGACAACGGCTCGGGGAAGTCGGAGTGCGGATAACTTGCCGCCGGACAACGCTCGGCTTCGACGAACATCGCCCAGCCGGTGCCGAGCCGGCGCAATGCGTTGTTCAGCCGCGCCGTGGTGGCGACCAGCTCGCTCTGCGTCGCGCTGTCGAGATCAGGGCCGCGAAAGCGTGCCGTGCGCTGGAAAGAACCGTCCTTGTTCAGCACGACGCCGGGCGCAACCAGCCCGGCCCAGGGCAGCCAGTCGGCGAGCAGCGCTGGGCGTTGACGGTATTCGGTGAGATTTAGCATTGCAGCGCCTTCCCTTTCACACGTCCAGCAGCGGCTTGTGCTTGAGATGCCGGGCAAACACCTGCATGAACTGTGGATCGACGCGCGCGCCCCAGACCCCCAGCGCGTGGCCAATCAGCCACAGCACCAGCCCCGGCAGCCAGAGCTGCAAACCCAGCCCGACGGCCACCGCCAGCGTACCGTTGGCAATGGCCACGGTCCGCGGCGCCCCACCCAGCAGGATCGGCTCAGTCAGTGCTCGGTGCAGCGGCACCTCGAAGCCCGGCAAGTCGACTTCGGCGCTCATACAACCGCTCCGCCAGCGAAGCTGAAAAACGTCAGGAAAAACGACGACGCGGCGAAGGCAATACTCAGGCCGAACACAATCTGGATCAGCTTGCGGAAACCACCCGAGGTGTCACCGAATGCCAGCGCGAGGCCTGTGGCGATGATGATGATCACCGCCACGATGCGCGCGACCGGTCCCTGGATCGATTCGAGAATGGATTCGAGCGGACCTTCCCAAGGCATCGAGGAGCCGGCCGCCCTCGCCGTACCGACGGTCGTCAGCATGATGGCTGCGAGCAACAGGCCGCTGTCGACAGACGCAGCCAGGCGACGCAAGTGCGTCAGGCCCAACCTCAGGTTGGCGACCGGGCGGGAAACAGGGGCATACGCGGCTTTCATGGCAGTTCTCCAGGCGTGGTTGAGGGTAACGAAGCAGAAGCGTTTGGGACGGCATTAGAGGCGTGCTGCGCGTCCGCCAGGTGATAACCCGCGCCGTCGTAACCGACCACGCGGGCGATGCTCTGGATTCGGCGAAGCCGGCCGCGCCCTGCGATGACGATCACCACGTTGACCGCCTCGGCGATCAACGCTCGAGGCGGATTTACCGCGACCTCCAGCACCAACTGTTCCAATCGCAGCAGTGCGCCCTGAGCGGAGCTGGCATGGATGGTGGCGATGCCGCCCGGATGACCGGTGCCCCAAACCTTGACGAGGTCCAGCGCCTCCCCACCGCGCACCTCTCCCACCACCACGCGATCGGGACGCAGCCGCATCGTCGTGCGCACCAGTTCGCGCATGGACACCACGCCTGCACGGGTGCGAAGCGGTACGTGGTCGCGGGCGGCACACTGCAGTTCGATGGTGTCTTCAAGCACCAGCACCCGATCGCCAGTGCAGGCAATCTCGGCGAGCAGCGCATTGGCCAGCGTGGTTTTACCGGTACTGGTGCCGCCGGCGATCAGGATGTTTTGCCGTTCACGCACGATCTCGCGCAGCCAGGCGGCTTGGGCTGCGGTCATCATCCCGTCTGTCACGTAACGCTCCAGTGGGATGACGCCCACGGCCCGCTTGCGTAACGCGAAGGCGGGACCCGGTGCCGCGGGCGGCAAGATGCCCTCAAAGCGCTCGCCGGTTTCCGGCAGCTCGGCGCTCAGCAGCGGTTTGCCGCGATGCACCTCCACGCCGACATGCGCGGCGACCAACCGGATGATGCGCTCACCATCCGCTTCGGAGAGCTCCGCGCCGAGCGGCGCGCGCCCTGACGACAGCCGGTCCACCCACAGCGTCCGGTCAGGGTTGAGCATGACCTCGACGACATCGGGGTCTTCAAGGGCAGCTGCGATGACCGGACCCATCGCGGTGCGAAGCATGGCGATACGCCGGTCCAGCGAGACAGCCTGAGTGGCTTGGCCAGCAGCACTCATCGGCCTCGCTCCCGTGGTTCGTCCGCCGCGCTATCCAAGTGCCGTCCCTCCGGGTAGAGCTCCTCCACTACGTCGCGCACCAGACTGCGGCCACGCAAGAGGTGGCGACCGAGCTGCTCGACGAACTGCTCGAAGCGCGCCTTGCCCTGCGCTTTGGCTGCCTCTTGATGCGCCTCCGGCACGGGTGTGCTGACGGTCAGGAAGTAGCGCACAAACAAGGCCAGCGTCTCGATCTCGATGGCCTGGTCGCGTTCGAGACGCTCGAACTGCCGTGACAGGCGATCCAGTCGCTTGGCGATGGCGGCTTCGCGCTGGTCTCCGGCTTCGGGCGACAGCCAGGACGCCAGCGCTGCGGCGACGATGGAAGATTTGGAAACACCCTTCTTAGCGGCGAGTTCGTCCAGTCGTCGAGCATGTTCAGGTTGGATGAACAGGTTGAGGCGGTACTGGCTCATAGCTGGATACCGTCGTCGGGGTCGAGTGCAGCCTGCCGAGCGACACGTTGCATGGCGGGATCAAACTGGCGAGGCAGAACGGGCGGCGCGTCGTCGTCATCGAGCAGAGATAAATCGTTTCCGACAGGCACCTGCTCGGGATCGTAGGTAACGGGTGCGGACAGTTCGGCCTGTCGCTGCGAACCTCCCTCATCGGCGAAGCCGAATGCTAGGCTGTCGCCACCTTCCGATGGCACAGAGGCTACGGGCGATGCCAGGTTGGTCCAGTCGTCTTCGCGCCCTGGCGGCACGTCGGCGTAATGCCCCGCCACGAGGACCGGTGGAGGCAACACACGCTGCTTGAAGTTGGCATCGTTGTAGTAGCGCAGCTTTCGAGCCTTGATTGGTGCGACGCTGGCGACCATCACCACGGCCTCGTCCGGTGGCAGTTGCATCACCTCGCCAGGCGTCAGCAGTGGCCGGGCCGTTTCCTGGCGCGAGACCATCAGATGCCCCAGCCACGGCGCCAGCCGATGGCCCGCGTAGTTGCGCTGTGCACGCAGCTCCGTTGCGGTACCCAGCGTCTCGGAAATGCGCTTGGCGGTGCGCTCGTCATTGGTGGCGAAGGTCACGCGCACATGGCAGTTGTCGAGGATCGAGTGGTTCTGCCCGTAGGCCTTGTCGATCTGGTTGAGCGACTGCGAGATCAGGAAGGCGCGCAAACCGTAGCCTGCCATGAAGGCCAGCGCCGACTCGAAAAAGTCCAGCCGGCCCAGCGCAGGGAACTCATCGAGCATCAGCAGCAGCGTGTGACGCCGCTGTACTCCGTCGCTGCCGTCGAGCGATTCGGTGAGGCGTCGACCGATCTGGTTGAGGATCAGGCGGATCAGCGGCTTGGTGCGGCTGATGTCTGAAGGAGGCACCACCAAGTACAGCGAAACCGGGTGTTCGGCAGCAATCAGATCGGCAATGCGCCAGTCGCAGCGTGAGGTTACCTGGGCCACCGTAGGATCGCGGTACAGTCCAAGGAACGACATGGCGGTGCTCAACACACCCGAGCGTTCGTTCTCGCTCTTGTTGAGCACTTCACGGGCAGCAGACGCCACCACTGGGTGGGTCTCGTCACCCAAGTGCCGCGTCGTCATCATCCGGTGCAGCGTCACCTCGAAAGGGCATTGCGGGTCGCTCAGGAAGTTGGCGACGCCACGTAAGGTCTTGTCCTCACCGGCATACAGCACGTGTAGGATGGCGCCGACCAGCAGCGCATGGGAGGTCTTCTCCCAGTGATTGCGCCGCTCCAGCGCGCCTTCCGGATCGACCAGAATATCGGCGATGTTCTGCACATCGCGGACCTCGTGCGCACCCTGGCGCACCTCCAGCAGCGGGTTATAGGCGGCCGAAAGCAAATCGGTCGGATTGAACAGCAGGCAGTGCGAAAACCGTGCGCGCCAACCGGCGGTCAGGTTCCAGTTCTCCCCCTTGATGTCATGGATCACCGCCGAGGCAGGCCAACTCAGCAAAGTGGGAACAACCAGACCGACCCCTTTGCCCGAGCGAGTCGGTGCAAAGGCAAGAACATGCTCAGGGCCCTCATGACGCAGGTAATGGTCGTCGTGCAGCCCGAGAAGCACACCGGCCGGGCGGGTGAGCCCCGCCTTACGGATGTCTTCAGGTTCGGCCCAACGCGCCGAGCCGTAGGTGGTGACCTGACGCGACTGGCGGGCGCGCCATATCGACATGGCGATGGCGACGCCCACCGCGACCAGGCCGCTTACACCGGCGATGGTACCGCCGATGTCGAACACCTCCGGCGCATAGGCACCGAAGAAAAACCACCAGTCGAACAGTCGCCAGGGGTGATAAATCGGCGTTTCGAAAAGCTCGAACCACGGCAAACCCAAACGAGGCTGATAGCCCAGCGCAGCAGCCGTCCATTGCGTCGCGCTCCACACCCCGGCGATCACGACACCGAACACAACGGCAATTTGTCCGAACAGTACGTTGGTACCGAGCATGACGGCGCTCCCCCTTTTGCATGCAGCACGCTTGAGCTGGCTGCTTGGGGGGAGCTTCGGTGCCGTTCCGGTGCCGGTCAAAGACCGTTATCGGAACAACAGTGGCCCAAAATGCACCAATGAAGGCTTGGGCTAGTGGCAACGAAACGCCGCAAGCGTGAACGCGTTGCGGCGTATCGGTGGGACCGTTGGAGATTTTGCGAGGGGTAACGCCTAGAATTTGGGCACCTCTTTCGACGGCGTATAAGGCACCCTTCCGTCCCCGATGAAGCGCCGGCGCGTTGCTTCGGCCACTCGATTGCACAAGGCATCACCGAGCTTGGCGCGGTCCAGCTTGCATTGCGGGCGCAGCTCTTCCAGCCGCGCAAGGTCGGCGGCCAGCTCGTCAACTGTCGGCAGCGGCGCCTCAGGTTTCCCGGTTTCGCCGCAGGCGGTGAGTGCCAGTGCACAGAGTATCGGTGTCAGGGTTCTCATGGCTCGTTCCTCAGGGTTGCGGTTGAAAATCGAAAGGGGCAGGCCCGCTAGCCTGCGTGCGTAGGCGACCAGATAGACGGTTGCGGAGGTCGCCCGAGAGCAGCCGACAGACAGAACAGCGTGACGAGGCCTTCAAATCCCAACACCGCGGGACCTTCCAAGCTCCCAAGAAACCGAATTACCCCGTGCCGTCGCGGCAAGCTGCTGACCCAGGCGCGGCTCAATGACAGGTTTCCACGGCACCAAGCTGAACGCCTTGGCATCCTCCAACAGGGCGTAACGGCCACTGGCGAGCATGACGCTACGGCGATAGAGGCCGGCCACGCGCTGGCCGTCTTTCAGCGGCCGGTACGTCAATCCAGTTTCCGTGGCGACCTGCTCAGCTACCCGGGTGAGCTCCCGGTTACGTAGCGTCGCCAAGAGATTGCGCGACAGAACCACGCGCTGAGCCTGACGCTCGGCCAGCCCCTGCTCCACGAGGAAATCGGCGCGTTGGTGCAAGGCCTGCTTCACCTCACCGGCAAAGCCGAGGTCACCCAGCCCTCGCTCGCCGCCGATCAGTTGCTGATCGAGCCAGGTGGCACCGATCACGCGAGCTTGCCGTTCAATCGGCAGATGGGATTTCAACTGGATGACCACCCCACCCAAGCGCTTGGCGTCGTACTGGCGGCCGCGCTCGGGTAGATCGGCCGGCACTTTCCACAGTCCGTCCGCCAAACGTTCAACGATGCCCGCCCGACGCAGCGCTTCGAGTCGCCGCACATGGGCTGCGACGAGTTCCTGTGGGTCACGGTTACCGTTCGCCTGGCCCTTGGTGATCGCCAGATGATGGTCGCAACGGTACAGACCATCGCCCGCGAGTGCGGCGATGGTACGGTCCGTCTCCCGTATCTTGGCCGAGCCGCGTACGCTCACCACCGAGCCGGTCGGGTAGTTGGCCAGTTCGTCGCTCGCACTGAGGGAGACGTAGTGCGCTTTGCCATCCAGACCATCGACGACCAGATAACCTCGGTCACCGAGCTCATCGGATAAGCCTTTGGCGACCACCCGCCCTGTGACCGCAACCCCGTCCTCTTGTGGCGCGAACACGGCCAACTCGCGCGACCGTCCGCTCATGGCACGCTGTAGGGTGCGAATGATGTCGCCCCGTTCACCCAGGGTGCGCAAGGTTGTCTGCGCGTCGGCCTGAATGGACCATGTCCCGGGCCGGACCTCTTCAGCCAGTCCCATTTGCTGCAGCCGCTGGAGACGGCCAATCAGTGCCAGGCGCTGGCGTTGCAGCGGCGGCTGGTCAAAGCGTTCGATTCGCAGCGTCTGCTCAGGCCCGGCTTCCAGGCACAGCGTGCGGTCCAGGCTCGTCCAACACTCCTGGTTCACCTCACGCTGCAAGGATTGCTGGAGTTCAAACTCGGTGCGGGGGCCGAGCCATTCGGTGGCCAGTTCGGCGGCCCGATGGCGAAAGCCGTGGGCGATGTAGTCGCTGGCAATGATGAGGTCCTTGCCGGTGTCATCGCGTCCTCGAACGACGAGGTGTGTATGCGGGTTGTCGGTGTTCCAGTGATCTACCGCCACCCAGTCCAACCGCGTACCCAGGTCAGCCTCCATACGTCCCATCAGCTGTCGGGCGTAGGTGCGCAAGTCGTCCAGTTCGGCCCCGTCCTCCGGTGCGACAATGAAGCGAAAGTGATGGCGATCATCAGCACATCGGTCCCGGAACGCGCCCAAATCAACCTCATCCGTCAGTGTTCCATAGGCTCGGCCTGCTTCGCCGTCGCGTCCCGCGCCATCACGCTCGATATAACGCAGGTGCTTGGCCAACGATTGCGGGCTTGCCTGGCGCTGATTGACCAGCAGGGTTTTGATGGTCACCCGGCGTGAGAACGGTGTGAGCGATGCGCCTGCGAAGCGCGCTGCCGTGTGCCCTCGCCCGAGGCGCGAGCCCGGCCGCTGACCGGCGTGTTGTCCCTTGCCACCAGCCAGTGCTGGACGCCGCACAGCTGACTTCCCACCGGCCTTGCCGACCTGCTTGAGCACCTTGGAAACGAAGCCCTTATCGCGACTCTTCGGCGCACCAGGGCGAAGGCGAAAGTCATCATCGCGGCGGTCGGTCATGACGGTGACCTCAGCAAGCAGAGGCGAAGCCCGGCGTGTGAGGCACGCAGAAAGGCCAGCATAAGTGCGCCTTGCACGCCATATACGGCACGGCGAAGACGCAGCCGGGTGCCGCACCTCCCCCACGTGCAGACTGGCGTTGCGACCGTCCGGGTGCCGCCCCCTTTTGTCTTGCCTTCCGCCTTTGCCAGTCGCATATGCTCCAGGCGTCGGTGGTCTGTCGCGGCTGTGTTGCTCGCGGCGAGGTCGCCGACGGACATCGCAACGGCCGCTAGCTGCTTATGCTCAAGGCAAGACGGCTGCACGCAGGTTGGCTGCGCCGATTGCAATCCGTAGCGCGATGCGAACACGTCCGTGCTCGCACGACGATACGAAGGCAGGCGCAAGTCCTGCACACGACTTGAGGCGACAGGGAATAGCGAGTCGGCACGCTTCATTGTTCCGACCCCAGCCCAAGCGAATGCGCAATACCGAGCACGGCGGAGGTATCAACGGGTCCGAAATAGCGACTATCGAACGACGCCGGGTTGGTCGGACTCAGCAGAAACAGCTCACCGGGTCGAAGCCGCCGGCATCCCGACCAAGCCTGCAGGCGCCGACCCACCCTGTCTGTATGCAGCGCTACAGCCACGGCAGCGTTGTCGATGTGCACGGTGCGGTCAGCGATGCACACGTGCTGTCCTGCCACTGCGGCCACGCGCTTGAGCAAAGGGACGTCTATCGGCAGGTAGCCGCGCTGCGCTGCAAGCGTGGCGGCGGCGTCCGGGAGGCGAATCAGCACGATGCGGCCAACAGGCCACGCGTTAGCCTGCCGTCCTGCTGGATCGATTCGATACCAGCCAACCGGCACGCTGTCCGAAGCGTTGTAGACGAACCGGGCATCGGGGCGCATGAAGGCCGACCACGCCAGTGCCGCTAGCCCACAGGCGCTAAGCGCTGCGATTACGAGGCGACCACGGCCTCGGCGAGACAGATGTGCAGTGGCATTGCTTATCACTGCAGTCCCCTCCTCGCCAGCCAGGCACCATGGCGCTCAGCGCTGTAGACGGGCATGGCCAGGCGTGCGGCGAGTCGGTTGTTCAGCATGCGCCAATACGCTGGTGACACCGTCGTCGGATCGATGCCCTGCGCCTCGATGGCATCAATCAGCGGCAGTACCGTGCGCACTGCCGGCTTGCCGATGGCGTGCAGCAGCAACCGAGCCCCTGGCACCACGCCGGCAATACGCTGCACCGCGTCCCGTTGCGTGCATCCCTGCATCACCGTCAGTTGCCAGCTGACCGTGCCGTACTCGTTGGCTTGCCAGCGAACGCGGCAGAAGATGGCGCCGGGCAGGAACACGGCTATATGCCTCATAGGGTCCAGGCGGGTAATACGCACCGGATCACCGAAGCGCAGGTAGACCTGGACGCGCTGCGGCACGTGAATGAGCGACACGCGTGTCAGCGGCGCCGCGTCGCTCTGCCCGCAACACATGGCGAAAACGGAGTTCGTCGCCGGCGTGGCAGTAATTGTCTGTACAGTCATCCTGTTTTCTCCGGAAATTCGCGCTCCAAGAGCCCCCGCAGCAACTCGGCCACCGTCATGTCTTGGGTGAATGCCGATACCTTGATCCGGGCGCGCAACGCCGGGGTGATGTCGAGGGTCAGGCGCGCGCTGTAGAGGTCGCGCCTGTGCACGACGTTGGCGTCCCTCTGACGAACCCAGGCTTCGGCATGCGGGTCCGCGTGAGGACGCACGCCGATGGGCGTGCGTTTGTCGCCAACTCGGGTCATGCCGACCACCCCAGCAGCTCGTCCACCAGGGCAGTGATTTCGCGCGCGGCGGCGCTGTCGGGTGCCGTCTCGCAGGCAAGACGGCCCGACGCCACACTGTCGGCGAAGACAATGCGCTGGCGAACCTCAGCACGTAGCGCCGGTATAGGCTGCTCCGCCAGCGCCTGACGCGCTTCACGGCCGATGATGGTTGTGCTGATGCGCCGGTTGATGACAAACGCTGCCACCAGCTCAGGGCGAAAAAGCTGCGCCTCGCGGATCAGTGCGACCATTTCGTCGCTGGCCCACAGGTCATACGGGCTGGGTTGTACAGGGATGATGACGCGGTCAGCGGCCAGCAGAGCAGAGCGTGCAAGCGCCGCGATCCGGGGTGGTCCATCAATTACGACGTGATCAGCTCGGCGGGCCAGCTCAGGCGCTTCCTGGTGCAGTGTTTCACGGGCTAGTCCCACGGCACTGAACAGCCTGGGCAGGCCCTGTTGCGCGCGCCGTTGCGCCCAATCCAGCGCTGAACCCTGCGGGTCGGCGTCGAGAAGAACGACATGCTGACCGCGCAATGCGAGCTCGCCTGCGATATGTGTCGCTAGGGTGGTCTTGCCGACCCCTCCTTTCTGATTGAGCAGGGCAACGATCATGGTCGGCCCCTTCTCTCCCTGGAACGGATCAGCCCGTGCCGTCTTACGCTTGTCCACCGAAACGGCAGCCCTTTACAAAAAGTTAGAGCTTTTAAGTTAGAGAAGTTAAGGGACGCTGGAGACCTCGCCAGCCCTGGCCTACAGCGGATTTGACACGCCTGATAGCACGATAGGGACACGCCCGATAGCACGATACCCGACACGCCTGATAGCACGAGTCCGTCCACAGGTTGTACCGCGACTATCCCCGTGCCGTAGACGGCACGGGCCGGAACGTAAGCAGTTCCGTTCTGCTCTCCGGGATCCGCTCGATGCCCAGCACATAGCCCGGCAACGACTGCCGCGCCACCAGGGCACGCAAATCGCAGGCGAAGTCGCAGGGCCTCGCGGTACTGCCTGACTTGCGATGCAGATGTCTGAAATCGAATTGCCAGCCGTCCGGCTGCTTCCCACCATGCTTGCGAACCAGGCGATATAGCCACCGCTCGATGCCTCCGGTGAGCCGGAAGTAGGCGGGGTCGATGGTCAACACCAGCGCTGCATCCAACACACCCGCGAAGAACCAGTCCGGCAGGATCATCTCTATGCCCAACGGCGCACCGCGAGCGTCGGCCAATTCCTTCCACTCGTTGATCCACGAGAAGCGATGCAGCCGCCGCCCGGTCGTCTCGCGAATCGACGTGGCCACCGTGGTCGACTGCAGGCGATCCAGAGCCGCCTTTAAGCGCTGATAGTCGCGCAGCGACACACCGCGCCCGATGAAGCGCAAGATCTCGTAGGGCGTCGCGCGCATCAGCCGTGACGGAGCGATGCGGGCATCGCGAGCCGCCACGATCTGGCTGGCCGCCCAGATCAGGATGTCGGCATCCCAGATTGTCGCAATGCCATATTCCTGAGTGCCCTCCACACGCACCGTGACGCCAGCCGTGCGAAAGTCGATTGGCGTCGTACGCCGCGACTTGGATAGCGAGAAGAACGGATGTGCCATCAAGTCCTGGCTGTCGCGCGGCGCCATGTCGCCTGGCAGCGCGCGGAACAGGTCGAGCTGGGCACGCTCGTGCTCCGAGCTGGCCATACGGCCGCCAGTCAACGCGCACGGCTGTCAGCCGAGTGCTGCTCGGCATATTCAGGATCGGAGGTGGCCTCGAAACTGTGCTGGTCGGCCCAGGCATTGAGGTCGACGATGGCATACATGACGCGGCGACCGAACTTGCGAAAGCGCGGGCCACCGCCGATCACACGTTGCTTTTCCAGCGTACGTGGCGACAGGCGAAGGTAGGTGGCCGCCTCTTCGTTCGTGAGGTAGCGCTGCGGCTGGACAGCAGCAAGTTGCATCGATGTGCCGGGCGCAGCAGCAGGCTGCATAGGAGCAGGTCGCATAAGGTAAACCTCCAGCATTCAGGACAGTCGGCCGCACCAGTGCAGCCGGATGGAGCCAGTCTCAGAAAGCTGGGCTCCCCTGCTCAGGGTCGTTTTGGTGATGGCTCGGAACGGCCCTCCCCTGCAGGTCGAGCCGTGCAAGGCGCCGATAGTCATCGAGCATTAACCCTCGGCCTCGGCGGACCAGGCGACGGACCTTCGAGCGCAGACTAGCGTCGGCATGCCAGCCCTGTGTTACCGCCGCGGAACCGAAGAGGCACAAGGCGACCTCCCGTAGAGAGGCACCCGCCAGGCTGGCATCCAGCGCTTGCAAAGTGTGCAGTTCAAGCAAGGCGGTGGCGCTCGGCCTAGAAAAGGTCTGTGCCAGTGGCGTGGCATGGGACCCAGCGGCCAGTTCGTTCAGCGCTTCAGCCATGACGCGCGCACGAGACCCTGGTAGGCGGCCTGGGCGCATGGCGACAACGAACGCGTCGCCATTTTTCAGGCCAGGCGCCATTGCCAGCCTGATCCGACAACCAGCGAAACCGGTCGTTACCCGCAGACAGCAACCGTCATGGACCAAGACCTTGCAGCCCGGAATGTTCCAGAAGTCAAATGCTGCCGCGTCGGGTGTGGAATAAACGTCGGGGTGGAGCTGGATCATCCCTGGATGGTCGACAAGCCAGAGCGGATGCGCGTCGCGGGCGTCCAATCCCGGATTTTCCAGCACGCGCAAACCCCAGCGGTGCGCGGCCGCAGCCCGGCGCACGCAGTCTTGCCAGTCACGCCGGTACTCCGGGTTTCTGCGCAGGTACTCCCAGGCAAGAGCATGCTCATCAAGGTGCAGAAGGTAGAGATAGGCCGCGGTGGGACACCTCTGCTCGGCGTTGCGATGAGCCATCGGCCAACCTCCCTGCTTCGAGATAGCCGCCCCTGGCTCGCAACGGAAAAACGACGGCCGCTATGCGAAGCCGATAACGCCGGAGCGCCAGCCGAGCCATCTGTTCGCGACGCGACTCAAGGACGTGCAGTGCTGAGCCATCCTGCATCGCTTGGGGGTCAAAAGATGATCCGATAGGTCAGGCTTATGTCCGTAGAAGACAGAAACACCGATTCAGACACTGGCGGTCTGACCGCTTACGGTTAGTCACAATTACGCTTTTGCAGGGATGGGTTTGTGCACGAAACCGCCGAGCTGCCGATACGGATTTGTGCATCGCTCCAAGTGCACGAACCCTCATACGGGCGAAACCGTAAAAGAACCAAACCGGAAACCCGGCTTTGCGTGGCTCTGTAAAGATGTAAAAGCGCTTTGACGTTTCTGTCCGAAACGGCCACCAATACTTTCTGAAAAAGCACGAAAACGTCATTGCAATAGAAAGATTTTCCCCCATTCAGGCGCGACCGATCGAGCGAGGCCTGAGAAGAGCCAGCTAAAAAGCGGCCAGAATCGAGTACGCCGGCGTGGCCGAGCTCTGGAACGTATTGCCGCGCTGGATAGCATTGTTCACGACGCCGGCACGTTCGGCTGTAGTTCCGTAAGAGTGCCCCGCCACAACGGGCGGGGCGATGAGGTAGTCAGGCTACCGACTTGCTGCGCGACCAGATCAAGTTGTGCGTACCGTTCTCGTCTTCTATCAGACGGGCGTAGATCGTTGCCGGAAACGAAGGATCATCCAGGGTCACGGATAGGTATGCCCGATCGGCCTGGCTGACTTTCTCCCATGCCGCGCCGATGTCGTAGCCACCGGCCGTCTGGATGCGATAGTCGGGGGCGTTTTCGCTGCTCCTGTCGTTGGGAACGAACTTGACCTTGACGTTGAGCGTCAGGGTGCGAACAGTGCCGGTGAAGCCGTCGTTCTGTGCGGTGAAAGTGCCGATGTTGGCCATGGTGATTTCTCCTTTCGGGGTACCAAGGTCGCGCCCATCGCGTCCTTGTTGTGAACCGGCAGACGGAGGTCGGGCTGGCCGCACCGCACAGCGGCCGGAACAACGTGGAGGACCGAGAGGCGCACAGAATTTGTGGGTGAGGAATCCGCACAGCGGAGGGGAAATTGTTTGCGCCGAACGGTTGCTGCCATGAAGCCCGAGGCACGGCCGTACCACCGTCAGGATTCACGACGAGCCAAGGACGCAGCGGGGCGAACTTTCCCCAAAAGGAGATGGGCCGATTCGGTCTTCCCGCGTGACGGCTTCACCGGCCTGCTCCTTGATGCTGGCAAGGTCAACACCCCGACGACCGCGAGAACGTCCCTGACACAGCCTGCTGCAAACGGACCTGAGGCATGGGCTGGACGTGCTTTAGCGAAGCCGAGCGGCTTGTTCGTGGCCCATCCTTCGCGTTCCAAAACCATGAGCCGTCGGCGTCGGAGATGGTGCTCACACGTACCCTGTCGCAGCAAGCCCGGGCGTGGCTCAAAGCGTTTGACCAAAGAGCGATCGACTAATCTTTTGACTATCACTCTGAATCGCCCCAGGTAGTCTAGACACATTCGGAGTGTCTGCTCCTGGCCGATTCTGTTGAAAAAGTCCCACCGCGATTTTTGCCCATGAAAGAGCGTTAGCGACGTTGAAATCTGGTTCGCCAGAAAACTGAGCTGTATTAGTTTTTACGTAGCAGCGCCGGAATCGA
>Ga0172372_10000512_pt1 | contig 59209 bp, 46 predicted proteins | sample LakKiv5m_2_FD_114544 | JGI IMG/M metagenome (GOLD analysis project Ga0172372, IMG submission 114544) | Freshwater microbial communities from Kabuno Bay, South-Kivu, Congo - kab_092012_9.5m | ecosystem: Environmental > Aquatic > Freshwater > Lake | place: Democratic Republic of the Congo...
TATGGATTGTTGTGGTGGACGCCAGCGTTATTTATTGGCATCTTCGGCTTATTTGCCCATGCGCGATCTGCTCCTCAGTACGGCTGGTGGATGGTAGTGGCGATTTGGGCATATATTCTGTACAATGCCAGCATCCCCAACTGGGACGGCAGTAGCGGATTTGGCTTTCGCCGCCTAGCTAGCATTGCACCGTTCATTGCGTTCGGCATTGCCTACATCGTCACCCGTACTGCACAAGCACGCCAACTGCATATTATCTTATTCGCCATTCTCAGTGCGTGGACGACACGATTTTTGTTTCGTTATGTCGAGTTTCGTATTGCGCGTTCATCACGTGCCTTCCTCAACGATCTAGTCGTTGCCACATTTGACCATGCAATCATCAACACCCAAACCGTTGTGACGGTTTGGCGTCCCACGTGGCTTGGCGTTCTCTGGCGCACTGGATTCAGCGAGCACATGATTGTAGCGTGCATCGCGGTGGCAATCAGCGGTTTGTTTTGTTACCTGTGGTACCACCCTATTGCACCAGATTGGTGGGGCATGCGCAGTACACAGCAACATTCACAAGGAGATTCACATGATCCACACCACTCTGCGTGATCATATTGCGTTCCATCCTGATCGATTCTACAAAGGCACGTTGTTTGCGAGTGAGCACATGCTTGTGGGCATCGACTGCCTCGCACCGCAGCAAGAACAGGCTCCCCACCAACACCGTGGCCACGACAAAATGTACTTTGTGCATGCTGGTACGGGGTTTTTCACCGTCGGCGATGAATCCGTGACTGCCAAGCCTGGCGACGTGATATGGGCACCAGCAGACACCGTGCATGCTGTCAAAAATATCGGCTCTGAACCGTTGATTATGTTGATTACCATGGCGCCATTCCCGGTGTAATAGCACACCGGGTGTTGTTCATTCACCCGCACGAACTCACCGTATCTGAAGGTCGCATCCATGCAAGAGATGAAAAGGCGCACGTATCTTCGTTGGTTCTCCATCATCGTGGTGTGCATCAGCATGCTCTACGCAAGTATCGCATTGCAAATCAGATATGCGCAAAGCGGGGTCACGCGTTTCATGCAACACCGCTCCGAAAACATCCTCGGGTTTTATGGCGAAGAATACTCGCAGACGATTCCTGGCGTCGATTCCTTTCGTCAGGGCTCCTACCGCTGGAGTGGCAAAGATGCGCAAATCGACATATGGCCAGCCAGTGCGAGCGGGCGCATCTTGGAACTAACCTATATCGCGCCGTTTGGAGCAGTACGCATTGGTGATGGGCAACACACCTATGCGGTGCTCACCACGACTCCCATATTGCGCACAGCCCATGTGTTAATACCAGCGCCCGCGTCACCAAGCATCTACTTTTATACACCAGAAGCACAACGTGTCGAAAATCACACCCTCGGTATTATGGTGACCGATCTATCGTGGCAAGGCAGTACAACCCGTGACTGGTCTGGGTCTTCGTGGTGGGCGCATACATTCGCTGGTATCCCGTTGAGTCTCATGCTCGTGTTTGCAGTAACCTGGGCACTGACACGCTCCTTCACCGGTGCGTGCGCAGTAGCCGCGGGAGTACTTACGAGCATTGCGGTGGCTGGTCTGTGGCATGCAACCGTCGTCATTGCCATGCAACCAACGCTACAGTTTATTTGTTTGAGTGCGGGCAGCGCATATGTGCTTGGGCGCACAGCCCAACACTGGCGGCATCACCTCCAGCGTGTTCCTGCGGCGTGGTGGCTCATTGCAGTCTGGGTGATTTCGCTGTTGTGCTACTTTCGTCCGCTGATTCAATCCGACGGTGCCGGCTATTATGCATTTGTACGGTCGGTGTTCATCGATGGCGACATTGACTTCCGCAACGACTTCACTCCCAAACTGACGCCGTTTTTGTGGCCGCCCGACTACGGTACTTCGCGCTATACGGGCGCCACCATTAATCCATTCTCGGTGGGGCCCGCCATATATTGGACGCCCATGTGGTTGGTCAGCCACGGCATCACACTCGCTGGTAAATTCGCCGGGCTGCCTTGGCAAGCCGACGGGTACGACATGACGTACGTGGTTTTTATCACGTTTGCGACCGCCGTGGCTGGGCTCGGTGCGATGATGACGTTGTACCAGCTCCTACAGCGTTGGTATACACCATCAGTAGCACTCCTTACCACGGTGACAATGTATGCGGGTACTAATCTGCTGTTTTATACGGTCTATGAGGGGGGGTACATCCATGCGCTGTCTACTTGGCTAAGTGTCATCGTGGTCGCATTGGCGTGTCGCCTCGAGCACGACCAACGCTTGCGCATCTGGTTGTGGTGTGCTGGCGCAACAGCCGCCTTGATTTTGACTTACTGGGTCAACGCTATCGTGGCCATCGTGCCCATCCTCAGCATCATGCGGCTCTGCTGGCAGCGCTACCAGCAACATGACTGGGATACACTCAAACGATATGGCGCATATATCATCGGCATGCTCGCGATTGCCAGCATCGTGTTGGCCCCACAATTCATGGTCTGGCAGATCATGCAAGGCGGCTGGTATCGTGTGCCCCGCGAGAGTGTGCGCTTTACTCCCCAAGAATTCCAGCTCGTCGCATTTTTTGTGGGACCGCTCTTCGGGATGGTGTGGTGGACACCAGTCTATGCGCTGGGGCTCATTGGGTTATTTTTGTTTGCGCGCACCCATCGCTGGCAGGGAGCGGTATTCATCCTCACCTGCGCAGTTTTCATCGTTTACAACACCAGCATCCCCAACTGGCACGGCGGTAGTGGCTACGGGTTGCGCCGGCTCACCAGCATCCTACCCATGCTCGCCATTGGGTTTGCGCATATCCTGCAACAGTACGCACGGTATCTTTCTTCCGCTTGGGTGCTTAGTGCGACATGCATCGCCTGGTCATTACGCTTGATGCTCCGCTACAACGAGTACAAGTATCAACGGGGTCCAGAAGAATTCCTCCAGACCCTGCGTGTGTCATTACTCAGTCCAAGCATTCTCCCCACTGAGCCGTTTTTGCATCTGCAATCGATATGGTGGCGAGGCCTGTGGACACAACCAACGCTCGAACACATCATAATCAGTAGCGTGGTCGTGGTCATGATCGGCGTAACGATATACGGCACACTGACGATTATGCGCAAGGTGCAAGCACATGGTTAGCCTATTTCACATCTTTCAAAAACTCGATCGCGCCATGCGTAATCGCCCAGACGCACAACGCTGGCGTGTAACCATGAGTGAACACGACATCGAGGTCTGGCGCCGGCCACTCCTCACGAGTGCAGTCACGTTGGCGGCTATCGGCATCGGGGATGCTCCTGTGCCCACTCCAGAGTTGCTGTGCCGCATCACACTGCCCGCTGAAACCGCATCCCAATACGCGCATATTCACTACCCGCTCCATCCCGAAGCCGATCAGTTCGTTGAATCGCACCACGCCCATCTCGCGCCACAAGCATATCTTGCGCGCATCGCCGACACGCTCGATTAAACATCTGCGTGCCTTTTGCCCCGCTCAGCACGGTAGTACGTGCAACCGTTCGTGGCGCAGGAGGCAACAATGAACTGGCTCATCATCGCAGTGGTAAGTTGGTGTGTGGGCATTGTAGCGGTGACCTACGTAGGGCTGACATGGGTGGTCATACCCAGCATCGCCATCATGCTCGTTGGCCAACGCTCCTTGCTCGTCGTGGTGATTGGTGTGGCACTGTGCGGCGGCGCAATGCGCATGCACGCTCATCAGAGCGTGCCATTGCTCGACAGCGATAGCATCCGCCACCATGAGCTCGTCATCCATGAATCCGTGCGCGATTGGCAGGGACAACGGGTGACCGCCTTCGACACACACCAACGTGGCTTCCGCTGGGAGGCACCTGCATGGCCTCAGTGGCAACGCGGACAACGCCTAGTCGTGAGCGCAACGGTGCACCCGTTTGCCAACCAGATCTCCCAATACCAAGATCAACTGATACGCCAACGCATCGTGGCAGAGCTCTACGGCGTGACCGTGCATTCTGTGGCAACGAACAATGCGCTCTTACTCATGATTGATTCGGCGCGCCTGCGGTGCCAGTCGCTCATCTTGCGCCATTTTCACGAACCGATGGCTGGCATTGTCTCCGGGATGTTGCTCGGCAGTGGTGGTGATATGAGCGAACAGATCGAAGATGCGTTCCGACGCAGTGGCACTGCGCATATTTTGGTGATTAGTGGCTGGAATATCACGATTGTTGCATCTTTATGTCAATCAATCACACGTCTCATCCGAGGTGGCCGCACCATGCAATTGCTCTTGCCGCTGACGATTATCGCCACGTATGTGTGTTTTACGGGGGCATCGGCAGCGGTGATTCGCGCGGGTGTCATGGGATGCATCATGGTCATTGGCAAATGGCTCGAGCGCCCCCGGCACATGCCCACCATCATGGCAGGCGCTATTGGCTTGATTAGTCTCGTCCAACCGCACAGTCTCTGGGATTTGGGCATGCAACTCAGCGCTGCCGCCACCATTGGACTCATTGCCTTCGCCACCCCTATTGATACGTGGCTCTGCAAAGGAAGTTTCGGTCATCCGTCACTTGCCTGGGCTAGAGAAGGATTGGCAACGACTGTGGCAGCCCAAATCCCCACACTCCCCATCATGCTCGGGCGCCTCGCAGCCCCCTCGCTCTGGAGTATCTTGGCCAACATCTTGATTACACCGGTAGTGCCCTACGCCATGCTTTTTGGCACTATTAGTATTCTCTGTGGCTTCATATCGCCCGTTCTCATGGAATATGTCGCCTGGAGCGCAGTGCCCTTTTTTGCTTGGATTATCAGTGGAAGCCTCGCATTTGCAACACTGCCAGCGCCAGTTATACCCGGATTCATGCAACCCTGGCACGAGCTGATTGGACATATTACTTGGGTGGGTATTTGGCTGTGGCGCTCAGCGAGGGATGGCACAAGCGAGAAAAATCGGTGGTATAGTAATAGTCACATGTGACTTGCAGTGCTGAAATGTGAGGGATCGATCGATGAACGAGCAACTACGCACAATTCTGTATCGTGTCGCAGGAGTAGCGGTACATATTTATACGGCGCTCGGCGCTATTCTCGCCATGCTGACCATCATGGCGGCCATCCAAGGCGATGTAGTCATGGCGCTTTGGTATTCGTTTGCGTGTGTCTTTATCGACAGCACCGATGGCATGCTGGCGCGGCGTTTCAAGGTGAGTGAAACAGTACCGTGGTTTGACGGACGACGCCTCGACGACATCGTCGATTATCTCACATACGTCTTTGCTCCCATGGTGTTGTTGTGGCAAAACAACTACCTTCCCGGTGGTTGGTACGGACAAGTGATTGCCATGGTGCCACTGTTTGCATCGGCGTATCAGTTCTGTCGGGTCGACGCCAAAACCGACGATTACCACGTGGTCGCCGAAGACCACTTCTTTTTGGGTTTCCCCAGCTATTGGAACATCATCGCCTTCTATGCGGTGGTCCTCAACATGCACCCCGATAGCGTGGCATTGGTCATCTTGATTTGTTCGGTGCTGGTGTTTGTGCCCATTCGCTACGTCTACCCATCACGCACTCAAACATGGCGGCGGGTGACCCTCCTCTACACCACGTTGTGTTCTGTGGCCTACGGGGTCATGTTGTGGCAAATGCCCAATCCAGCGCCGTGGTTGTGGCAGTTTTCGTTGTCGTACATTGTGTATTACGTGGCATTAAGCATTCTTCTCACAGCGCGCATGCTCCGCTTCCCACGGATTGCACGCGCATAAGGCACTATGGAATCACAATCCGGACTACGCACACTCTTGCCCTATGGTCGGCCATATCGCTGGCTCCTCATTCTCGGCACCATTTATGCGTTCATCGGCGCGAGTGCCGTTGCATTCACCCCCGTGTTGCTCGGCTATGCCATTGACGGCGTGCTGGCAGGTGCAGACAGCTCAGATTTGGCGTGGTACGCCGTTGGCATTATTGCGCTCACCGGAATTTTGGCGTGGTTTCGGTATCTGTTACGCATGCTCACCGGCACCATGGCTGCCGGGGTGAGCTACACCATGGCACAAGATCTCTACCGCCATCTGTTGACGTTTGATCGCACGACACAGGCATCATTCGGCAATGGTGACTTGTTGTCACGTGCGTCGAGCGATTTCATTTACATCTGGCGTTTTTACAGTGCCGGCTTCCAGATGTCCATTCATGCGTCGTTTTTATTGTTGATTGGGTGTATTTTGATGGGGTTCACTAGCGCGCCACTTGCCATCGTGACTGTGGTAATGTTGGTGTCGAGCCTCATCGTGCAAGTACGGCTTGGCGGGGTGGTTGAGCATGCGTTCAACGTAGTACAACAAAAGCTAGCCCGGATTTCGGCGTTTTCACAAGAGCACATCACGGCGCAGCGAACGCTGGCTGCCTACGCGCAAGAGCAACCGAGCGGGCAGGCGTTTCAACGGCTCAGTGACGACTACGCCCACGAGTCGATTCGGTTTGTGCTCTACTCGAGTGCGATTGCGCCGTTGCCGCAACTGATGGTGCGCATCGCCGCAACGGTAGTCGTGGCGTACGGCGCTATCCTGATTATCAATGATCAGCTGAGCATCGGCCAATACGTGCAGTTCATCGTCTACTTGGGGTTGCTCAGCAACGCTGCCAACCAGCTCAGCAACGCCTATGAGCGTTTGCAACAAGGCAGTGCGGCGGCAGCCCGGATCGGTGACGTGCTCCAGCGTATCCCACGCATTCAAGACAGTACACAGCCCATCCAGCACGTGCCCAGCGGAGACATCCGCGTCGAGCATGCAAGCTGGGTGCAGGACGGTCATCACATTTTGCGTGACATCGACGTGCACATCCCCAGCGGACAACACGTGGGGGTGGTTGGTTTGACCGGTGCCGGCAAAACGAGTTTCATTAGTCTGCTCTTGCGTCTCCGTGACCCGGACCAAGGCAGTATCCGCTTTGACGGACACAATGCGCGGGACATTGCGTTGGAGCACCTGCGCCAAGGACTTGCGTATGTACCACAAGAACACATTTTGTTTAGCATGACGCTCCGACAAAACGTGCTCCTTGGCAATCCGGGGGCGAGCGATGCCCAACTCCAACACGCACTCCACGTGTCGTGCCTCGATCGAGACATTGCGCAACTCAGTGACGGCATCGAAACGCTGGTAGGCGAGCGTGGCACTATGCTCTCGGGTGGGCAAAAACAACGCCTCGGCATCGCGCGTGCCATTGTGGCGGATGCACCCATTCTCATCCTCGATGATGCCCTCTCGAATATCGACGCGCATACCGCCAACGATATCGTGCAACGCCTAGCAAGCGCTCGCCAAGGCAAAACGACCATCATGGTCAGCCAAAAAATTTCGGCAGTACGCCAGCTCGACACGATTCTTGTGATTGCGGACGGAGTCATCAGCGAGTACGGCACCCACGCAGAGCTCATCGCTCGACACGGGCTCTACTACCAGTTGTACGACCACGAACTCAAGGCGCATTGATTAGAGGATTGGCACGGGCACAATTGGATATTCGTCGGTCGTGCCAGGAGCTTGATACCAAAAAACCACGCAGTCGTACGTACATTCGTGATGCTGGGGACCGTGGTTGGGCAGGTACTTTTCAATGCAGGCCTCAAACGAACGCTGAAAGGTCACATCATCGCCCACATGAAAGCGACAGACCGACGTGTGCCCGTTGCCATCAACGGGCACGTGGGGTTGTGCGGCATAGGCGCTCTCGAAGTGTGCAAAGGGAGGCTCAGCGGCCCATGCATACCCGATGTAATCCTCGGAGCCAGTGCCAAATGTGGAGGGAAACGCTTCACCATCCACGAAAAACTTTTCATCACCCTCGCCCCACCACCAATCAATGGTTTTTTGATCCCAGTGCCCATACCACCAACTCGCCGGTGTCGCAACGGGTTGTGGCCAACGATTGTGGACGTGGAGGTGTACACCACAAAAACGCCCGGGTCCGCGTGCGTGAAGCAAGGGCCAATCAATGGCGCGCCCACGCGTTTGACTGCGTTCAAGCAATGCGTCAGCGTGCCACTTGGCATGAAAGCGGAGCCAATTGGCGTCGTCGTCTTGCAACGGTCGTAGCGTCACATGCCATTCGAGCGCTACCGGCAACGCACTGTTGTTGCGGAGACGAATCTGCGCACGCCGTTGAAAGGGCATCACCCAGTGTGAATACAACTGGGCGGGCGTGGCCCCCATGGGCAACGTGCGGTATGGATGAACGGCACCCACACAGCCAAAGAAATCACCGAGCGGCGCCCACACACTGGGAGCATCATCGTCATCCCAAGTGATTTCGAGCTCAAGTTGCCGCAAAAGGTGCGGATGTCGAGCAAACACACCGTCTGCACACATCACCGCCAGCTCGGTCAGTGCATAGGCTCCATGGACGTCGAGGATGGGCGCAGTTGCATGCGCCGGCACGGCAATCGTTTGGATGCGCTGTTGCGCTGGGAGTGCAACGGGCGCATGGGGATGAAGACCGCGTTGTGCCAAATGGCGGTCGAGGTACGCCAAAGCAATCCAATCAGCGGGGTCCAACGTGCCCGTGTAACTGGGCACGTTGGTGTCCGGTGAAAATGTCACGTGCGTGAAATGGTAGTAGAGCCCCCAACCAGGCGCCAAACGTATTTTGCACGAGTGCTGATAGGGAATGGGGATGAAACGATTGTGTCCACGCGACAACGTGGGGGTTAATTCGGGCAGATTGGTGATACCGAGCGGGTTGAAATTGGCAGGATGGCGCTCAAAAAAATCGCGAAACGGTAAATCGACCACCGGCACTTCCGCACCATCGATGAATATTTGGATGTGACCGACATCAGCAAACGCTGACCAAACCCGCCAAACCGCACCGGGACCGTTTTGCTCGAACACAACGATCATGTCGTCTTCGGTGCGAATGAAGCCGGTCCCGTCGTTGTTGGCATCCCAATCGACATAGTAGTCGTGTTCAGCGTCATAGTGTGAACGGCGGTCGTAGCTACTCCATGTACCAGCACGTTCGGCAGGATGCGGCGGACGAGCGAGGCGCTCAAGGTCACTCAACCGTGCGAGAATGTCACGATAGGTGAAGGAGGGCATAACGGTCCTTTCGCAATAATGGATGCACGGCGGGTGAATGGGTAGTAGTCCCACGAAAGATGGTAGACTAGAACCACGATCCGCATGCACCAGAAAGTACGCAGACGTGATGTGGTTGAGACAACCGGCGCAGTGGCTGATATGGGCTATTGCAGTAATTGTGTGTAGTGTACCGCAGTTCGTGGCTCTGCCCGCATATACTCTCGATATCGGCACAGACCGCACCAATCAACGGGTCGCCCTCGACCAGCCATTTCTCGGCGGCTTCTGGCCAGCTGAAGCTCCACCGGACAGCGCCGTCGGCACTCCAAAATACCGCTGGGCACGCCCAGAATGGGAATTACTCTGGCCGCAATTTGGGCGCGGACACTGGATTGTGAAGGTTTCCTTTAAGAAACCCGGCGACACCTCTCTGGCACAGCGCAACTTCCAACTCAGGAATACGGGCATCCAGCACATCACTTGGGACGGCGAAGTGCGGCACATTCAGGCACTCGTCCGTGCAAACGACGCTGGCACACCCACGTTACGCGGCCAAATCGACGCACTCGTATCCGCGGGTGACCGCCGCGCATTGGGAATCATCGTGACGCAGGCAGTCATCCAACCAGCCATCACTCCCCTCGTACCACGCCCATGGCAACTTGGCGCCCTCTGGTGTGCAGTCATCGTGGTACTCACAGTCGTCACGCACTTACCCAGATGGCAGGCTACCGTGGGAGGGATTGGCACGAGCGTCATGCTCGCAGGAAGTCAACTGCTCCACCCGGTGTGGTGGGCACTCCATAGCCCAGCAGTCGTTGGGGCATGTGTAGTCGCTGGAATTGCGCTCGTTGGTTATTATCTTGTTGGGCGCATGACACCACTGCGCATTTCCGCACCAGTCTGGGGCTTGTTTGTTATCATGGCCGCCATCCAGCTGGTTTGGTTTTGGAGTCCATGGTTAATTGCTTCGGACATTCGCATGCACGTGCGGTTGTTTGGGCAGGCGCTGAATGGTGATTTGTGGCTCACCGCTGTACTGCCGTGTGAAGCCGGAGGCACGATTGCTCCGTATCCGCCGCTCATCTACCTCGGTTTAGCGCCCTTGGGGCTGGTGTTCCGTGAAACACACCAACTCATCCCGGCATGGTACGCAGCAGCCGTCATCCTCCACAGTGCGGCCATCTGGTACTGGGGAAGTGTTTTGAGTGCGCAACGCACCACCCAGCCACTAGCGCCCTTGTTCGTCATCGTGGCAGGAGTTTCTGCACTATGGTGGAATTCGGTGCACATCGGCGAAATGACCAATGCGTGGGGTCACGCACTCTTCATGATTGCAGTTGGGAGTTGGTTTGACGAGCGCGCCACTCCGTTGCAACGGGCCACCTGGAGTGTCATCGCCATGCTCAGTCATTCAGGCATTGTGCTCACATACGCATTGAGCATGGCCGTGTTCGTTGCCGTCATCTTCGTGACCACGCGCCGATTCCCGTGGCGCGTGGTAGCAATCAACGGCGCACTTGGCATGGCAGCGGTGGTGTTTTTTTATAGTGGCTATGCCGCATTGCTTAATCAAGCACCGGCACCAGCAGGATGTCCGCCCACGTATCCCATCTCTATGCGCTTTGCCGTCCTCCCTGCGAGTTACCCGCTCTTTGGGCTGGTATTCCTCGCCATCACGCTCCTGCGCAGTCGACACCACCCCATGTTCATCTGGTATGCGGTAGGACTTGGCATGGCACTGCTAAGCCTCGCCGTGTTGTTGGTGCGTGATCAGACGGTGCGCTGGGGGATTGCTGTGGCGCCATTTATTGCACTTGCCATCAGTCAACACTGGTATTGGATGCGACGGTATGGAGTGGCAGCACGACTGATGTATGCGAGTGCCGTTCTCTATGTCGTTTGGTATTTCTATACAGGCACGTGGCAGAGAATTATCAGTTATCTCCACTAGGAGATGTGTATAATAAACAAGGAACCGCAACACAGAGGCATGAGCGCATGAGCGTTTGGTCACATATCACCTGGCGACATGGCGCTGTCGCCACTTTGTATGCTGTTTGTTTATTCTGGATACTCAATATCCAGCGCATCCCCGTGCTTATCGACTTCTATCAACTCCGGTCGACCACTCATCTCGAAAATTTCAATGCGCGACAAGCGGTACCCCACGGAGCAGGTCAGCGCATCACAGCCACGGCAGTGAATGCGGCGCGGTATTCGGCGGCAATTGGCACCGTCCTGCCACAGAATGTCCGCATGATTGAATTTGAGCTGGACCCATTACCGGCCGGCTTGAAGCGGCGGATTATTGCGACGGCTATCGATGGGCGACGGTTTTTTGAGGTACAAAACGTCGGCAAAACGACCACCTACCAAGCACTGATTCCGTCCTACATCGCGTTGACACCAGACAGCGTGCTCACCATCTTCAGTATTCCAGATGCTGAGACCACACCACCTGCCATGACCGTACGGGCACTGACCGTGTCGGACGCCACCGTGTATCGATGGAGTCAAGGGCACTCGAGCGTTGACTTTGCAGGAATTGCAGGTGGTTGGTGGCAAGTCAACGTACAAGCAGCGCTTGAACGCCCCAATGAGCAATCGTTTCAAGCCTATATACAGGCCGGCAAGCGGGTATTTGCCCCCCTCAGCACACCACAAACCGGCTTCCGCACCTATCAATACCTTGTTGATCCACAGGCATTGCCCCAAGGTGACTTGACGGTCAGCATCCACAGCGATGTGTTCAACGATGCGACTGACCCGCGTGAACTCGGCATCCCGGTGACCACCGTCGCAGTGGAACCGCTCCACACGGCGTGGTGGCATATCACACCGTCGTGGCAACTCGCCAGCATGATTGTAGTGAGCCTTGGCATCACACTTGCGAGCATGATGCTGGGATTCCCCAATGTGTTGATTGGTCTGTTGGGTACAACCGCATTGGGGCTTGCCATGCTCATTGACCGCAGTTATCTCGCCGAGTGGTATCCGCTCTTGGGCATTATCGTGGTCACGAGCACCATGAGTATCCCGATCTGGCAGCGATGCTTGGCGTGGTTGAGCCATCCAGACTGGCGTTTCGGCGTTAGTACGAGCAATCTGATTGTGATGTTGGTCATCGTCAGCATTTGGTTGAAGGCGGGAGGGGTGTTTTGGCCGTTCATGGTACCCATTGACATTGGGTGGCACATGGACAAAGTGCGCGAGATGATTGCAACGGGCGACTTGGCCAAGTTTTACTTGCCTGGGTCTTTTTCGGAGTCAGTCATGCCGGTCACTGAGTGGGGTGCTGATCGGCCCATGATTCCCTATTCGCCTTTCTACCACTTTTCCATCCTTCTCTACGCGGTGTTTCCGTGGGCACTCGAATCATCGGCCATGGTTGTGAGTATCATCCTAGACGTCTCACGCATCGTGTTCATCGCGGTCATTGCCCGTGCCAACGGGCTCAGCGAGCGTACGAGTACGTGGGCGGCGGCCATCTACGCCATCACGCCCATGACATTCTTGCTTCACAGCTGGGGCAACACGCCGACGACCACTGGACTGTGGTGGACGTTGGTATGTACGACCGCGCTGATGTTTTGGAGCAGTCAATTACGGCAACCACGGATCTTTTGGAGTTTGGTTGGCATCACCAGCATCACCATGCTCATCTACACGGTCACGGCCGTCTTCCACGTACTATTCATCCTCGTGCTTGCGGGCATTCTATGGCTCCAGCCCAAGACGCACGGGAGCAGGTACATCAACGACATCCTACGCATCACTGCGCTCGGTTTTGCGGTGTCGGTCGTGGTCTACTACGGTCAATACATCATGCCCATTCTCGAGCGCACCCTGCCATATTTTGTCAACATTGGCATCAATGACGCTTCAGCGGTCGGTGTCGAACGCCCTGGATTTGCTGAATACATGCTGAGCTCAACCGTATTACTCCACTACACATTCGGCATCAACGATCATCTCTACTACGGCATATTTATCCCTGTGTTGCTCACACTGCCTGGATTTTTGCGCTTGCGGGCACACCAGCCGTTGTGGAGCTACATGTCGGCGTGGTACTTGATTGCCATCGTCTTTTGGTTGGTCGGGACACGGATTTCCATGGCCGACAAGCAACTGTTTTACATTTTTCCCATCATCTGCATATGCACGGCCATTGTTTTGGCGGGCTGGTGGCGACGCGGGGTGAGTGGCCAAATCATGGGAGTAACCATCATGCTCTTTACGCTCTGGAGTGCGCTCCAGCTCTGGGTTTATCGCATTCAGTTCCCACCGGTGATACAGCCATGACACAACTACCACAGCCACAGCTCCCCATTGATGCCCTTGCAGCAGCCATTGACCCATGGCTCCAGCACATGACGTGGCGGCGCGACTTTGTCAGCTGGCGTGAGCGCCGTTTGTCGCAGGAACACCACCAAGCGGAGCGCATCGCCCAAATCGAGCGCCATGCAGGATCACTGGCCGGCGTGCGCTTGCTCGACTTGGGGGCTGGCATGGGCGGATTCGCGGTAGCCGCAGCGCTCCACGGTGCCCATGTGACCGTATCAGAGTACAATCTCGATTACTGCCGTATCACCCAGCTCCGCGCCGACCGTTATGGTCTCTCGGTGCCTATCTTGAACGGTGCGGGTGAGCACTTGCCGTTCACGGCAGCACAGTACGACGTGGTAGTCTGCTGGGACGTCATCGAGCACGTCCAAGATCCGGCAGCGGTGCTGGCCGAAATCGGGCGCGTACTTCGCCCCGGCGGGCAACTCTTTTTGACGGTCATCAACCGTAGAGCCTGGGTCGACCCGCACTACCACATTCGTGGCCTCAACTGGATTCCCCGTCCGTGGGCGGAGTGGTACATAGAGCGCCAAGGTCGTAGCAAGGCGCGTAGTAATTTTCGTGACATGCAACGCCTCAGTACCATGCACTACTTCGACTACCCGGAATTCGTGGCATTGGCACGCCAACACGGCTTTGCCAGCGTTGACATGAACGAAGTCGCCGTGCGCGAAGGGCGATTTGTCAGCCAAAAACCATCGCGGCGGCGCCTGCGCAACGGACTCCGCGCCCTCGGGCTAGAGGGAATCGCCTACCGTGCCCAGCGTGCGTGGTATACGGGCATGTTTGAGTTGGTACTAACGAAGGCGGCGCATGAGTAGCACACCTCCCCCATCACCGGCACCGAGTTTGTCAGCACAAGTATCACGTGCCGTCATCTGGAACACGTTGTTTGTGCCGTTGCGCATGCTCGCCGAGGTGGCAGCCACCGCCCTCAAACTCACCGTTTTGCCACTGGCCGCATACGGGCTTTTGGCGTTGGTCAGCGGTGCTGCCGCTGCCTTCGGCACGTGGATCGATCTCGGCACGACGCGGGCACTGCCCAAGTTCATCCCCGAGACCATGCGCCAGCGAGGTGCTACCGGCGTACTCAAGCTGCTCATTGGCGTCTTTAGTGTACAAAGTGTGGTACTGCTCGGCATCGCTGCCAGCCTCATCTGGCAACAGCAGTGGTATCTCGACTCACTCGAAGCACGCGTCCACGCTGACACCCGCATCGACGATGTCTCGCAGACGCTCCTCCACACCATTCTCGCCAGCCACGGCTGGTTGTTTATTGTGGTCATCTTGTGTATGTTGTTGATGGGCGTGTTGTACGACATGCTCATGGCCTATTTGAATAGTTTTTTCAAACAACAGGCGTGGAACGGCATCGCGCTCTTGGCCGGACTTCTCCCGCAAGTCTTGGCAGTGGCTGCCATTGTCGGCGCACAACTCAGCGACGACCCGCTCCGCTGGAGCATCATCGGGATTTTGATTACCTCGGCGCTCGCCCCGAGCATCGCGGTGATAGTCGCCGTGTGGCAGGTGTATCGGGTCTGGCAGGGAGACACGCATCAGCCACAACCCCACGACACGACCACAGCGATCGTGGGTTGGCGCTCGTGGCTACCGGCCGGTTTTTTGCGCTACACCGGTGTTTCGTACCTGATGACCATGACCGATTTTTTGGCCAGTAAGTCGTTTGCCGTCTACCTCACCAGTAGCATCAGCGATGCGGCCATGCTGTGGGCTGGCGCCTCTCTGGTGGGCATGGTGCTCTCGTACTTGTACACGCCGTTGGTAGGCATCACGGTGCCCCTTTTTACGCGGGTACGGGCTGGCGAAGGCGGCAGTATTCTCGGTGCCTATCAGTCCATCGTGCGCATCCAGATTTTGTTGCTGGTACCCGGTGCCGTGGCACTCATGCTCCTCGCCAAACCGGCCCTGCAAATCCTCACGCCACAGTACGTGGATGCGGTCTGGGTGGTCTACGTCCTCGTGCCTTGTCTCTTTCTCGAAAGTCTGTTGACCGTGGCGCACAACGTCATGATCGTCTACGAAGAACTCACACTGGTCACCGTGGGACGGTTGCTCACACTCAGTGTCATTCCCCTAGGATGGGTGCTCGGTGACTGGTACGGCGTGGTCGGCTTGGCCCTGGCTTTCGGGCTGGCCAGGGTCTGTGCGGGTATCTGGATTACCGCTTGGGGATGGGGCAAACTCAATTTACGCTGGCCCATGTCTTTCACACTGCGCGTGTGTGGTGGTGCGACATTAATGGGACTTTGTATCTACGCCATGAACTGGGTCATTCCGCCCATCGCCAACGACAGTAGCACGCTCTACCGGCTCAGCCAATTGCCCATTTACGGCGCAGTGGCGCTCGTCGCCGCACTCGTGTTTTTCGTTGGTCTCCGCTTGAGTGGCGGTTTGGACCGTGACGATCGCAACCAACTCGCCAAGGTGAAGTTGCCCTTCAAAGATTATCTGCTCAGGTATTTGTGACATGAAGATTGCGCTCTACAACCTCACCACGACGACTGCTTACGGGGGCGTGGAAAGTTTTGTCTGGGACCTCGCAAATCAGCTAGCCCAGCGCCAACACGACGTACACGTGTTGGGCGGTCACGGCGAGCGCCGTGAGGGCAACGCCGGCGTACAGGTGCATACGTTCCCGTACATTGACCGCGCACGATTCAGCTGGATTCCCGGTTTACGGCGTGCCTATGCGGAACGCAAACTCCTCGAACGCCTGAGCATGGCCGTCACCGCACTGCCAGCGCTGATTGCAGGGCGCTACGACATCATCCACATCCAAAAACCGTACGATCTCTTGCCAGCCTTGATTGCAGGTCGTCTGAGTGGTACCAAAGTCATCTTGGGATGCCATGGCGAAGACTTCTACCGCGGTGATCGCTGGCTAGCATCACGCGTTGACGGCGCAGTGAGTTGTAGTCGCTTCAACGCGACCACCGTGATGCAGCGTTATCCCATCAACATCGAAGTCGTCTACAACGGCATCAACACCACCGTGTTTGCGCCTCCAGCAACGCCAACACCTGCCGCTCCCGCTCTGCGGCTGCTCTTCGTGGGGCGGTTGCAGCCGTGGAAAGGGGTCGACACCGCCATTCATGCGCTCGCCGAATTGCCGAACGCCACACTCACCATCGCTGGTGATGGAGTGCATCGGGCACAGCTCACCACACTCGTCGACACCCTCGGCCTCCAAGAACGCGTCACCTTCCTCGGCAGCGTAGAGCGTCGCCATATCCCGGCACTCATGCACCGTCACGACGTACTCGTGGCCACAAGTCATGCCAGCGAGACCTTCGGGATTGGTCTCGTAGAAGCCCAATCCTGCGGGTTACCCGTGGTAGCATCACGCTTTGGCGGCTTCGTTGAAGTCGTCAACGACGGCCACACGGGGCTCTTCTTTGCACCACGTGACCCTCACGATCTCGCGCGGGCACTCCGGTACCTCGACACGCACCGCGCACACCTTGCTGACATGGCGCACGCAGCACCAGCCTGGGCAGCCCAATTTGCGTGGCCGCTGGTGACCGATCATATCGAATCATATTATGCCAATTTGTTGCAGAGATGAGGTAGCGCCATGCATATCGTTTTATTGTCTACCTACGGATTTGACCCACACTTCCCTAGTCGCCCAGAATTCGTACTCGCACGCACACTCGCTGAAATGGGTCACACGGTCAGCGCCATCGAGTACTGGCACAACCAGGAATACCCCCAAGAGCAGCGTTTCCAAGCGAATCTCACCATATACCGCTGTCGCACGTTGGGCTTTTTTTCGCGCGATTTAGCAACCCTCGTGAAGCGACTCCCAGCAATTGACATCGTCCACGTCCACCACTTACGCCATCTGATGGCCTACCAAGCGCAGTTTCATTGGCGCGGACGCATCCCGATGTGTTTGACTCCTCACGGCATGTTGCACGACGGAGACCTTGTTGTTGATCGCGAACGACCGCTCGAACACCCCTTGACACCCGAACGCTTGATTTTTACCAAACGCGAAGTTGCCCGTCGCCTCTTCCACTTCCAACATGTGCGGCGCACGCTCCGCAATTACCTCATTCATGCACCCTTGTTGCGCTACGATGGCCATTTGGCCTTGTCACACCATGAACGTGGCGTGCTCATCGATCTCGGTGTCCCCGCCGAAACCGTAACCGTGGTGGCGAATGCGGTCGACGTCAGTCAATACGTGGCGAGCCGTGGCAGTGCCAAAGCTCGTCGACCGACCGTGTTGTTCATTGGCCAACTGATTCCACGGAAAGGGTGGGATTTGGCAATTGAAACAGTCGCACGCCTGCGGCAGTCCATACCGGACATTCGCTTGCAAATGATTACACACAACACGAGTGAGATGGCAGCCCTACAAGATCTCATTCGCACGCACGACCTACACGCACACGTTGAAATCCACACCCGTGTCGATGAAACCCAAAAGGTTGCCATGCTTAGTCAGGCCCATGTCCTCCTCGCACCGAGTCGCTACGAAGGGTTTGGTATTCCGCCCATTGAAGCGATGGCAGCCGAATGCCCAGTGGTTACCACCGATTGTGCCGCAGGCAACGAGGTCGTACAACACGAACAAACCGGACTCCTTGTACCCTACGATGATGTACAGGGCTTTGCAGATGCCATCCAACGCCTGTTGAGCAACCCCGAGCTACGAAATCGCCTGATTGCCAACGGGCGTATTCATGTCGGCGAAACCTTTCATCCCAAACACATCGCCACCAAAACCCTTGACGCATATCAGCACATCATGTCGCTTCCCTAGTTGCTGGGTATTGTTGCTACGGAGAAATATGATATACTACGCACAGTAATAAAGGGTATGAATATGCGTATTTTGTACTGTATCCCGCGCTACGATGCCGATGCCGTAGGCAATCTGATGCACACCGAGGTAATTTGGCGCTGGAATGCGCGTGGGCACCACACCGAAGTTGCCTCGTTGTCATCACGGAGCTCGCAGGCGAACACATTCACACTCGACGACGTCGTAGTCCACCATTTACCCACTGCACCAAGTTGGTGGGTAAAAGCAGGCAATCGCCTGCTGGGCATGCTGACCGGCTACCCCTATTTACTCGGGGCTTGGTTGAGTTTTCGGCGCCATCTCGCACAGCACACGTATGACCTGATTCACGTTGAAACCTCGTTTCCGCTCGGGCTCGTAGTACTCTTGGCGACACCGCGCGGCATCCCGGTCATGGTCACCTTACCTGGTGCTGATGTCATGGCGGTGCCCGAGTTCGATTACGGCTATGCGCGCAACTGGTTTGTGCGCCAAGCGGTACGCTGGGTCATGCAAAAAGCAACCTTGGTCCGGGCGGATTCGCGTCAAATTGCCAGCCTCGTGGTACACAAGTACGATGCTCCCCCGCACAACGTTGTCCCCATCCCCTACAACATCACGGTGCCCACGTATCCCCCCGCAGATCGCGATTTGAGCGAATTTCGGCACGAGTCTCGTGCCCTAGTGGCGCAACGTCACCAGCTCGATCCTGCGCAAGTGTGGGTGCTGAGTCTCAACCGACTTCATCCGTTCAAGGGCATTGAGTACCTCATCGAAGCGTTGCCACAGCTCCACGCGTGGGGCATCCCCGCCCATGCGGTCATTGTAGGCGGCAATCGCTCCACCAAACGCTTCGGCGATTATGGCGCCTATCTGCAGAGCCGAGCCGCAGCACTCGGTGTCAGTGCATACGTGCACCTCCTCGGCGGTGTGCCACACCACGAAGCTGCTACCTACATGGCCGCCTGCGACGTGGCCGTCATCCCGTCCGTGGCAGAGTCCTTTAGTCGCGTTGTCATTGAAGCTACCGCCGTGGCGACCCCACCGGTCGTCACCAACACCACCGGTGCCAGCGATTATGTGCGCGAAGACGACACTGGCGAAGTCGTGGAGCCACGCGATGCAGCCTCACTCGCAGCGGGCATACGCCGGGCGGTCGAACGCCATGCGGAGCTCCAAGCGCGCTGCCCGGATTTTGCTGCCAAATTCCACGCCAACGTGATTGCCGACCAACTCCTTGCAGTGTACGAGGAGCGAATCGCATGAAACCGCGTCTGTGCTATGTGGCCTATCCAACCAGCATGTCACTGCAAGCTGCCAACGCAGTCCAGACGTATTCGACCCTGCGTGAGCTCCAAGAGGTCGATCCGGAGTGCAAAGCGTTCATCCCGCGCATGACGCAGGAAGCGACTCCTTTTGCTCAACTCAACGTGACGTTTATTCCGCGTATCGGCATTGGTCGTCTCTCGCGTCTATACCAGTCAACGCTGTGGTACTACCTTGAGCGCACCGCCTTTGTGTGGGTGGTGTTTGCACTCCTGTGGTGGGCCAAACTCCGTGGCCGTGGCTACGACGTGATTTATGTGCGTGAAGTCATCTGCGCCTTTTGGTTGAGTCAGTGGGCGCCGCGACTATTAGGAGCCCAAGTCATCTACGAGATTCATCATCTCGAGAGCACCAATCACTCGCGCCCCAAAGAGCGCTGGGCACAAGCGCTCGTCGCACGCATCGATCGCATCACGTTGACACGGCCAGCACGCATCGTCTCGTTGACCGACACCTTCCGGGCTGAGCTCGTGGCAGCAGGCTGGCGCTCAAGCAACGAAATTGCCGTGTTGCCCGATGCTTACAACGATGCCATCTACCATGTACAGCCACAAGCCGAAGCACGGAGCGAGCTTGGGCTCCCCGCTGCTCCGACCATCTTGATTACCTACGCCGGCCTCACCTTCGCCTACCGTAATTTGGAGCTCCTCATCCAAGCGTTTGCAACGCTCCCCGCCCACATGCAGGCCCAAGCACGCCTAGTGTTTGTGGGTGGCCGCCCCAAAGAAGTCGCAGAGCTCCACGCCCAGTGCTCCACAGCCGGGATTACCGCAGCCGTCACCTTTGTCCCCGTACAACCACAAGCCGTGGTCGCCCGCTACTTGGCCGCCAGCGACATCCTCACTATTCCGGGCACGGTTACCGACAGCACTGCCTCCCCCCTCAAGATGTTTGAGTACATGGCCATGGGGCGTGTCCTCGTCTGCCCAGACATGCCCGCCCTGCGTGAGATTGTTGCTGATGATGGTGCGTGTTTGTTTACGCGTGGGAGCATGGCAGATCTGAGTCGTGTCTTGCAACAACTCATCCAAGATATTCCCCTCCGTGAGCGCATCGCACAACGGGCCCTCACATTGGTGGCGCCGCATACCTATCGACACCGCGCTCAGACACTTCACGACATTTGCGTACACGCATACACTGCAACTGAGGAATCACGCCAATGAACGATCCAGTGCGCACGGCGAAAGACGTCGTACAAACCTACCCAACCGTGAATCCCGACAACAAACCGTCGTACTATCGCTACCACCGCTTCCGCTTCCAAGCGTTGCTTAGCGCCATGCTCCGCCTGCCCGGCAAGCAGGTGCTCGAAGTGGGGGTCAATCCTGGCCACTTCACCGAAATGGCCCGTATGGCAGGCTACGACGTCCACGGCAGCGACTTGTTCCCCGAGCATCGCGCTGAGCTGTGGCAAAAACTCGCCGTCGACGTCAAACGCTGGAACATTGACCACGAGCCGCCACCCTTCGCCGATGCCCAATTCGACATCATCTTGTTTTCGGAAGTCATCGAGCACCTGGCAAATCCACCGCTCGAAGCTCTCGAGACCTTTGCGCGGTTGCTCAAACCAGGTGGGCACTTAATTGTGTCAACGCCCAATCAGTTTTATTTGAAAAGCCGCCTGCGCACCTTGTTCGACATCCTGTTGTGGCGTCCGTTTGATCACACGGGTGAATTCGAAGCATGGGCAAACCTACGGAGCGAAGCCCGCTACTACACCCATAGCCGACTCTTCAGCATGCCCCAGCTGGCGTGGATGGGACAAAAGGCCGGCTACACGGTGGTGGCACGTGAGTACCACGCTGCATACGAGCCAGTGGGGCTCGAATGGCCACGCATCATCACCGCCCCCCACCGCTGGATTGTCAAAGCAGGGATTGCTGCTTTGACTTGGCTGTTGCCAGGCACACGTTCGATGATTCTAATCGTGTTGCGCAAAGAGTGAACTTTTGCGGATGCGCAAGCGTCATTATCACGTGCATGTCAGCAATGCTTCAGTCTGACAGAAGATGCACACCAGCACACGACCGGTATAATAGTTGTCAGAACACAAAGAAATTAGGGTGATACCATGCGTAAATACATCTTGCCACTCATTGCCATAATTCTCACCAGCATGATCGCGATTCCAGCCACACCCACACGGGCTGCCAACAATATCTCGTTGGCGGGTACTGCATGTCTGGTCTCTACCAATGGTGGCTGGAATATATCGGCTGACATGCACAACAATGGTTTAATCTATGCGGCAGTCACCGTTGGTGGGCTCGGTACAGGCAGAATGCGTATCGTAGTACTCGACCCCAACGACCCCAATTCCTCGGTGCCGGGCAGTTTGGGTGTGTGTAGTATTGTGGCCTCTCTCGATGACCCGACACCCAACAACGGCTTTCCGAAGGGATCGGCACTACAAATGCCGTCCATCGTCAAAGCTGACGCAAACGGCAATATTTTCATCGGTCGCGTAACAACGTCTGGTTTTCGTGTGTTCGTCATTAGCGCAGATGCCCCAGCTACACCGTCGGGAGCGCTTGACGAGGCCTACATGCGCAACGTGTTGATTACCGGTGCAACATCCCCCTACAACAGTGGTGGCGGCATGGACGTCAACGACGATTATTTGGTGGCATCCATTGGGCAGGACAAGACCGGCATACAACGCAACCGTTACACCATCATCGCAAAGTCAACGCTGTTTGCCCTGCCAACAATGAGTGCTTCCAGCGAAGATATCGAATCAATTGCGGGCACGTGGAACCCGATCATGACGGCGCAACTATTCCACTCGTATACCAAGCTTTCATCGGGCACCGATGCGGTCGCTGCCATGCCCAACGGGCGATTTTTCGTGGCAGCCGCCTATGAGCCGCTCGGAAGTTTGGCCGGATTCTTAAATCCAGTCAACAACACGGTAACGAATATTTACTCGGGGAGCTCGGGTTGGGCCAACCTATGTACCTCACAAAACGGCACCTTCGCCTCGAATTGTCTCATGCCGTCTGCATATATCGGGCTCGACAACAACTTATACGTGGGCATCAGATCACACTTCGGTGAAAAGGTGATGCGCTACAACACCACGATTAATCGCTGGGAATCCGCTACCGGAGCACTGACATTTCCGAGTAGTTTTGACTCATTTTATCCAGACAACGGTGGCAGGCAACTCAAGTTTGGCAGTGGTATCACGGCTGATGGCATCGGGCAGGTATTTGTGAGCTCCATTCACTATAATGGACGTTCCTTCGGACCACTCAATCTGGCGTATCACAATCTTGTTGAATGGCAAAACAAAACATTCAACGGAAGTGGCAACGAATACGGCAAACCGCAACTGTTGATTACCCCGTATACGGGTGAACCGGGTCGACTCAGCGTGTTTTATGTGCGCGACATTACCACCTCACCCACGGCAGTGTGGATTACTTATAGTGGCAACATTACCGCGTCAGGAAGCGCTCCGTCGGTGTGTACAGTCAATCTCGTTGTCAATGGTAGTTTGCCGTATATCAACAGTACGACCGTCTCAGGGGCTTTGTATACCAGTCTCGGGTGTCAGACACCACAGTACTACGCTGTGGCAAGTGCCAGTGCAACCCCGCCAGCAAGCGTAAATGCTGCCGACCTTTTGCCGTTTGACCCTGCGAGTGGCGCAATCGAAGTGTCCGGATTGACAGCAGGAGCAAATAACTACATCCACGTGGCCATGTACGACGCTGATGATGCTCGGGTCGGTGACTGGATGACCCAGAGTATTTATGCTGATACGACTGCCACGGTTGGTGCCACGTTTACCATTTCATCACCGTTCAACAAACCACGCTACACCGATGTGAGTGGCATGAATGGCTCTTCGTACACCGATACGAGTTACATTCGCTCAAATATTGGGCAACTCAGCATCGATGCCGTGACTGACCCATCTGGCCTGAGTAGTTATCAGGTCAACAGCGACACGGCCATCAACTACACCGATGCACTCCTTGGTCAAAACACTTTGATCATGATGCGCGAAAACGCCGGCAGCATGGGTGCGTCTGTGTCGTTGAAAGACGGTGCTGGCAACATCGAAGTACGCGACAGTTATCCGCTCACCCTCGATGCAGAACCACCAGTACCCGGTGGCACAGAGGACATCACGTTTGCTGCGACGGGCACCTCACCGTTCAATGGTGAAGTCACTCTCGTCAACGGTAACACGACGACCGACAACGAAGTGGTCTGGGGGTTGTGGTTGGCGAGTGCCTACTGTGGGGCTACGAATGCGGGATGTCCGGCCAACAACAGTAGCAGTTTGCGCTGGGGAGGTGTCCCAATGACCTCCTACAAGGCCGAGTGGAACCTGCTCACGGGCAACAACGTGACCATGCAGACCGGCGTCTACCGTGTTTATGCTCGCATTCTCGATGGCGCTGGCAATCCAACCAGCGCGGTCTACACCGATGATGTGTCAGTGACCCTGACAGGCAACACCTTGTACGCGCCGATTTTGTTCGCACAACGCTAATTCTGAGAGGACGCATGCTGTCGCGCATCCAACGCTTCTTCCAACAAGACGCCGGGCTAATATGGCTCGGCGTCCTCTTTTTCCTGAGCTTGGCAGTGGCGCTGCCACGTGTCTACGCCACCGACGAAGTCCAATATTACGCCTGGTTGCGCTCTGTGTACTTCGACCACGACGTCGATTTCCGCAATGAATACACCACATTTGCGCAACTCAACCCGCATTCGGGCATCGCCGAAAGTCTGCTCCAGCCGAACCGCATCCGTGAACGAACCGGACTATACGGCAACATTGCACCGGTCGGGTCTGCACTCTTGTGGGCACCGTGGTTTGCCGCAGCCGACCTGCTTCTCCGCGGAGCACATCTCGTTGGGGTTGGTCTCAACGTGGCCGCCGATGGTTTCAGCTGGCCCTATCAACGCGCCATCGCTTATGCATCTGCCTGCTACGCCTGGCTCGGACTGCTCATCGTGCGCCGTGTCAGCATGCAGTGGGTAAGTCGTTGGAGTAGCACTGTGGCCACCATCGCCATTTGGCTGGCCACACCACTGGTGTTTTATATGGCCGTGCAGATGCCCTTTGCACACGCCAACGGCTTTTTCCTTACTGCGTGTTTTGTTTGGTGTTGGTGGCGCATTCAGCAACCCGACCATCAATGGTATGTTTGGGCGATGCTTGGTGCCATCGGGGGCGGCATGTTTTTGGTGCGCGAACAACTCATCTTGTTTGCCGTGTTGCCACTCATGGTCGTTGTTGAGCGTCTGTGGCACCACCGGAGCCGCCTCACCTGGGAGCACACCCGCAACGATGTACTCCGCTGGGTTGTCGCCGCGGCATGTGCAGTGGTCATGCTCTTGCCCCAAATCGCTGCCTACCAAGCACTCAACGGCACCCCCATGCCTGCAACTGAGGTCTCCGGGAAGCTGAATCTGTGCAGTCCACACGCCCTTGACACGCTCATCGACTTCGACCCACGACCATCGGCGTGGTGCGGTGTCAGCGACGAGCCCGTGCAAATCCCCGCGTGGAGCCGTGGCGCTTTGGTGTGGAGTCCTATTTTGGCAGTAGCCTTGGTTGGCTTGGTGTGGTTCACGAGGCGCTACCCGTGGCAAGGAGGAGCCATGCTAGCGGCCATTGCACTGCAAGTGTGGATCAACGGCGCATTTGGCACCACCTGGCACTTAAGCGGGGCGTTCGGATTCCGCCGACTCATCGAGTGTAGCCCGTTTTTCATTGTTGGGCTCGCCTACCTCGTCGAACGGAGCCAAATACGCTTGCCCCGTTGGAGCATTGGCGCATGCTTGTTGCTGTTTGTTGCCTGGAACATGGGACTGATTGTGAACGCGACCGTCTTCAATCAAAGCACACAACTCCGGCGCGGGCTGAGTTGGCCACAACTTTGGCAGTGGCAATGGGAGTTGCCGGGCAAGCTTTGGCTCAAAGGCAGTGAGATTTTTGATCGCTGTCGCATCGTAAAAAACAGTTGTTAACCAACTGCGTATTTGCGTGATTGGCAGGCGCGTGCTACGATATAGGCAGACCTTGGGCCGGTAGCTCAACGGCAGAGCACGTCGCTCATAACGACTTGGTTACTGGTTCGAATCCAGTCCGGCCCACCAATCTGTCCCCCATCTGCCAGTGCGCAGATGGGGGTTTGTTCATGCATGATCTGGGAGCAGCCCATGCATGAGCTCAGCAATGGCACGCCATTCTTGACGCGCATCACGAAACGCCGCCGCAACCACCGCACCTTCTGCCTGCGACAGCGCTCGACGCGGCGTCGTAATCGGGTAATACTGGTGCACAATTTCCATGAAAAAACACGCGTTATCGATGTGCCCGAGCGCCGGTACCAGTTGTGGATACACCTCCGCCCACTCAGCGATCATTTGCCCTGCCATACGCCACCGCGCTTGGTAGACGGCCGCCGTACGCGCCACCGCATCCGCCGTCAACGACAACGGTGCCGCCGTATCTGCACACATCGCAATGACTTCGAGACTGTCCGTACCAAAGTGCCAAGTCTGCCATTCACGAATGGGGTGTTGTGCGGTGCCAAACGTTACCGACGGTGTGCGACTCAACAATCGGTGCGCATGAGCGATATGCTCCAACACCGGCAACGGCTCAGCTGCTTGCTCGGCGACCAGGACGGTGAGGACTTCGAGTCCAGAGCCGTGGCGCGTTTGCGTCCAATCGAGACTTAGTGTTTCACCGTCGAGCGTCCGAAAACACACCTCTGTTTCATCGAAACAATCAACAAACGCGATAGGAGCGAGTTTGCTACCCACAATCAGCGTGTCAGGGAGCACATCGGTTGGTTCAAGCTGATTGTGCGACGACATCCAGATGTAAATCGTACGTAACCCATGGCAGGACAACCGATTCAACAATGATGAGCGCAATTCGAAGAGACCATGAACCTGCGTCGCGCGCATGCCGGGATGCAACACCAGTGTGTTGCCATCGAGCCACTCTTCGGCGGCCGCCATCACAAATGGCCACCCCGTGGATTTCGCAATCTCATACGCACTGAGATGCGGAGCGCTCCGTTGCACCAAGACGCACAATCCCGCAATGAACACATCATGGGTGTGGATATCACTCATGCCACCACCATGATGCCGAAACGACTAGGAATGTGGAAATCAGCCGGAATGCGCATTGTGGGCGACCACGCACTTAATTCGCTGGTACCGGTTTGTCGATCACGATCAATGCGCATGAAGTTCAGGCGCCACGTACCAATTCCGTCCACCCGCCCAAGTGTCGTCCACGGCACGGCCATCACCGCCGACCATCCTGCTACATCACACTGCACCCAGCTTTGCCACGGTGGATCCCAGCTCGTGTCGAGGTGCATGGTAGCCCTGATTTCATCCGGGTTGGTGATAATACCATCAAAGCGTGTATTCAGCGGGTTGACTTGGAGCTCGTAGTACTGCGTGGGCCGCTCATCGCCGTAGCCAATAAACAGCTCCACTACTTCTTCGGTGTAAATCGGTTCGTCGTGTTGACGCATGGTAGCCCACGGATCGGCATCCGCACAGTCATAGCGCACCCACAACGTCGTTGCTGTCGTCATCACGCGCACTGTTGTTGCGTGTACCAGTGACTGACCGGTCACCGGCTCGCGCAAAACGACACAGGGCAGATCAAACCACGCGGGAGCAAAGGGGTGACGTGTATCCACGGGCCAATCAGCATCAGCCACAACGGTGCAGTTCATGAGAGGTAGTTCCATCGGGATCTCCTTGTGTTTGTTCAGTGTCGCCGGCCACGAGCAGCAACGCGTATTGGGGCATAGTCGTCAGTATTTGCATCATAGAGATACAGCACATCGGACAAATTAACCGTGGTACAGACATGGTTGGGACGCAGTGCAATGCGCTGACCAATCTGAAGATCAACGTCATCCGCAAGGCGCAGCACACCGTGTTCTTCGTTCATACGCACCAACACCGCATCACAATCGAGTGCCGTCGCATAGCCACGAAGGCCGGCTTTCTCTGGATTATTATCACCACAAAAGGTTTTTGAACCCCCATCAACCGTTGCCAAAGAAGCATCTGGACGACTGACCACCGTACAATGGATGGCAAGTGCGACTTGTGACGGCGTACAAGAATGTGCCACGTACAACTGCATGTCGTCGCCGAACACGTACGTGCCCGGACGAATCTCGGTGACACCAGGCACGGTGGCAGCGCTCCAGCCGGTCGGCGTCGACCCCACACTGACCACGGGCACCACAATCCCCGCGCCACGAAGCTGTTCGGCAAGGTCGACCATGATACGCCCCTCTTCGAGCCCGAGCTCAGCGGGAGCACGACCGTTGCTCCCCGCAAACCATGCCCCACGATAGGTGAAAATACCGTCGAGAAACAATCCGGGCAACCCGACACACTGTTGAGCCAGATCCAGTAACTGCGCTGGCGGCACACCACACCGATGCAAGCCGGTATCGACTTCGAGGCGAATGCCAATCGAACTCCCGGCTGCCTGTGCGGCAGCAGACAACTGATGCAGCCCGTACAGCGAGTCTGCAGCCACCACCAGACGTGCCCGCTGAGCCAATTGTGCAGCATGGGCACATTTGTCTGGAGTCACAATCGGGTATGCCACAAAGACATCGCTGAAACCAGCATCGATGAATACCTGGGCTTCACTCAACTTGGCTGCGGTGATGCCCACTGCACCAGTATCACGTTGCATGCGCGCAATTTCCAGCGATTTATGCGTTTTGATGTGTGGGCGCAACGCCACCCCATGCGCATCAGCATGAGCCTGCCAACGCGAGATATTGTCTTGGAGCACCGTCACATCGACGATTAACGCCGGCGTAGGAATTTCGTGATACTGCATATGTCACCAAGTCCTTTCGTTGTTGCGCACAACAACACTTATGGGGGTGCCCACGAGGCACCCTACATCACCATTCCTCCGCAGACGTTGAACGCCTGCCCCGTTGTATAGCCGGCTCCGTCACTCAGCAAAAACTGCACCATCTGGGCAACCTCATCGGGCAAACCAGCCCGCCGCATGGGCACACGCGCTAGGCGCTGTTGCCACACCGCCTCTGCATCGGCGCCACGGGCTACGAGATCGGCGGTGACTTGCGTCTGCATGTCGGTCTCAATGACCCCGGGACACACACAATTCACGGTGACTGCCCGGTCAGCGACCGTCATGGCAAGGGTCTTGGTCATGGCAATCACTGCCGCCTTGCTAACATTGTAAATGGGATGCATGACGGTGGTTGCGGTTTTGCCGGCCGTTGACGCCACAAAGACAACGCGGCGCGCCAGCACACACTGACGCAGAAATTCCGTTGCAATGAACCAACTTGCTTGTGCGTTGATGTTCATCACACGGTCCCAATGCGCCCGATCGACCTCAAAGGGATGCGCAATGTGCATGACTCCAGCGGCTTGCACCAACACGACCGGAGTACCGAGTTTGCTCGCCGTAGCAACGATACGTGCAGGTGTAGCTTCATCTGTTACGTCAACTTGAAGCCAGTGGAGATGGGCAGGTATGGGCACAGGAGCGGAGCTCCGATCAACTGCGAGCACCACATAGCCATGTGCCAACAGCATGTGCACCACAGCACGACCAATGCCGCCAGCAGCCCCCGTTACAATCGCAACATGTTCGACACCATCGTCACCCCGTTGATTGGTCATGATTTCCTCGCTCTGCCGTAGCATACTCCATCACTACAAACAATTGGCACGCTGCCCACCCCAATTCCATCGACCCAGCAACGCTGGAGCGGCACATAGTAGGGATGATTGCGCAACTGTGTGCCAGCAACAAACTGGCGCATCCGTTGTTGATTCCAGGTGGGTTGGAGTGTGTAGTCGTCAACATTGGGCACATGCGCATAGGAAATAGCGCTCTGCTCTTGCGCGTGTGCATCTCCACCACCACGCCAAAGCGACAACAACAATTGGGCACCCATTTGAGCATGTGCGCGGATAAGCTCGCTTTCGTCGTGCCAATTGCATGCTGAGAGCCGCTGTTGTGCCACCACGGGTCCCGTGTCGTAGCCATCGTCCATGAGATGCAGTGTGACGGCTGGTTGCGCATCACCACGTGCCACATAAAAAAGCGGATCGGGGCCACGCCACGCTGGCAACGCACTCGGGTGAATGTTGAGCGCATAGGCCACTCCTTGGCGCACCCATGTGGGCACTCTCCGGGGAAAGCAGGCCGTCACCAGCCATGTTGTTGGGCGTATCCACGCAGCCAAGTCACGCCAGCGCGCCAACGCAATCACTGGGATGCCGTGGTGCAATGCCACATCCACTACGGACGGGGCACTGAGAAAGACCGCAGGAGCTCGCTGAATCTGCTGCGTTGCTTGCTCACGATGGGCGGGCACAACCACACACTGTGGACGTATCGTGGCGAGGAGCTGCTGGAGCACGGTCAGCCCAAATACGCCCGGCATGGTCAACAACACCACGGACTGATCGGATGTGGGGATAATGTCTGACATGCTATGATAATACCATCTCATCGCCACCGTGACGGTGGCCTTCGTACGAATGGAGCCCCTACCATGACTGAACGCACCGTTGAGTGTGTCTACTTCAAGCGCACCCTACCTGCGCTCACAGAAGCCCCAGTTGCCGGGGCGCTCGGCGAGCAACTGCTATCGTCGGTGTCACAACCAGCATGGAACCAGTGGATGCGCGTCGAACAAATTCTCGTCAAGCATTTCGATCACGACCCGCGCAGTCGCACGTTTCAGCGTCAGCGTGCATTGGCCATCGCAGAGTTCTTTTTTGGCCCACCCAGCGAAGAACATCTCGTTGAATGCCGCAAATTCGGCTTTGCACTGCCCGGTTTGAAAGCTCCGCCGTTTCCTGGCACATTGGGGATGCGCATCTACAACGAAGTTTCCATCCGTGCGTGGAATCTTTGGCCCGAGCAGGAACGCATCCTCATCAACCATTACGGCTTGAGTCTGGTCGATCCTCAGTCGCAGCGAGTACTCCTCCAAGCCATGGAAGATTTCTTTTTTGGCGAAGGCGCTCAACTCCCAGAAGGCTGGACACCGCCCACCGCAGCTCCCAGCAAAGGCGGCCCTCGCTAGTCACTACGTGAGTTGTATTGCTGGCATTATGTCGAATTGCAAGCATGCATGTGCTTGGCGCAACGCATCCTCTACAGCGGCAGGATGTGGACCCCGGGCAAAAATAAAGCCCAAATAACTGTCTCCTTCGGGGAGCATGCGAATGGCGTGATGCAGGGGCGCGGTGATTTCCACCGCTTCGATGAGTGGCACCTGCTCGGCTTGTGCCACTCCACTGACACGGCGCAAAATCCCAGCCGCAGGGATGGGAATCATCATGACGCCACCAGCGGATTGTTGTCGTGGTGGCGCACTCTGCCACATCCCCACCGACTGACGCACGATGAGCATTTCTAGCGATTCTGCGCTACCAAAGCGCAATGTGCGTGAGCACAGCCCACCAATCGACCGCGCAGCGATTTCGATGACAAACATGCCCACGTCGTTGATGCGAAGCTCCGCATGCACCGGACCGTTCTGAATGCCGAGCGCCCGGGCGGCCACCGCAGTCACCTGCGCAATCTGCTGTTGGAGTGCCTCATCCAAGCGTGAGGGTGTGACGTAAATGGTTTCTTCGAAAAAAGGGCCTTCGAGCGGATCTGGCTTGTCAAATAACGCCAACACGTGGAGCATGCCGGCGTCCATCATCCCCTCAAGAGCCACTTCTACGCCGGGAATGTAGGTCTCGACGAGGTACTCGTGGCACGATTGATCGGGGTAAATCTCGTGCAACAGGTGCATGAGGCGCATTTGTGCCCGTTGAAATTCGGTGGCGTCGTTGGCCCGCATCACACCACGACTACCGTTGAGCTCGGTCGGTTTAATGACACAGGGGAACTCAATCGCCGCCAGCACACCTTCGATGGCGTCCTGACTCGTAAATCGTTGACACTTGGGCATGGGCACCGCCATGTGTGCCATGGATTGGCGCATTACCCACTTATTCCGCGCAGCCACCACCGCATCGGGGTGGTTGTAAGAGAGCCCGAGATGCGTAGCAATCTGCACGGCGAGCGTAGCACCACTGTCGTCGAGCGCATGTACGGCCACAAAGCGCATCTGTCGCGCATGCATGGTTCCAAGCCATGTTGCCATGGACTGCCAATCGGTGGACGCACACAGATGAACGCGTGTCACATCAACACCAGCCACCGGAGCCTCGCTGAGCGCATACCACGGCATGCCGAGCGCTTCGGCAGCGGCCACAAAATCACGCGTGCGGTACGAATACGCGGTGGTCACAAATAGGACTGCATCTGCGGCCATAGCACACCTCCGTACGAATTTAGGGCATCTGCGGGGTTGGAAACTGAGCACGAATCAACGTGCGCGTAGGCACTTGTGATGGCGCAGTGGTCGGTGTGACACTCGCTGTGGGTATGGCGAGGGCCGGGAACGGTGTCGGAGCGATGCTTGACACCACGCTTGCGCGCATATCCCACAAACTGATGACCATGGCAGGAGTCGCACGGTCCGGGTTGGGCACAACCCCCAGTTGTAGATTTGCATTTTCTCCCCAACACCACACCTGCTGTGATTCAAGCAACGTACAGGTCTGATTCCCACCACTTTCGAGCTGGAGTACGCCTTGGAGATCGGGCACGTCACGGGCTGGCAGTGCGGTATTCGTTTCACCGTTTTCACTGCCAAGTTGCCCATGCGCATTATCGCCCCAACAGCGCACCTGCCGTGACTGTAGCAACGCACAGGTGTGCAAATGACCGGCACTGACGGTCACCACTCCTTCGACATCGATGACTTGTTGGGGGGTACGAATGTCGGTACCGACCACACCGAGTTGACCGTTTTGATTGCCACCCCAGCACATCACGCGTCCTGCACGGGTGGTCGCACACGTATGATAGCTCCCCGCTGAAATATCGATGACGTCATCCACTCCGGGCACTGGCATTGGTGTAATCAGCAGCTCCACGTCGCTTTCACTGACTTGATGCAAATTATTACGCCCCCAGCAGAGCACAGCGCCACTTGTGCGGAGTACACAGGCGTGTTGCAGACCCACCACCACTTTTTGGGCATCGTCAACACCAGGCACTTGCGTGGGCACGGTACGGTAGTCGCCGATACCCACCGTTTCGTAGCCGATTTGTGCGTATTGATTATCACCCCAGCAGTACACCGCGCCACTAACGACCGCACACGATGTATCACCGCCGAGAGCAAAATTGGACACGCCGATGAGGCCTCCAACAAAATTCGGAATCACCGTGTCGGCTAAATTACCCGCAAACGAATTGCCCACTTGACCGAATTCATTCCGCCCCCAACAGTTGAGTTCGGTGGTCACCAGCAGTGCGCAGGTGTGGTCGGCCCCCAGATCGACGGCCAACGAGTTGACGGCAGCATCGACTTCGTTGGGCACCGAGAATTCGACCGAGCTACCAATACTGCCGATACCCAGTTGCCCGAACGCATTATCGCCCCAACACCAGACCGTGCCCACGGCATCGACCGCACACAAGTGGGTATCGCCGACTCCCACTGAGACAGCCTGTGTCAAACCGACCACCGGCGCTGGATGCATCACATCATTGGCGGCCACACCCACACCGTTCCCCAGTTGCCCAAACCGATTCCAGCCCCAACAAGCCACATCACCACGACGGAGCAACGCACATGTGTGAGCGCCACCCGCCGAAATCGCCACCGCATGGTCGAGGCCAACCACGGTGGCAGAAGCCGTACGCACACCGGCAGCACCTTGGACGGCACCCATACCAAGTTGACCGTTATAATTGTCTCCCCAACACTTTACTGCACCACTGCGTTGCAACACGCAGGTGTGATTGCCACCCGCGCTCACACTCACCACATCACTCACATCGGTAATTTGCTGGGGGCGGGTCACAAATGCTTCTGCGCCGACTTGCCCCATGCCCACTTGACCGAACTGGTTCCAACCCCAACACCAGACCGTCCCTTGGTAGGAGAGTGCGCAACTATGATTATTGCCGAGTACAATATGTTTCACATTCGACAATCCACTCACCAGTGTCGGCACCGAAATACCCGGGCTTGGCTCACCGGTAGCCAGTTGCCCTTGGTCATTGCGCCCCCAACACCAGACGGTGGTATCTTGTTGCAACGCACATGTATGGTTACCTCCGGCAGCAATTTCAATCGCACTAGTCAGCTCCGCCACACGCAACGGCATACCCGAAGATGCCGTGTTGCCGCTCCCGAGTTGACCATCGTCGTTGCGCCCCCAGCAGGCACCACCGCCGTCTTGCAACAACGCACAACTATGTGATTGCCCCAAAGTCAACGCCACCACTGCTTGCACGGCGGTCACCACCGGAGTACTGCTGTTTTCGGTGGTTTCGTTCCCCAATTGCCCATAATTGTTGTGCCCCCAACAGCGCACGGTACCGTCAGTGACTAACAAACAAGCGTGTGCGTTGCCAGCTGCAATGGCAACCGCTTCATCGTTGCTTCGCACCGTCTGTGGCACCGAAACGGCCGTGGTTGTGCCGTTGCCCAGCTGACCGTAGTCGTTGCCGCCCCAACACCGCACCAACACGAATTTCAGCAGAGCACAACTAAAGTTGCCCCCACTAGCGATGGCAAATCCATCGGCCAGATTGGTCACATACGGCTGATCAGAATTCGACTGATAGCCACCGTTGCCCAATTGACCATAGCTGCCATCACCCCAACAGAGGGTTTCACCGATTTGCAGGCGCGCACAGGTGGTTTCGAAGCCGGCGGCCACCGCAGCAACGCCGTCCATGACAAATTGCGGCACACTGACAATCGTATTGGCGAGCTCTGATGACACTTGCCCGGCCACATTCCAACCCCAGCACCACAAACCGTTGTTTTGATCGATGGCGCACGTATGTCGGGCTCCCGGAATCAACGCTCGGATCGCAGGCAGCTCAGGGATGGCTTGAAGCGCTCCTACTCCACCAAGTTGACCGTAGCGTTCATCGCCCCAACACACCACTGCACCGTTGGATTGCAAGGCACAGGCATGATTGAGACCAAGCGCAACGTCGACGACATCGACGAGGCCAGTCACTTCTGCAAATGGTGCATCATTTGCACGGAGTGGTGCGCCCCAACAGACCACTGTCGCGTTATAGCGCAGTGCACAGTTGGTATTGCCCCCCGATGCAATGGAAACCACGTCACCGATGTCGGTCAGACGATAGGGGAGTGCCTGGTTGCCGCCTTGGAAACCGAGTTGGCCCTGTGTGTTATCACCCCAGCACCAGACCTCTCCAGTCGTTTGTAGGGCACACGTATGCGCACTCCCCGCCGTGAGTTGTTGCACGTTGGCGAGGCTCCAGATGGCCTGCGGTGTGCTCCGTGGCAAGAAATCACCAATACCCAACTGACCGGACTGATTATCGCCCCAACACGCCACCGAGCGGTCATAACGAATCACACACGTGTGGTTGCCCGCGGCCACCACATCAATAACGCCATCGATTTGCGGTGTCGTTGGCATGGGGACATCGCGCAGACCGCTGACACTGGCATCGCCGAGCTGTCCCTCGAAGTTTCGCCCCCAGCAACGAATCGCTCCTTGTTGCCAGAGCGCACACACATGTGCATCACCAGCACTCAACGAATGCGCACGGGCGCCGAGTGGAACCAGCAGATAGTCAACACTTTCACTCAATGCGCCGTCAGCAGCTACCTGACCACGTTGATTGTTCCCACGGCACAGCACTTGGGCGGCTTCGAGCAACACACAATCAAACTGATAGCCCGTAGCAATATCAGCACTGCCAGTAACCGCAACGGGTTGGAGTGTGCGCAAATCGTTCCAACACACCAACTGCTGGGTATCGAGGCGCGCGCACATTTGATCTTGGGTGCTCCCACGCAGACGTTGCACGGGGCGTGCAAACGTGAGCTCGGCCAAACCACGATAGGCACCCCAACACCAGACCGCCCCACCATCAACCAACGCGCACGTTTGCGTGTTTGTGGCTTGGATTTGGCTCGCCGCAGGAATTTGGTCACGGAGGCGCGGCTCGAGCACCACGCGGTCGCCACTATCGTCGATTTGTCCGGCCTGATTATCACCCCAGCACCAGACTTGCCCGGCTGCGGTCAAGGCACACGTGTGCGTGGCTCCCGCTGCGAGCATCGCCACATCGCTGGGCAGTCCAGCGATACGCACCGCCACATTGGCCGACTGTACATCACTGATAGCGAGCTGACCGACACGATTATCGCCCCAGCACCAGACTTGGTTGCTCGCCCGGAGCACACACAGGTGGTGCGCGCCACTCACGAGTTGCGTTGCCCCATCCACCGTCTCGACGGCTTTGGCAGTAGTCATATTGGTCATCGGACCACGCGCTCTGCCACCGAGTTGATCGAATTCGTTGCTCCCCCAGCACCACACTTGGCCGCTCCGTGCCAACAGCGCACACGAGTGTGATTCACCGAGCACTACCGATTGAGCTCCCACAAGACCGCTGACCAAGGTCGGCGCATAGGTAAACGGCAAGGCGGCAGGATCACTGCCATTGCCGAGTTGTCCGGTCTCATTGCCGCCCCAGCAAATGACTTGCTCGGAGCGTGTAACAACACAGGTATGCGTTGCACCACTTGCAATGGTCGGTCGCATCAGTGTAGACGCAAGCACGGGCTCACTGTCAGGCATGGGTGCAAGTGGAATATCCACTGCGTCGGCCATTTCGGGGAGTTGTGGCAATTGTTCGACGCGTTGTTGCACCTCGTCGGCAACCGTGCGCAGTAGCGCAGCAAGTGGAGCCACCGTCATCAAAACAATAAACAGCGCAAACAGCGCGTACCAAAACCGAATCACGATGCGTTGCATAGGTCGTATCACCATCCTGGCAGATGCTGTGAAAAAGCTCCGGGGCGTCCAACGGACCTTCTCATTCTATATGATAATGCACCATATCTGCATCAACAGCGTAGGAACGTACGTTATTGTCACATTGGGTACATCCCGCATACAAACTGCGCTGATGCGCAGGTGCCGTTTTGGGGGCGTCAAAGGTTATGAATACAAAACTTTGAATTTGCCTTCTTGCGTTGACAGTGCATCTCATAAATGATATATTACTTTGCAACGGTACCCCGATTCCAACATGTGTTTAAGTGCATACGCAGTGGTTACCGAGTTTTCCATGTCACCGGGACAGTATGTTTCTGTGTATCCAATCCAACGCAAGTTGGTTGTGATAACGTAGCAAACACATTCGTGGTTGTTACGTAAGGTATTCAGGTATTCGTTTAGGAGGTTACAGATGTCCCACAAGCGCTATTCGCGTTGGGCACTGGCCATCGTAGCTGCAATGATGATTGCAGCCTGTGGTGGTGGTGCACCAGCAGCAGAAGAGCCGGCTGAGGAGCCAACTGCAGTCGTGATGCCGACCATTGCGTCGATCGTCGAAGAGCCAACTGCAGCTCCGGAGCCAACGGCTGTACCACAGCCCATCAACGGGGTTACGCTCCCCGAGGATGCAGCTCCTGCAGACCAGCAGGTCATCACCGAGTACTTCGACAGCACGGCCGCCTTTGAGTCACTTGACTTCTTGGTAACCGTGTACAACGGTGGTGGCGGCGCATTCCGTGACTTGGCCAGCGATTCATTGATTCGCTTGGACAAGAACTTCCGCCCGTTGCCAGGTGCCGCATTGGAGTGGACGCCGAACGCTGATGGTACCGAATGGACCTTCAAGCTCGACCCCAACCTGATGTGGAACGACGGCACTCCAGTGACCGCTGCCGACTGGGTAGCGAGCTTCCAGTATGCTGCCAACAAGGATCATGCTTGGGACTTCGCCTGGTACTACAGCGCTCCTGGCGCCATCAAGAACTGGGATAAGGTCGGTGCTGGTGAAGTTCCGGACACCGATTTGGGCGTCATCGCTGTAGATGCCAACACCTTGGTATTCCAGACCGAGACCCCAGCCCCCTTCTTGCCAGCGAAGTTGCTCTACAGCGCTCCGTTGCAGAAGGCAGCCATGGAGAAGTATGGTCCGTTGTACAACAACGACCCAGCCACTTCAGTATCGAGCGGTCCATTCCGCTTGGTCGAGTGGACCAAGGGTGAGAAGGTTGTATGGGAAGCCAACCCTGACTACAAGGGCACCAACAAGCCTTTGATCCAGAAGTTGGTCAGCATCGCCGCCAAGCCTGAGACCTACTTCATCGGTTACCGCAACGGTGAAATCGACCGCCTCGGTGGCGAGTACATCGGTGCTGCCGAGACCGAAATCATCGCTGGTGACCCAGAGTTGCAGGCGCAGCAGTACACCAACGCGGTGGACTTCCGCACTGACTACCTCTTCTTCGACACCACGTCAGCTCCGTTCGACAACCTCAAGGTTCGCCAAGCGTTCAGTCACTTGGTCGACCGCGACACGTTGATCGCCGACATCCTCGGCAAGGCACAGGCCATCCCAGCCTACTCATTCTTGATGCCCGGCTTCCACGCTTCAAACAGCGATGGCTTGAAGGACATTCAGGCATGGGACCCCGAAAAGGGTAAGGCGTTGTTGGCCGAAGCCGGCTACCCAGATGGCGCTGGTTTCCCCAAGCTTGAGCTCTGGTTGCGCGCAGAATCACAGAACCGCATCGATGCTGCTAACCGCATCTGTGCCGACATCAAGGCCAACTTGAACGTCGAGTGTGAAGTGAGCAACAAGGAACGCAAGATCTTCATGGATGCCTTGAATGCCAAGCCCACGGAGGTCAAGTTCGGTATGGTGTCATACGGTATCGACTTCTTCGATGCTTCGAACATGCTTGGCGTGTTCCGTAGCGGTGGTCGCCATAGCTGGAAGAACGAGACCTACGATAAGTTGGTCGACGAGGCATCAGCTAGCACCGATACCGAAGGCCGCCTCAAGCAGTTCCAGGATGCCGAGCGCATTATGGTCGAAGAGGCTTCGAACATCTTCATCGTTCACCGCATCAACACTGGCTTGCAAAAGCCATACTTGGCCGGCGAAGCCCTCCAGCCCAACGATGCCGGATTCAACGGCGTCCAGTGGCCGGGCATCTCAACGTACAGCAATGTGTTGAGCTCACTCTACATCCACAAGAGCGTGGCCGACTACAAGTCAGCTCCGTAATCATCCACTCGGTACAGGCGTTGGCGAGCAATCGTCAACGCCTGTATTCGATACCTCCCCACCACATTCAAGCCCAGACTTCAGTTCAATAGAAGGATCACTGCATGGTAGCCTATATTATCAACCGCTTGTTTGGCTTGGTCCTCGTCTTTTTTATTGTGTCGATAGTCGCGTTTCTATTGATGCATGCCGTCCCCGGTGGACCATTTGACGAAGATAACATGCCACTCAGTCCACAAGCGAAGGCAAACATTCTTGCCAAATACGGGTTAGACCAGCCGATCCACGTCCAATACTACAAGTACATGAGCAAGGCGCTCCAGGGTGATTTCGGTACGTCATTCGAGAATCCCGACTCCACAGTGGGTGAGATTATCGGTCAAGTATGGCCCAAAAGTATCCAACTCGGCGGAATGACCGTCCTCATTGCCATCACGAGTGGTATCATCTTCGGTATTTTGGCTGGTATTCGCCAAAACAGCTGGATTGATTCGAGCATCACCTTCATCTCCACCCTCGGTTTGACCGTCCCCAATTTCATCATCGCCATCTGGATGATGTTGATTTTTGTCATCTACCTTGATTTGCTTCCGCTCGGCCTCACCAACGATAATTGGGGCGACTGGAAAGCCTGGGTGATGCCGACCATTGCACTCGGCCTTGGCCCCATGGGCATCACGGCACGCTACACTCGTGCCAGCATCGTCGATGTAATCTCACAAGACTACATCCGCACCGCACGCGCCAAAGGTCTCAACGAGTCCATGGTCGTGTGGCGCCATGCCCTCAAAAACGCACTTATTCCTATCATCACGGTCGTTGGACCAATGGTTCCGAATCTGATGACAGGTACCATATTTGTCGAAACCATGTTCAAAATCAACGGTATCGGCAAATTCTTCGTGACGAGCACGCTGAATCGCGACTACCCAATGATCATGGCACTCATGCTCATCATCGCTTCATTGTGGGGTTTTGTGTATCTGTTAACCGACTTGCTCTACACCACACTTGACCCGCGCATTAAGTTTGATTAGGAACGCACAATGACTTCAACGACAACCACTGCTACGGCCAACCAGCCGCTTGAGCGTAAACCGGCAAACTTGTGGCGTGATGCTGCGGTTCGATTCAGCAAAAACCGTCTTGCCATGGTCGCCTTGTTCGTCGTGCTATTGATGATTTTCCTCGCAATATTCGCGGATGTCATCGCGCCCTATCACTACGACGAAATTGTACGTGGGCGAACACGCCAGTTCCCCAATGCGAATTTCTGGTTTGGCACCGACAACGTTGGGTTTGACGTGTTCAGTCGCATCATTTACGGTGCACGTATCTCGCTCATCATCGGGTTTTCCGTGCAAGCCATCGCCATCGTCTTGGGTGTTTCTTTGGGTGCTGCTGCCGGGTTTGCCGGTGGTTGGGTCGATTACGTCATCAACCGCATCATGGAGGTCTTTACCGCCATTCCGCAGTTGCTCTTCGCCCTCTTCTTGCTGTCGATTTGGGGTGGTGGTCTCTTCAACGTAGTGCTTGCGCTCGGCCTCATCGGCTGGATTGAAATGTGTCGTTTGACGCGCGCCCAAGTACTGACCCTACGTGAAAAAGAGTACATCGAAGCAGCCCGTGCCATTGGTGTTACACCCTTTGGGATTGCGGCGCGCCATATTCTCCCCAATGCACTGACACCCTTGGTTATCTCGTTTACTCTCGGCATCCCAGCGGCCATGTTCGCTGAAGCCGGCCTGAGCTTCCTCGGCATCGGCATCAATGACCCCATCCCCAGCTGGGGCAAAATGGCCGGGAATTCGTTCTCGTTCATTGAGGTCTACTGGCATCTTGGCGTCTTCCCAACCTTAATGATTGGTCTCACCATGCTGAGCTTCTCGTTCGTTGGTGACGGTCTCCGTGACGCACTTGATCCACGCCTACGCAAGTAACTGCGACCATGCAGGCGCTGATCACCCTGGTTGAATCAACCAGGGTGATTTTTTGTGCGCAACGAGACACGCCTGCGTTTCTTGTATAATAGGAAGGCACAGATACCTGAGGCGCACACACATGCAACTACTGCTCGTCAGACACGGCCAAACCGAATACAACGCCATTGGTCGGTATCAGGGCCACATGCAAATATCACTGAATGCCACCGGCCAGCACCAAGCACAACAAGTGTGTCGTCGCTTACAGCGCCGCCCCGTTGATGCCATCTACAGTAGCGACCTCGTACGTTGTATCGAGACCATCACGCCACTCGCCCAAGCCAGCGGACTGTCAATTCAGGCTGAACCCGGTCTGCGCGAAATCGACGTCGGTTTGTTCGAACACTTGACGGTCGCGGAAATCAAAGCCACATTTCCTAGTCTCTACGCAGCATACCGCAACGCACCAGGCGAAACCATTCATCCGGGTGGTGAATCATACCGACAGCTCCAACAGCGCGCCATGACCGCCATCATCCAGATTGCCGAACGCCACCAATCTGGTCAGACTATCTGTATCGCCAGCCATGGAGGCACAATACGTGCCATCGTCTGTGCGCTTCTCCATCTCGATATCAACTCATATAACCGCATGTGGATCGAGAACTGCGCGATTACCACGCTGTCAGGGCCAGCCCACGATTTACGCCTCGTCACTCTGAACGATGTTTCGCATGCGACTGACCGAATCGAGCACGAGAATGAGCACACTGCAGTTTGATCCCAACCAACTTGGATACAACGCCGACGTGGTCGTCGTCGGGGGTGGTCTCTCTGGGCTGACCGCCGCCTATCGCCTCGTCAACCAAGGCGTCGATGTAGCAATCCTCGAAGCACGCGAACGCACGGGTGGGCGCATGGCAAGTGGTACGTTTAACGGTGAGGCCTACGACCTCGGTGCACACTGGGTGGCCCCAAACGCAGTCCAACTGCGCAAAATCATCCACGACCTCGGCTTGCCGCTGACCACGCAATACCACGACGGCGAAAGCGCCGTGTTGCTGAGCAATAAATCGTACACATTTAAAAATCGTAGCCCGATGCTGTCGCCAGCCGTCAGCCACGACCGCTGGAGCGTGATGCGCCTGCTCAATCGCTATGCCCGATCCATGCAAACCCCGACCAACAAAGTCGTCGAGCAAATTAACACGTTCGACCAACTTTCGTTTGGTCTATGGCTCAAGCAAACCTGCCGCTTCAAGCAGAGCATTGCGTGGTTCAACATCATGTGCCGTATCCGCTTTCATGCCGAGCCCAGCGAGATTTCGCTCATCTACGTCATCGACCAAGTCCAAGCATTCCAAAAAGCCGAATACCTGTTCCCGTATCGACCCGCATTCCAACAAGAACGTGTCGTCGGCGGCGCACAACGCATCGGTGACCGCCTCGCCACACAATTGCGCCCGCAACTACAACTCGATGCACCAGTGTTGGCCATGCGCCAAGACGACACCAGTGTCACCGCATATTCACGGGGGAGCTCGGTGCGTGCCCGTTATGCGGTCATCGCACTGCCCCCCGCAGTCGCAGAACAGATTTACTTCGAGCCGCATTTGCCGCCTGGTCGCGACGCTCTCAACCAACGCATCTTGATGGGGCGGGCCATTGAGGCCGTTCTTTGCTACGATTATCCGTTTTGGCGTGAAAACAACAAATCGGGCTTCATGATTAGCGACAGTGGCCCGGCTGTCATGGTGCACGATGTGTCACCGGCCACCAATACCGAGGGCGCATTGGCTTGCTTGATTGCTGGTAATGCGGCGAGCCACTGGGGCGCACAACCACGTGGAGAACGCCTGCGTGCCCTCGTACAACAACTCAGTAGTTGGCTCGGCAACGAAGCCGGTGCCTACCGTGGCATGATCGAACGCGACTGGAACGGCGAACGCTGGAATCGCGGCTCGGTCGGGTTCATGCCGCCCGGCACCTCGTCGTTTGTGCATAGCATCAATATGCCAGTGGGTCGCCTCCATTGGGCAGGGAGCGAAGCGTCCACACAATGGACCGGCACCCTCGAAGGAGCCATCGACGCAGGTGAAAAAGCCGCCGAAGAAATCATCCGTCAACTCCGCGAAGGTGGCCACCTCAAAGCAAAATAGCCACAACTTTGCATCTGCGTTTGCACAAAAATGCAACATAGCGTATAGTATGCGCGGTGTTCTGTGCATGTTCGTAGAGCATGTTGGCGTGCAACGTGGCAATCGCCGCTCCGAATTCGTGAACGCACACATCCGCCCAGTCTGTTCTTTGCACAGTTAAGGAGCAATATTGTAATGTCTAAGAAGTGGGTCTATCTCTTCACCGAAGGCAATGCCACCATGCGTGAGTTGCTCGGTGGAAAAGGCGCCGGCCTTTCCGAAATGACGCGCACCGGCGTCCCCGTGCCCCCAGGGTTTACCATCACCACCGAGGCCTGTAATGCATACTACGAGTTCGGCAAGTCCCTGCCGGATGGGTTGTGGGATCAGGCACTCGCTGCCATGGCCGAGGTAGAAAAGGTCGTCGGGCGCAAGTTCGGTGATCCGACCAATCCGCTCCTCGTTTCTGTGCGCTCAGGTGCCCGTGAGTCGATGCCAGGCATGATGGACACCGTCCTCAACCTCGGCCTCAACACGCAGACCATCGAAGGTCTCGCCAAGCAGACCAACAACCCGCGCTTCGCAGCAGACGCCTACCGTCGCTTCGTGCAACTCTTTGGCAAAATCGTGCTTGGCGCCGATGGCGAAAAGCTCGAGCATGTCATGAATCACGCCAAGGGCAAAGGCCGCACCGACAACGACCTGACGACCGAAGAACTCCAGACCATTGCCGCCGAGTTCAAGAAGATCATCAAGGAAGACACCGGTCACGACTTCCCCGAAGATCCTCACCAGCAACTGCAGATGGCCATCATGGCCGTCTTCAACTCGTGGATGGGTCGCCGTGCCATCGACTACCGCCGCATCGAGAAAATTCCCGATAACATCGGTACGGGCGTCAATGTGCAGACCATGGTCTTCGGCAACATGGGCGAAGACAGCGCCACTGGTGTGGCCTTCACCCGCAACCCGGCCACCGGTGACAACGAGATGTTCGGTGAGTACCTCATCAACGCCCAAGGCGAAGACGTGGTCGCCGGTATCCGCACCCCACTTGCCATTTCACAGATGGCCAAAGACTTGCCTGCGTCCCACGCAGAGTTCTTGGGGATTGCGCGCAAGCTCGAAGCCCACTACAAAGACGTGCAGGACGTGGAGTTCACCATTGAGCGCGGTCGCTTGTGGATGCTCCAGACCCGCAACGGCAAGCGCACTGGCATGGCCGCTGTACGCATTGCGGTCGATCTCGTCGAAGAAGGCGTCATCGACAAGAAGACGGCATTGATGCGCGTCAAGCCAGAAATGCTGAACCAGTTCCTTTTCCCCATCGTAGATGCGAAAGCCGCCAGCGCCACCCCCAAGTTGGCCGTGGGTCTGGCCGCTGGTCCTGGTGCTGCGAGCGGGAAAGTCGTGCTCGACCCAGATCGTGCCGCTGAAATGGCCGAAAAGGGCGAAGCCGTCATCTTGGTGCGCACCGAAACCGCCCCCGAAGACTTCCACGGCATGGTGGCTGCAAACGCCATCTTGACGGCACGTGGTGGTTTGACCAGCCACGCTGCCGTGGTGGCCCGCCAGATGGGTAAGTGCTGTGTCTGTGGGTGTGGCGACATCGACATCAACTACGCCAAGGGTGAGTTCAAGGTCGGCGATCTGGTCATCAAAGAGGGCGATTACATCACCGTCGACGGTCACAGTGGTGTCGTCTACAGTGGCCAAATCATGACCAGCGAATCCGAAGTCATCCAGGTCATCCGTGGCACACTCAAGCCCGAAGAATCAACCCTGTACGGCTACTTCGCGAAGTTCCTCAGCTGGTCAGACGAAGTACGCACCCTCGGTGTGCGTGCCAACGCCGACAGCCCCACCGACGCGCGTATCGCTCGCATGTTCGGCGCCCAAGGAATTGGCTTGTGCCGCACCGAGCACATGTTCTTCGAAGGTGACCGCATCGACGCTGTGCGTCAGATGATCGTGGCCTCCAGCCTCGACGAGCGCAAAGCCGCTTTGGCCAAAATTGAGCCACTGCAGCAGAGCGACTTTGAGGGTCTCTTCACCGAGATGGACGGCTACCCGGTCACCATCCGCACCCTCGACCCACCGTTGCACGAGTTCTTGCCCCATGGCGACCATGAAATCGAAGCCTTGGCCGGCAAGATGGGCATCGCAGCGGCCGTCCTCAAAGCCAAAGTCGAAAGCCTGCGCGAAGCCAACCCCATGCTTGGTTTCCGTGGCTGTCGCTTGGGCATTGAGTACCCCGAAATCACCGAAATGCAGGCCCGTGCCATCTTCCGTGCCACGGTCGCCGTCAAGCAACGCGGGATTACCGTGTTGCCCGAGGTGATGATCCCACTCGTGGGCGACGTCAGCGAGCTCAAGAAGCAGAAAGAAATCGTCAATCGTGTGGCAGCCGAAGTCAAGGCCGAGAGCGGCGTGGAGTTCGAGTACAAGGTCGGCACCATGATCGAATTGCCCCGTGCAGCCCTCACCGCTGACAAGATTGCCCAAGAAGCCGAGTTCTTCTCATTCGGCACCAACGACTTGACCCAGACCACCTTCGGTATGAGCCGTGACGACGCTGGGCGCTTCTTGCCCAAATACGTCGAGCAAAAGCTCCTCCCCGAAGACCCCTTCCAGGTCCTCGACCAAGACGGTGTCGGTCAGCTGGTCAAGATGGGTGTCGACCGCGGTCGGAGCACACGCAGTACCCTCAAGACGGGTATCTGTGGTGAGCACGGCGGTGAGCCAGCCAGCGTGAAGTTCTGTCATCGCGCCGGCCTCAACTACGTGTCGTGCAGCCCGTATCGCGTGGTCATTGCCCGCTTGTCAGCCGCTCAAGCCGTGCTGGAAGCCAAGTAATTCGCCACGTTCCCACAACAGCGCACCCCAGACGCGATACCGCGTCTGGGGTGTTCCTTTTTCATCTAGACGTATCAGGTCCCAATCAGCGGGCAGTACGGCGCAGTCTCCACCATTCAAGCACTGCTACACTCAGCCAGCCCCACCAACCAAACCGCGCCCACTGCGCCAGCTGAGCACCACTGTGCGTGGCATGGACGTGCTGATGATATAGCTGCGTTGCAAGCGCATATTCACGACGTACCGCGCTATCGTCGTGATACCCCAACTGCATGCTCGCACCAATCAGGCAATAGGTGGCACACGCCCACTGCCAGCGCCGCGCCCAACCAGCATCAAGATCCATGTCGAGTACTACCCGCACAATGGCCACACGCGCCAGCATGCCAATCGCATAGGCGCGCGCTTGCCCGCCAGCCAAGCCGTATACCGCCACCATCAACAAACTCGCAGTGCGCCAATAGCGCAACCAGGCGCCGCGTTGTTGATGATAGGCGGGCACGCAGAGTGCACGTAGCAAAAACCACACGGGGTAAACGACCGTGAGCAGCACCGCTAGCACGAAATCTGCGTGTACCCGTTGGCGTAGCAACGGAGACAACGTCCCTGCTGGGAGTGGTTGGGACGGTGCTTCACGATTCATGGTTCTTCTCGCACGAGCGCGCCAGGCACCTGCCAGCGTCCCCAACTCCCACGTTGCCACTCGGTCATCACACGCCGATACACGGCCACCGTGGTCGTTGCAATGGTGCTCCATCCGTAGACTTGACGAACTTCGTCGTATGCAGTGGCCACCCGTTGGGCACTCCATGTCGGGTGTTCGAGGATGTGACTCACCCCCCAGACCAACGACGCCACCGAATCTGGCTCTACGAGTAAGCCGGTCCGATGCAAATCGACCACCTCACGGAGTCCACCCGTGTCGCTGACAACCACCGGACAACGGAACGCCATCGCCTCGAGTGCCACAATGCCAAATGGCTCGTACAACGACGGAAACACCGCCATGTCGGCAACTGCATAGAGATGGTTGCGCTCTTCGTCCGAAATGAATCCAGCAAATTGTACGCGCTCACCGACTCCCGCATCGATCGCCACACGCTGGAGCTCCGCCTGATAAGCACCTACTCCGGCCAGCACCAACCGTGCCTGCGGAAAACGCTGCGAAATATCGCCAAGCGCTCGAATCAACACGTGCCAGCCTTTTTCGTGAACCAAACGCCCCACCGCAAACAACAACGGCGCATCATGTGGCTGATAGCGCGCACGCACGCCGGCACGGTGTAACGAATCACGAAACGGATACATCGGAATGTCAACACCGTTGGGAATCATGTCCAGCTTGTCGAGCGGCACCTGAAACTCGTGATGCAACTGCTGTACCATGTAGTGCGAGCATACAATGACTCGCCACGCCTCGTACGTCAGTCGCCACTCAATGTGGTCGATTACTTGTGACTCGCTCGAAGAAATATCACCGCGGTGACGGCCACGCTCGATGGCGTGCACCGTAGCAATTAATGGGCGTTGATACGTGTGTTTGAGCTCGATGGCGACTTCTGCAAGCAACCAGTCGTGTACGTGGATGACGTCGAATGCACCGACTGCCTGCCAAAGTCGATGGGCAGCACGCAAAAACTGTGGCATGGCGCCAGCCACACGTGACACGATGTCCAAGGCGTGTTCGTGCACATCTACGCGGTGTACATGCACACCACCGATGACCTCATACGCGGCCACATCGCCACTGACCGGTGTCAAAAGGTGGATTTCTACGTCGTGCTGCACAATATGCGCCGTGATATCGGCGACATGCCGTCCGAGTCCCCCCACCATGTACGGAGGGTACTCCCAAGAAATCATCAAAACCCGCATATGTATAGAACCTTTTGTATGCTTGCGTATATTATACCAACCATCGTTATAAATTACATGCAGAACGCCACAAAACGGTATAATGTACACGGAGAGAATCTCGGCCGTCATCGTAATACCTGAAAGTATGGCCCTGCCACCATGAGCGCATTGTCACCACACCGCATTCGTTGGATCGCTGCCATCGTGCTCTGCATCGGCATTGTGGTCATCGCGTCATCGTCCATACTCATCCGTTTCGCCCAAGACAGCGCCATCCCGTCCATCATGATTGCTGCTATTCGCCTCGGTATTTCGGCGAGCGTGCTCAGCATCGTGATTGCCGCTCAACCCGCCGTGTTTGCCACCCCCGTTACCTGGCGACAGGCCGCCATGGCCATTGCTGCCGGGGTAAGTTTGGCCGTACACTTCGGCACGTGGATCCAATCACTCGAGTTCACCTCGGTCGCTTCATCGGCTGCACTCGTTGCCACCAACCCCATCTGGGTGGGAATTGCGGCGTGGCTCATCCTCAAAGAGCAACTCAACCGCTGGCGTGTAGCCGGCATCGCGCTTACGATTTTAGGGGCACTTGCCATCACCTACAGCGATCAACAGAGCTCTCCGGGGAGCAATCCCACGTTGGGCAACGTTTTAGCTCTGATTGGCGCCATCAGCGGCTCCACGTACTTCTTGTTGGGGCGCGCGCTCCGCAATCAACTCGCCCTGCTCCCCTATATCTGGATGACCTACGGGAGCGCGGCCATTGTCCTGACCACGGTGAGTCTTGCCTTCGGGCACACCCAAGTGCCCGGCGACCTCCGAGCATGGCTGATTTTGGCCGGGTTAGCACTTGGGCCGCAACTCATCGGTCATACCTCGATTAACTTCGCCATGCGCCACTTTTCAGCGCTTTTGGTCACCATTGCGCTGCTCGGCGAGCCTGTGGGCTCTGCACTATTGGCGTTTGCTCTCTTTCAAGAGGTCTTCGCTCCCCTGCAGTTCGTAGGATTCAGCATGTTACTTGGCGGCATCATCGTTACCGCCCTAGGAGAAACACAAGAGACCACATCATGACGAACACCCCCATCAATCATCTGGCTACGTTCGCCAATATCGATTTGCTCCGTCAACAACGCACTGGCATGCCCGAAGTCATTTATGCGGCGAGCAAAACCAGTCAACAGAGTGTGGCCATTGCTGAGCGCATTTTGCAACACAACCAGCGCGTGCTGATCAGCCAACCCAATGCCGAAACAGTGGCCGCCCTCCTCGCCACTTTTCCCCACCACACGTGCATACGAGGCACCGCCGACCGCATTCTTACCATCCAGAGCCCCGATTTCGTGGCCCCAGCCACCATCGGCGAGGTGGGCATCATCGCCGCTGGCACCAGCGATTTACCCGTGGCTGACGAGGCTGCTGCCGTGTGCAGTGCGCTCGGGTGCAACGTCCACCGTGTCACCGACGTGGGGGTGGCCGGCATTCATCGCTTGTTCGAACCGCTTCGCCAGCTCCTTGCGGTCCCCGTAGATGTTATGATTGTGGCAGCCGGCATGGATGGCGCACTACCGTCGGTCATTACCGGCCTCGTTGATGTGCCCGTCATCGGCTTGCCCACAGCGGTTGGCTACGGGTACGGCGGTGCCGGCATGGCCGCGCTTGGCACCATGCTGCAGAGCTGTGCCCCGGGAATTAGCGTCGTTAACATCGACAACGGCATTGGCGCCGGTGCTGTCGCAGTCCGCATTGTTCAAGTCGCTCATCGTGCCCGCACAAGGAACTCACAATGAACCAACAATCACTTTCACTCGCCGACAAATACCAAGCGCTCCAGCACATTCTCCGCGACATGGGGAGTGTACTCGTGGCATTCTCGGGAGGCGTAGATAGCACGGTGCTCCTCAAAGTTGCCTACGATGTCCTCGGTGACCGCTGTGTGGCTGGCACCGCTGACTCCGAAACCTACCCCCGCGAAGAATTAGGGTTGGCTCGAGAACTCGTGGCGTTGATTGGTTGTCAGCATGTGGTCGTCAAAACCCACGAATTAGCCCTCGAGGGGTACGCACAAAACGACACCGATCGTTGCTACTTCTGCAAAAAAACGCTGTTTAGCGAGCTAGAACCGGTCGCTTATGCGCACGGCATCACCACCATCGTCTACGGCGCCATGGCCGATGACGTGGGCACACACCGCCCTGGACATCAGGCTGCCACCGAATTCAACGTACGCAGTCCGCTCATCGAAGCTGGTCTCGGCAAAGCCGAAATCCGTGTTCTCGCCAAACAACTCGGCCTGCCCAATTGGAACAAACCGTCGTATGCATGTCTGTCGTCTCGTATTCAATACGGTGAACGTGTCACGGCAGAAAAGTTGCGCGTCCTCGACGAGGCCGAGCGTTTCCTGCGCACCCTCGGCTTTTTGCAGTTCCGAGTCCGCCACCACGACACCATGGCACGCCTCGAAGTCACCGCTGATCAATTCGATCTCGCAATCGAGCACCGTCAGCTCATCACTGCCACGCTCAAAGCGCTCGGCTACACCTTCGTGACGCTTGATTTGGCCGGGTACCGCTCCGGGAGCATGAACGCCCTCAAAACTCCCAAACCCCAAGAAATACTCCTCATCTAAACAAAAAGCCGTGGTACGCATGTTGCGTACCACGGCAGCTCAACCCTCGGCGGTAGCCTTCAGTCGAGACGTTTGTAATAAAACGCCGTGGCTTCGCGGCTCAACGTGTCTGGGCTAATCGCATACCCGGGCAATTCGCCCACTTTCACCCAGCCCGTCGCCTGATACAAGCGTTCACCCGCATCACCGGCTCGCGTATCAAGCACCAACAAACTGCGGTGCAACGCACGCGCCTGTGCATCGACCGCCTGCATTACCTGAGTACCGATCCCCTGGCCACGACACGTTGTATGCACGATGACTTTTTGGACTTCCGCACGATGGCGGCCATTGGCCTTGGCAGCGGGCTCCAATTGCGCTGTGGCAACCAATCGTTGCATTGCATCGTGTACCACGAGCAAGTGCTTTTTGCCAGCCTGCACATCGGCGTCTACACCGAGCCAATACGCCGCGATTTCGGCCATGTCGACCGGCCACACAAAGCCGATACTCGCACCCGCCGTCACCGCATCTGCCAACAAATCTCCCAAGGCGGGCAAAAGGGGCGTCACCGCCTGTCCCGCATACCAACGAAATTGTAGGGTCATAGAGCCACACTCCGGTAGTGAATTTCCGCACAGTCCCGCAAACGCTGGGCCGCTTGTTCGGGAGTTATGTCACGTTGCGCTTCTGCCAACAACTCATACCCCACCATGAATTTCCGCACCGTGGCAGAGCGTAATAACGGCGGATAAATGTGGATATGCCAGTGCCAATGTGCCGCATTGGCCTGTTTGGGTGGTGCCTGATGAATCCCCAGTGAATACGGGAATAAAGTGTGGAACAGGTTGTCGTAGCGGGTCACACTGCGCTTCAAGATTTCGGCCAAATCCTGTTGCTCACGTGCATCCATCTCCGCAATCGTCGCCTGTGCCCGGCGTGGCACAATCATGACTTCAAATGGCCACGTCGCCCACCACGGCACCACGGTCACAAAGGAATCGTTTTCACACACAATACGGGATTGTGCCTGTATCTCCTGCGTCAGATAATCGCTCAGCAACGTGCGCCCATGCTCCACGAAGTAGCGCTGCTGGCTGCCGTCCTCGCGCTGAATTTGCGAGGGCACGTGCTCGGTGGCCCAGATTTGTCCATGTGGATGCGGATTGCTCGATCCCATCATCGCGCCACGGTTTTCGAAGATTTGAATGTAGCCGATGTCGGCTCGTTGCCGCAAATCAACGAATTGCTCCTGCCACACGGCAACGACGCGGGCGATATCGGTGACTGCCATTTCTCCGAGGGTCAAATCATGGCGTGGACTAAAGCAAATCACCCGGCACAGTCCGCGCTCACTCTGCGCACGCAACAATCCCTGATTCGCAGACCCACTAGGAATATCGCTCTGCAATGCGGCAAAATCATTGTCAAACACGAACGTGTCTTGGTACGCCGGGTTCATCACTCCGCCGACACGCGCATTGCCCGGACACAAATAACAGCTGTCGTCGTAGGCAAGGCGCTGTTCGGCAGGCGGAGTTTCGACTTGGCCTTGCCACGGGCGCTTGGTACGATGTGGCGACACCAACACCCACTCGTCGAGCAGTGGATTGTAGCGGCGATGTGAGTGGTTCTCTGGTTCAAACAAAAGCACACCTCATCTTTTCTGGTTGACCATTGCTTATCCCACATCTTACCAAATTCATTTCTTTTGTGTCGCCATCTCGGCCATCTCGCGCTTTTTTCACCATCATCATGCACAAAAAACCATCCCCTCGCCACTTGGCAAGGGGATGGTGACCTGGCTGGGGTGTCTGACTACTTGATGCGGTAGCTCATCGACACGTCCACACTAATCTGCTGTTGCCCTGTTTCAACGGGCACTGGCATGGCTTCAGCCGCCATCATGCCCCGATCCATGGCATACGCCGGCTGTACGTACGAAATCGATTCGTTGATGCTCAATACCTCACCCAACGACACACCAGCGGCTTCTGCCATCTGCTCCGCTTTCAGCTTCGCATTGGCAATCGCTTGTGCCCGTGCTGCGGCCTGGAGCTCGCTCGGGTCTGCGATGTCGAAGCTCAACCCCAGAATGCTATTGGCTCCGGCTTCGACCACGCCATCCAACAAGGTGCCCGTTTGGCTCAAATCACGGATGGTCACGACCACCGTGTTGTTGACCTGGTAGCCGTTGACCAGCGTGTAGCTTTCATCGTAGGTCGGGCTAATGGAAAAGTTGTTCGTCTGGATGTCTTTGGCATCGACTCCCAACCCTTTAATCTTCTCGATTACTGCCGCCGTATCCTGAGAATTCTGCTTCAACGCATCCGAGACACTCTTGGACTGTGTGTTCACACCAATTTGGACCGTGGCCTGATCCGGAGCCGCATACACCTTGCCCGACGCCGTCACATCAATGCGGGGTGTCACCACGTTGCCGTTGCCACCACTCACCACGGGAGCCGCCTGACTACTTCCCAACCACAAAATCGGAATCGCAGCACCAATGGCCGCAGCCACCAACGTGCCCACAAGTATCAACACCATACCCATACGCGACATATATCCTCCTGCGGTAGACAACTATCTCTGTGGCACACTTGGCCACAGATACACGACGCCATGCATGCACAATTTGTTCCCAAACTATTCATGCATGGTGTCGAATTCAATCACCGATACATGCTAGAGCTGGTACAACTGCCCATATTTGGCTTTGAGGTAGCGGAAATAGGGCTCGACCGACAACGAACTCCCCGTCACACGGTGCAACGTTGTCGGAGCGTCATAGCGCCGACCCGTCGCATACAAGTGGTGCTGCAACCATCCCAACAACGGTGCGTAGTTGCCTTGGGCCAGCGCCGGAGCAATGGTCGTGTCACCTGCCAAGGCGGCTTCGTAGATTTGGGCACTCATCACGTTGCCGATGGTATAGCCTTGGAAGGCACCACCAATCGTGCCGGCATACCAGTGCACGTCTTGGAGTACACCATCCCGATTATCAGCAGGGGCAATCCCGAGGTCGCTCGTGTAACGCGCTCGCCACGCTTCGGCCAAATCTTTGACCGCCAAGCTTCCCTCCAACAATGCCAACTCCAACTCGAAACGGATGATGACGTGCAAGTTGTAGGTGACTTCGTCGGCATCGGTACGAATCAACGATCGCGAGACCTTGTTGATGGCCCGATAAAAGGTATCGAGGCTGACCGCGCCCAACTGCGTCGGGAATGCGGCTTGTAGGCGCGGATAGTGGATCTCCCAGAAACCACGCGAGCGCCCGACGATGTTTTCCCACAAGCGTGACTGACTTTCGTGGACCCCGCTCGACGTCCCCGAAGCCAACGGCGTCCCTTCCAATTCAAAGGCGACGCCCTGCTCGTAGACGGCATGACCGGTTTCGTGGATGACGCTAAAAATCGCATCACCGAGGTCGTCTTCACGGGCACGCGTGGTCATACGCACATCACCGTAGTGCAAGCGCGAACAAAACGGGTGCGGTGACGTGTCAAGGCGGCCGCGGTTGGTGTCATAGCCGATTGCAGCGGCCAACTGCGTAGCAAAGTCAATTTGCTCACGCACCGGGAATGGCCCACGCAAACACGCATCATCCGCAGGGGTTTGCGCACAAATTGCATCGACCATGGGCACAAGCCCGGCTCGAAGCGTCGCAAACAACGGACGCAACGCGGCCACCGTCATACCACTATCCGCCATGTCGATCAAGGGATCAGCGATATGTGCACCCGCACCGTAGTAAGCCGACAACTGCCGGCTCATGTCGAGTGTTTTTTCGAGGAGTGGCACCATGCGCGCGAAATCATTGGCGGGACGTGCTTCAGCCCAAGCCATGTAACTGGTGTTTGCATGCTCCGTAAACGCACTCACAAATTCACCTGGCACCTGTGTGGCCTGCGTGTAGTCCTTGGCGGTCACCCGCACCACTGTAGCCTCGAGACTCGCTTGGTCCCAGTGTTCGACCTGTTTTTGCAACTGCTCGAGCAAATGCCCAACCTGTGGCGCGGTGAATTTTTCGTGGCTCATCCGTGATATCAAGGCCATCTGCCGCCCACGCCCTTCGGCGCCGCCGGTCGGCATAATCGTCGACTGGTCGTAATTCAACAGGGCTCCAATCGCATTGATGTCGCTGATTTCAGCCAGTACCTGACGGAGTTGCTGGTATTCTGAGGTTGTCATTTCTGCTCCTTGCATACGTATCTTCTTTCTTCAGGTTAAAGCTGGTTGAATTCGGCGGTGATGAGCGTCAGTTGCTCGATAAAGCTCTGCTACACCATCAGAGCCGCTACCGCAGCCATACGTTCCGCCATGTTGATAAACTTAGGACTGCCGAGGAGATGTGATATATTCATGATGTCATTTTAATATGATTTAACATTATTGTCAAAGAAGGAAGAAGAAAAAATGTACACAGAGATGACCACAAGTACGGAACGAACCCAAAAACAGTTGGCCTCCTTGGCTCATCATTTGGCCTTGTTGGGCGAGAGTACGGATTCGCAGGCAGCGCAGGTTGACACTGAGCGCACACAGCCAGAGGTATGCACACCGGTCGGTGTCAACCTAGTCGAGTAAGTCGATTACACAGATAGCGTGACGGAGAATTCGACACCGATGATGCAGACTGTGTGTACGTATGTTGTCGCCAACGGCGTCTAGGAACTCGTTGCACGCGGGTGGCAACAGTTATCGTCCAACGCCACACGCACACAACACCGCATATGGTGCATCGCTACACGCACCGGCACTACGTACTACCACTTTCAACTTTGCAGGCACGTCACGGGGATCCCCATCGGCCGCCGTTGTCACTGCGGTGATGCCGACCACACGGCGCTCATCGCCCACGTGGTAAATAATCCAGCGGTCACCGGGTTGCATCTGCGCAATGACGTTGACGACCTGCGCATTGGCGACTCCGGCCCAGACCGTGCCCAAGGGCCTGCAAATCAGCATAGGCGTAATCCACTCGGATTCGTTTTTAGTAACCAATCGCTCATGCGGTTGCCTCCTCAAACACTCCACGCATGATGCCGTACCCGACCGTGGCTGCCGCAGCGATGGCCATCACCACACACACCAAAAAAACGCTACGCGGCCCCCCGGTATGATCGTACAAAATCCCGCTCATGGGAATACCAATCAGCGGCGCTAAGCCCCAACCGGCACCAGAGACCGCTGCTTGCGCACTTGCAACCAACCCAGCGGGTGAGCGTTTGGCGACAATCGAAACCATCATCACGAACGACAACCCAAACCCGGCACCGCGAATGGTCGCCGACAACAGCAACACCACGGGTGACCACGCCAGGGCATACGCCAAATGAGCGAGCGCAATCACCAGACAGCCAAACATGAAGGTGCGCTCTGCACCGAAGCGGGCAGCGAGCCGAGGCGCATTGCGCATCATGGGAATCTCTGAAATACCCGTAAATCCGAGCAAGAGACCAATGTAGACGCCGCCACCGCCGAGAGAATCCATCATGATGCCCTCAAACGTGCCACTCATGCTCAACGATCCCGCCATCAAAAAAGCCGTTAACAAAATGATACGCAACGCGGGATCGCGCAACAACGGCCCCCAAGTGGCGCCTACGGGCGCACTCGTTTGATCTTCGTCGAGCAAAAACGCCAGCAACGACACCGCCAAAAATGCGACACAGGCCACCGCAAACATGGGGCCATACCCGGTGCGTTGCCAGACTACCCCACTCAGGGCCGCCACACCGGCGAAGCCGAGTGAGCCCCACAAGCGCATGGAGCCAAAATGCAGACCATGCTCAACGGCCATTTTGGCGACCAAGCCATCACCGATACCGGCAATGGGACTGCGCACCAACGCCATGAACACCATTAACGGCAACAGCACCCAGTAGGCAGTGCTCATCCCGAGCAGCCACAGCGAAATACCCAGCAACGCGATACACACGGCCAAAATCTTGACACGAGCACGGTGCCGGTCTGCGTAATTTGCCACGATGGGCGCCGTTGTGAGCATCGTCAGTGGCACGAGGGTCGCAAACAAGGCAATTTGTGTGCCGCTGAGACCGATTTGCTTGAAGTGCACAAACAAAAACGGAATATACGTGCCTACTGCCCCCCAAAATCCGAAGTAGTAGAGTGCTCCCCGTAGTGCGGGGCTGCGTAGCATGCCCGTGCGTACCAGTTCATTCATCCCGTTTTCTTTGTTGTCGCCCTGATTCGCCCTCATTGTACGCTATTCACATGCACATCGGCACCACACATACCCTGCTGATGACACCCGAGTATTGTTTTAACTATTTTTGACAGAATTATTTGTATTTATTCCCGTTATCGGTACAATGAGGGAGGAGAAATTCTAGATCGTTCGTAATCAGAAGGACCAGCATGTTGCCAACCGCTCTACAAAACCTGCTTGATCCCGCCGTATTGTTCTTTTTTTTGGGGTGTAGCATTGCACTCATGCGCTCAAATCTGAGCATTCCACCGGCTGTTGCATCGTTTATTTCGCTCTACCTGTTGTTGTCGCTCGGTTTCAAGGGTGGGGTGGCTCTGGCAAGTAGTCCCATCACAAGCGATGTCGTGCTGGCCATCATCAGCGGCATGGCACTCGCTCTGGTGATACCACTCATGGCATTCGCTTATTTACGGCGGCGCATGTCGCCCTTCGATGCAGCTGCGGTTGCGGCCGCCTATGGATCGGTGAGCGCCGTTACGTTCATCACTGCGACACAGTCCCTTGACCGCCAACTCATCGCCTACGACGGCTATATGACGGTGGTCATGGTGCTGATGGAGACCCCGGCGATTTTGATGGCAATCACCTTCGCACATGCGGCCCGACAACAGGCCACACCCACAGCCGGTGCAATGTCGTGGGGGCACATCTTGCGTGAGGCGATGACTGACGGTCCGCATTTGCTCCTCATCGGCAGCCTCGTCATCGGTTTATTGGTGGGACCAGAGGGCAAACAGGTGATGAACCCCTTCACGGGGGACATTTTCAAGGGCTTCCTCGCCTTTTTCTTGCTCGAAATGGGTCTGAACGTGGTACACAAGGGGCGCGAGCACCAGCAGGGCTTCAAGCAGATCATGATATTTGGCATTGTGATGCCGTTGATTGCTGCCGCGATTGCACTCGGAGTCAGTCAACTGATTGGCATGGGATATGGGAATTCATTGTTGTTGATGACCCTAGCAGCCAGTGCGTCGTACATTGTGGTGCCTGCCATCGCCAAACACGCCATCCCCGAGGCCAATCCGAGTTTGTATTTTGGCTCTGCGCTGGTGATTACCTTTCCTTTCAACATCATCATTGGCATCCCGCTCTACCATGCAATTCTCAGCCGCATCGTACTTGCGTAATGCATCGCCGCCCCCACGCTGGTGGAGCACCAGCGTGGGGGGATTTTTGTTTCATACGCTGGTCAAGTCGGTGTACAATGCACACAGAACGGGCAATGGAGAGATATACGATGCACCATATACGGTTCTTGATTGGCGGACCTGCGTTTCACCCGGTGGACCACCAAGCCACGTTGATTAGCACTTGGCTCCCCAACTACCGCATCAGCGTACGCGCAGGAGCGGCTGCCTTTCACGATCTGGTCGATGTCGATCTCCTCGTGCTAATGGGCATGTACTGGCCTGGCATGAGTGCGGATTGGGCGGGGAATCTCAGTTACACTCCCCCCGATGAGGCCGAACGGGCCGGGTTTTTGCGGTATTGCGACAGCAAACGTCCCCTACTCATCCACCATGGTGCGATTGGTGGGTACGACGATTGGAGCGAATTCGGTCAACGTGTTGGTGTGAAATGGGGCTGGCAACGCGCATCCCACTCGCCCTTTCAACGACATACGATTCAGATTGGGCCGAGTCAGCACCCAGTGGTGGCCGGCATGCACGATTTTGAGTGTGACGATGAAATCTACTACAAACTGTGGATGGACGAGACGCGTCAACCGACACACCACGCCTGGGCGCACTGGGACGATGCCACACACCCGATGATTACCACGCTTGACGCCAGTGCACATACCGGCCCTGCGGTCTACTTGGCTCTCGGTCACAACATGCGCTCCATGGAGCCACCGCCCATCCGGCGTATGTGGCAAAACAGTGTTGCCTTTTTGCTGGGAGAACAATGACCATGAACACCTATCGTGCCGCCATCATCGGTGCTGGCAAACCGGTTGCGACCAATCATAAAGGGGGTGGCTATCAAATCGGCTACACCCATGCCCGTGCCTACCAACACCACCCACAGGTGTCACTCGTAGCAGTAGCCGACATTGTTCCCGCCCACATCGATGCGTTTAATGAGCAGTTCGATACCAGCGGATTTACGAATTATGTCGACATGCTCCAGCAAACTCGCCCCGACATTGTGAGCATTTGCACCTACGTGGGGCTCCATGCCGACATGATCGAGGCAGCGGTAGCCGCTGGCGTCAAGGCGATTTTTTGTGAAAAACCCTTCGTAGCCACGCCGGCACAACTCCACCGCATCAACGCACTGCTCAGCGAGAGTCCGGTCAAGCTTAGTGTGGCACATGTCCGCCGCTACCTGCCCGTCTTCCAACAGACGCGCGCTTGGATTGACCAGGGCCAGATTGGCACCCCGGTCGCCTGTCTCGCCGGCATAGCGGGGTGGGACCTGAGCGAATGGGGATCGCACTGGATCGACATGTTTCGCTACCTCCTCGCCGAAGAGCCCGTGAGTTGGGTGATGGCGCAGGCTCGTGTGCGTGACACGCGTGGTTTTGGACATGCCATGGAGGATCATGCCACGCTCCACATGGGCTTTGCGGGGGGCGCCCGTGGCATCCTCGATGGCGGGCAAGCCATGGCCGGCGGCGATATTATGACCGTGGTAGGCAATGCAGGAGTCATCCACATCCACAGCGAACAACGGGCCACACTCATGAGCCCTCACGGTCAGCAACCGGTGGATTTCACCACTGCGATGACCTGGGAGGGGTGCTGGGATGCTGCGGTCGCCGACATGGTTCGTTGGCTCGATGGTGGTGCCGTCTCGCTCATCGGGTACCCACA
>Ga0172372_10000515_pt1 | contig 59182 bp, 49 predicted proteins | sample LakKiv5m_2_FD_114544 | JGI IMG/M metagenome (GOLD analysis project Ga0172372, IMG submission 114544) | Freshwater microbial communities from Kabuno Bay, South-Kivu, Congo - kab_092012_9.5m | ecosystem: Environmental > Aquatic > Freshwater > Lake | place: Democratic Republic of the Congo...
ACAATCTAGGCGAGACCATTCAGCCTAGCGACCAGGGATTCATTGTGCAGAAAAACCGAATTCTGTCGCGAATTTGGTAAGAAAAAATTCGGGCTAGCCCGGGGACTGTCCCCACATCTTGCGCCCACCTCTTGCGAGGGACGAGGGAGGATTGCTAGCAAACGCATGCTCGATACCCCGGGACTGTCCCCGGTCAGAGGCGGATCGAATGCTAGCAAATGTGATGCCGGGTGCTCGGGGACTGTCCCTGGGCAGAGAGGGATTAATTGCTAGCAAATACGCTGCCGGGGCTTGGGGACTGCTGCATTCTTATCGAATCTCGCTTATGCACTAGTTTGATGCTCTTGGCTTGGTCAATGCTAACTTTGCTGTTTTTATGGCCCGTTTCTTCGTTCCGCTGTTGGACACTCCGGCAGAATATCGGCTTGGCGAGTTGAAGAAAGACCGGTTGGTCGCTAATCTATTGGCATTCCTGAAAGTCTGTCGCGAGAGCGCCGTTTCCAGGGCCGCCGAAGGTGTAAAGTGTCCCACAAACACTCAGGCAAAAGGACCGACAGACTGAAACAGAATCTCTGGAGAGCGGTTGCCGCCTAATCGCGATGCAACCCACCGAAGGTGCAAGCCGCCAAACGTGTTGACAACCCAGCGTGGTCGACCCAAAGCGGTGAATCTCTCAGGTCAATCGGACAGAGGGGCAAACAGCCGTTAACGCTTTCGCTGATTCGCCAAAAGGCCAATCTCTGATCGAGTTGTCGGGCTATTTGTACCCTTTTGCCTCTAGCGACCTAACTTTATGCCATCATCCAACCCACTCTCCCCTTTTGTCGGTAGACATATCGGTCCTCGCGAGCATGAGATCCAATTCATGCTCTCAAAACTCGGTTACTCAAGCCTCGATGAATTGAGCCAACATGTCATCCCAAAACAAATCCTTGACCTCAGTCCGCTAAAGATCAACGCCGGTACCTGCGAGGAGGATGCTCTTAAAGAACTGCAAGAGATTGCTAACAGCAATAGGATCTTCAAATCCTGGATCGGTGCTGGCTATTACAACTCCCACCTTCCCAAAGTTCTTCAACGCAATGTGCTAGAGAACCCTGCTTGGTATACCGCTTACACTCCTTACCAACCGGAAATCTCTCAAGGCCGCTTGGAAGTACTCTTTTACTACCAAACCATGGTCAGCGAATTAACCGGTTTAGAGATCGCCAACGCATCCTTACTGGATGAAGCTACGGCGGCAGCTGAAGCCATGGCTTTTGCTTTGCGAAACGCGAAATCGGGCAAAAGATTTTTGGTTTCTAAATGGTGCCACCCCCAAACCATCGAAGTTGTCCGGACTCGCGCTCAAGCATTGGATATCGAAGTTGTTGAGTTTGATGAAACATCAGGACCTGAGTCTTGGGAGGATGTCTTCGGTGTCCTAGCTCAGTATCCAACGAGCGATGGACGTGTGATTTGTCCGAAGGACTGGATTGCAATTGCCAAAGAGCATTCCGCTTTAGTGATCTTGGCGACGGACTTGCTTGCGCTGATGCTTTTGCCAAGTCCTGGCTCTTTGGGTGCCGACGTGGCTGTCGGATCCTCACAACGCTTCGGAATCCCCTTGGGGTTCGGTGGTCCCCATGCGGCTTTCTTTGCGACTCGCGACGCTTTGAAACGCACCATTCCCGGCCGCTTGGTTGGACAATCGATCGATCGACGTGGCAATCCGGCTTACAGGCTCGCCTTGCAAACTCGAGAGCAGCATATTCGTCGTGAAAAGGCGACTTCGAATATCTGCACAGCTCAAGCCCTTCTTGCAATCCTCGCGACGCTCTATGCGTGCTACCACGGCCCAGAGGGGCTTCGTCGTATCGCTTTGACAACCCATCGCAAAACGTCCCGATTGTACCGAAGTCTTAAGTCTGCTGGTTTTCAATTCCGCTGTGACTGTTTCTTCGATACTCTGGCGATCAAAGTACCAAGCAAAGCAGAAACTGTGCTTAAGGCCGCCGAGTCGCTTGGAATCAATCTGCGAAGAATCGATCGCGATACTCTCGGAGTTAGTTTTGACGAAACTACTACCGACCAGGATGTCGAAATGGTCGCAAAAGCCTTTGGGGTTTCTCAGATCGACTCGGATGACGCAAGCGTTCTTCCTGAGGCTGATTTTCGAAGCGAAGCGTTACTTACCCAAGATGTTTTCCATCGCTATCGCAGCGAAACCGAGATGATGCGCTATGTTCGGATGCTTTCGGATAAAGACATCGCTTTGGATCGAGCCATGATCCCCCTGGGTTCTTGCACCATGAAACTCAATGCAGCTTCGGAACTGACGCCGGTCACATGGCCCGAATTTAACGCCATTCATCCGCTGGCACCCGCCGATCAATGCGAAGGCTACAGGATCATGATCCAGCAGCTTGAATCGATGCTGTGCGAAGCTACCGGTTACGACGAAATCTCCTTACAACCTAATGCCGGCTCGCAAGGCGAATACGCTGGCTTACTTGCGATCATGCAATACCATGAGTCCCGAGGTCAAGGGGATCGGAATATTTGTTTGATACCAAGCTCGGCTCACGGCACCAACCCCGCTAGCGCTCAGATGGCCAACATGCAAGTCGTTGTGGTTGCATGTGATTCTCAAGGAAACGTGGATCTGGAGGATCTAGACAAGAAGATCCTGCAGCATGGATCCAAAATTGCCGCAATCATGATCACTTACCCTTCGACCCATGGTGTGTTCGAAGAAGGAGTCACTGCGATCTGCGAAAAAGTCCATGCGATTGGTGGACAAGTTTATATCGATGGAGCCAATCTCAACGCACTTGTGGGCGTGGCTCGACCAGGTAAGTTCGGGGGCGATGTGTCTCATTTGAATTTGCATAAAACCTTTTGTATCCCTCATGGTGGAGGCGGCCCAGGCGTAGGTCCCGTCGCTGTGAAGAAACACTTGGCCCCATTCCTACCTCGCGACGGAGTCCATTCTTCCCGCCTTGGACCGATGGTCTGTGCGGCATCGTTTGGATCAGCAAGCATCCTGCCGATTTCCTGGATGTATATTCGAATGATGGGAGCCTCGGGGCTTAAACGAGCCACTCAAGTAGCAATCCTAAGTGCCAATTACATCGCTTGGCGATTGAAAGATTACTACCCAATCTTGTACACCGGCAACGATGGTCTGATTGCACATGAATGCATCATCGATACACGGCCCATGGATCGAGAGGCTCACATCGGAGTCGATGATATCGCTAAGCGGTTGATCGATTATGGATTCCATGCCCCCACGATGTCGTTCCCAGTCGCAGGGACGCTGATGATCGAACCGACTGAAAGCGAGTCTCTCCAAGAGCTTGATCGATTCTGCGACGCGATGATTCTGATCCATCAAGAGTACCAAAAGGTTCGATCCGGTGCTTGGGATGCCAACAACAACCCCCTAAAAAATGCACCTCATACACTCCAAGACATCCTCTCGGAGGACACATTAGCGTACTCTCGAGAAACAGCGGTGGCTGCCAATGCGAATACTCCAGACAGAGTCAAATACTGGCCTCCTGTAGCCCGCATCGATAACGTCTATGGCGATCGAAATTTGGTTTGCGCCTGCCCCCCGATGTCCAATTATGAAGGCCCCTCGCCTTAGATCGGCTCGTTTTGGGACTTTCTGGGCTTCGATTCAAATTAGGCAATTTTGTTAAATTGGGGGTTGCCTTTTTTGTGATTCGAGGCGAACCATTGCCACTGGAAGGGTCAGATCACACACTGATTCCGGCGAACTTGCTTGTCATTTCGTCAAAGCTCATGGAAAAGAAGAGCCCACCTACCTCAGGCCAACACAAGGATGGCCATCCTTCCGAATCCCCTTTAGCGGCCCAGCGCTCAAAAGTAGCCGAAGGTGACCAACAGACCAAACGTCCTCCACCACGGAAGAAAAGGACGGCGGAGTTGTTGTGTGCCAAACGATACACTTTTTTGCACCGGATTGCCGAAGTCAGGCTTCAGCAAGGCGTTTCTCTACGTAATATTTCTCGCAGAACTGGACTTCCGGTGCGCGAGCTCCGGGACCAAGAACAGCCCCAGTCGAACCTTACCCTAAGGGATCTTCATATTTGGAAAGATGCCTTGGAAGTTCCATTGGAGCTTCTACTGGTGGATAGTGATATGTCAGTTCCTCAGTCGATTCGATCTCGAGCACTGCTTATCAGGATCATGAAAACGGTGATGTCACTGCGAGCGCTGGTGATGAATCGGCGTTTGATTATTTTACTCGACACCCTGCGACAGCAGCTTGTCGAACTCATGCCGGAATTGAGCCACATCGGCAGTTGGCCTATGTATGGCAGCCAACGCAATCCCGACGACTACGGGCGAATTGCAGAAGAGCCAGTGACGATCACTCACTTGGCTTTTCTTGGAGACTGAAGGATCAGTTCTGAGAGATCCAAGAAGCCAATCGCGAAGCGACTTGCTCGGGGTGCGATTGAATCTTCCTGGATAAGATCACGGACGATTTAGCAAGCGGTTTGTCCTGCTGGACACTATCAGGGTTTTCCTGGTGATCTATCAGCGACAAGCCGCTTGCTTGTTTTGATCGATCGACGATTTCATTGACTCTTGGGCTTGGAGCGATGCTCTTAAGTAGCAGCATTGCTATCATAACGATTGCAAAGAGTCCAAGTGTCTTCCAGGATTCCCTCAGCCAGTCGACTAGGTTCTGCCAAGTTGGTTGTATGTTGTTTGCCGAGTCGATGGAATCCAGATGCTCTGTGATCACGATTCTATTTTCTATTTCCGATGCTCCGATACTGGAAGTTGCGACCAATGGGAATAGTTTTTCGCGGATGGTTTGAGCGGTACGTGTTTTGATGTTCTCCAACGCTTGCTCTGTAGGGCTTGTTGGATTTGCAGCGACAACTGCGAGGCTTGGAACCGCCGAGTTATCCTGCATTGCAGAAGAAGATTGCTGGTTCGCATGCCCGTTGCGTTGGTAGGCTTTGTGATAGTAGGAAGTCGGGACTGAAATCGAAATTCGATTGGTGTAGATGCACCTTTGCTGAAGCATTGATTTTGGAGATTCGGGTTCTTGCAATCGGGCTTTTCGATTTGGTAGCGTGGTTGGGGATTGAGGCGAAACTTGCGTTTCTTGATCGTTGTTGTACGAAGTTTGGTTTAAGGATTCCGTTCCTATCGGTTCGCTGGTCACGACGATTTGAACATCGCCATAGCCTGCAAGCAGTTCCAGGGCTTTCTTTTTGACTTCTTCTTCGTGCTCTCTTCGTCGGTCGGTCCAGAGGTGTTCACTTTGTGCGATCGGACCACCGTCTTGGGAGTCCAAGATTGGTTCGGTGAAAGTTTCACCGATACCAAGATCTACCAAGGCAACTTCAGAGGCTTTTAGCCCTGGAAAGTGCATGTGCACAAGTCGAATGATGCTGCGCCGTTCGGACCGGGTCAGTTGCGGTTTGTTCTTTGGGTGAATCGAAACGGTGGCCGCTCTTTTTTTGTCTACAACAAAGCCCTCGTTCCTTTCGTTGTAGGTCACGACGGCTTGGCGTACAAACGGAAACTCTTTTAACGTGTTTTCGATTTGTCGAATCCGCTCTTTCTGCTCGCGTTCTTGAGCAACGGTTCTGGGTTCCAAAAAACGCAGTGGGTCTTGATGAGTATCGATTGAATGTTGCGAATGGACCGGTAAGCATTTCGCTTGGGCAAGGGCCTTTAGATAAGCATCCTTGGACGAGGATGGTATTCTCATCCGTTTGCCGACACGCTGATAGTGACGAAGTCCGGAATTGCTGAAGGCTAATTCGAACTGATCTAGTTGCAGGGGCTCGAAGTCTTGGCCGTCGAGCAGGTATTCCATCCGATTGGAGAAAAGATTTGCGTTTTGGACGATCAGTCCCACGCCAACGCTCAGCAGCAATAGGCATAGGACCAGCGCCGTGCGGGTCTGAAGATTGCTGCGAATAAAGAGGATTCGGATCGACTCGATGAGTTGGATTAAGTTCTTCATACGGTCTCTATCTTTAGCAAATTCCAAGGGGATAGACCAAGCCCATCTGCATTGATTTTCCCAGGCTCTGTCGGGTCAATTCACCGATTGATGAATTTCCAAGGGTGCAGAAAGTGGGAAGCCAGGGTAAATTAGGGGCTCGGGAGACGGCGTGGGCTGTTTCCAGGTCCTTTCCTCGATTGAGCGTCTTGAAGGCATGTCGACCGAAGCCACAAAAACCGAAGTTGGAAGTTACTTCATTTCGAATTACCCCCCTTATTCGCAGTGGAACGCCGAGTCGATTCCCGAAGTCCTTGAGGCTTTTTCAAGACCTCAAGCAGCATCGAACCCTGGGGCAATGTCTCAGGAACTGCCACCGCTGGGTCTTTACTTGCATATCCCGTTTTGCCGCAAAAGATGTAAGTTCTGCTACTTCAAAGTTTTCACCAATGTCAATGCTGAGGCGATTGAGCGTTATGTTTCGGCCCTATGTCAGGAAATCAGCTTAGTCGCCCAGCAACCCTTCATGCAGGACAGGCAATTTCGATTCGTCTATTTTGGTGGTGGCACTCCTAGTTTCCTCTCGGTCAAGCAACTGGAGTCGCTCTTGGAACGACTACATCGCCATGTCCATTGGAATGGTGCCGAGGAAGTCACCTTTGAATGTGAACCTGGGACACTCAGCGAGCCGAAGGTTCAGGCTTTGAAGAAGCTTGGAGTGACTCGCTTGAGTTTGGGGGTCGAGAATTTCTCGGATGCGATTCTTGAAGAGAATGGTCGAGCGCATCTGTCCAAAGAAGTCTACCGAGCCTGGGAGTGGATCTCGAAAGCGCAATTTGCGAATGTGAATATCGATCTGATCTCAGGTATGGTCGGAGAAACGTGGGACAACTGGAAAGAGAACATTCGCAAAACGATTGAGCTTTCTCCTGAGAGTGTCACGATCTATCAGATGGAATTGCCTTTCAATACGGTTTACTCCAAAGGCATTTTAGAATCCCAGAGCGAGTCTGCGGTTGCTACTTGGCCGACCAAGAGGGATTGGGTTCGGTATGCTTTTGATGTCTTTCAGGAGAATGGTTATAGCGTCAGTAGTGCATACACGGTTGTCAAGGACCCCACGAAGGTAAGCTTTTCTTATCGAGACAATTTGTGGCAAGGTTCGGATCTGCTAGCCACGGGTATCGCAAGCTTTGGACATATAAGCGGAGTGCATTACCAGAACGTTCCCGAATGGGATCGGTACTTAGGCATGATCCTTGATGAAAACAGGCTTCCTATCGGTAGGGCTTATCGACCCACTGAGCATCAGCGATTGATTCGCGAGATGATTTTGCAGCTTAAGAAAGGTTATCTATCGATCGAGTACTTCCGGCGTAAGTTTGGGGTGGACATCTTAGAGCAATGGCAAAGCCAATGGAATGACTATGTCGCCGAAGGTTATGTGATGTTACCTGAGGATTCTGGTGATTCCGATGCGAAGATCCGCTTGAGCACCGACGGTATGCTGCGTGTCGATGGATTGCTAAGTGCCTTTTTCGAGCCTCAGTTTCGCAATGTTCGGTACACTTGATGTCACAGGATCGGCTTGCCCAAATCGAACATATCGCATGTCGAATAAGCCAAACCGAGCGACTGGCGCTTGCTCTGTTAACGGGTTGCCTTGTGGCGGTTTTGGGAGTTGCGGCTTGGTTGACGCCTGACCCAAGTGGAATGGGGACACATCAGCAACTGGGTTTTCCACCTTGTACTTCGGTTTCACTATTAGGTCTGCGGTGCCCTGCATGTGGCATGACGACTTCCTGGGCGCTGATGAGTGAAGGAAGAATTGCCGAGGCGTTATCGGCCAATACTGGTGGTGCAATGCTTTTTGTGATTGCGTGGTTGTCGGTCCCATGGCTTGGATGGATCTGTGCAAAAGGGAGCGTGCAAGCTCGGCAGGTTTGGGGGATCTTTGCGTTAAGCGGCACGGTGGCTTCGATGCTGATCGCCTTTATTACTTGGGTTTGGTATTTTGTAACCAGTCGATTCTAAGCGGCGAATCCCTTGAAACGGCTTGGGACATTGAGCCCAAAGAGCCCGAAGATTTCCTTGCGATTGAGTCCCAGGTTGGTTGGCGTACCTGCTTCGGCAAAGAGAGTTCTAAGCAATTCACGTTTCTCAGAGAGGACTGAATCGATCCTTTGCTCGATGGTTTCAACAGCCATCATTCGCGTGACGGTCACTGCTTTCTTCACACCCAAGCGGTGTGCTCGATTGATCGCTTGATCTTCGACTGCAGGATTCCACCATCGGTCGAATAGAAACACATAATGGCAAAACTGCAGGTTTAGGCCCACGGCCCCTGCGCCGTAGCTCATCAAGATCAAGCCACAGGAAGGATCGTTTCGGAACCGATCGATCACACCATCTCTGCGGCTCGATGGAATGCGTCCATGGTATTCGACTGGGTTGAAACGTGCGAGTTTGTCTCGAATCACGTCCAGGGTTGAAACCCACTGACTAAAGACGATGGCTTTTTGACCACTGGCGATGATCTCTTCCATGTCTGCTTCTAGGCGTTCGAGTTTACTGCTGGATCGGGTCACGGGGTCAAAATTGCAGATTTGCTTGAGTCTGAGGACCAATTCAAAGACATGCTGTACGGTCACTGATTCGCCAAGATCGGCAAGGTGCACGATCCCTTCCTCTTCGGCGGTCTTGTAACTAGCTCTCTGCTCGGCAGTCAGTTCTAAATCCGCATTGCGATAAAGCCGAGGTGGCATATCCTTAAGCACCTTATCTTTGGTCCTTCTGAGGATATGGTCTCGGGTGGCATGGCCAAGCGATTTCAGGTGCATATCGCCGCTAAGATGGCCTGGGGAGAGAAACTCGAAGATACTGACCAGATCCTCGACGGAATTCTCGATCGGTGTTCCTGTCAGCGCCCAGGAGCGGCTTCGGGGTATCGAACGAACGATTTCGCTGGTGGTGCTGTTTCGGTTTTTGATGCGTTGGGCTTCGTCCAGTAGTACCAAGTCGAAGTAGAGCGATTCGTCATCGATGATTGCCGAATCTTTGAGCATCAGTTCGTAGTTAGCGATTTTGACGGGTGCCTGGGGATTGGACCAAACCCAAGCCCTTTTGCTTGAATCGCCCTGGATAACCGCGATAGGAATCTCTGGTGCCCACTGACGAAACTCACGCATCCAATTGGTCACCAATGGCTTTGGGCAAACCAGCAGCGTATTGCGAATTTCCCCAGAAAGTAGCAGCATGCGAATGGCCGTGATGGCTTGCATGGTTTTCCCCAATCCCATTTCGTCAGCAAGGATCGCTGAGGAGCGGGAATAGAGGAAGGCGATTCCATCCATTTGATATGGGAAAGGCTGGAAAGGAAAGGTTAGCTTTGCATTTTGAACGATCGACTCCAGGGGAGGCTGTAGAACGTAGTAGAGTCGGTCTTCGAGTCGGATTAGGTTCCTGGGTGGGGTTAGTCGTGTTTTCTTTCCGTTGTTGTTTGGATTCGAATGATCAGGTTCCGATGTTGGATCCGGCGCTGACTGGTCCTGCGAATCTTCCTGTTTGATCGTTTTGTCGGCGTTGTTGGCTTCTTGGTTGGGCGCAGGTAGTTTCATCGTCCAATGAGGGGATTCTGGAAACGAGAACCCGATCGTTTTGGGCAAAGGATGCGATAGCTGGATCGCAAACACCTTTGGGGTCTGACGAACCACAGCCCCGGATAGATCGATGCACGGCTGATGCATCCTTGGGAGGGCATCCCAGCTTAGGGCCTGCTCCCATAGACCAAGGCTCGACAGATCATCGAGATTCGACGATGGCAATTGCTGTAGATCTGTGTGTTGGTAGTATTCCGAGCTTACCTGGATCGTCAATGCACTATGGGGCTCGTTCATGCTCAGGCTACCTTGGAGCGAGGATGCGCTTCGGCCAATGCTTCGACGATTCTCTCAAAAGGTTCCTTTAAATCCAATTCCATGGCCCCAGCCTCGATCATCCAATCGACCAGCTCCAAATCGCCTCGGTAAGAATCCAGGCAGGCGAAGGTGTAAGGACCTTGAGTTGTCTGCGCGTACTGAGATGCATGGCGTTGGCAGCCTGGGTATTGGAAACCATGATCGACGCTGCTTGCCGATTCGCCGGTGATCCATAGAATCGGCAAGTCGATCCACTGGCGGGCGCATAGAACCGCAGGGGCATCGACTAGAACCACTTGCGGTTGGACCTTGGCTCGAGACAGCAACGCGCGAGCGATTTGCTCACCGCAGAGAAATTCCTCGAGCGTCGGGCCAAAGAGGATCGACTGAGCCCGGGTCGATTGGACCGGTACGGTGCAGTGGAACTCTAGCGGACGAGCGACGCTGTTGACCAGCAAATAGCCCCCAAAATAGCCCTGGTCCGGACGTTGCCGGACTGAGACAAAACCTAGAGATTTCTGAGACAATCCGTTGTCTGAAGCCATGCGTCTTTGGTGTGAATCTTGGGAATCCGACGGCCTGTCGGTGAAACGTTCTTCGGTAGCTTCGACGCACTACGCCGCAGCAGTCCAGACATCGCCCTTCAACCCGACTTGTCGCCACAAATTCACCAAATTAACAGTTCTGTGGTTCCGAAAACTCGACTTTTGACTCCCTGCGGGGATATACTGGACGACTCGAAGGGATTCGGGCGATCTCCGCCTTGTTGAATTCCCTTTAGCCTCTTTGCAAGCAAATCACGATGTCTAGCGACCCAGGACCATTTTCCCCAATCTTTTCGATCAATGTGTCGGCAGACGGTGCCAATAGCCAAAATGCACCTGCACCCGCACCTGCGGCACAGCCTGCAGGACGGAGCCTCGACGTGGGGACGGCACTGATCGCATTGATGAGACAGATGGTCGATGCTCAGAATCGCCAGAACCAGATGATCGAGCAACTTCTGCAGATCAATCGTCAAGTTTTGCAGAGCACCCAGCAAGCCAACTCACAGCGTCAGAATGAGATGACACAGTGGCGCAATTCGCATCCGGAGCTGGTTCAATCTTGCCGAAGCGCCTTGGAAACTCTTTCGTCGGTGCAAACAGATTTTCTGAGCAAAATGACTTCGGAGGTCAACGACTCTCATGAGGAGTTGGTCGATAGCGAGTACATGTTCGCTGACTTCCTTGACCGCTACGGCCCCCGGATGGCCCATCTCAATGGGATCCTTCAGATCCTCAATCATTTGGTCGGCTAATCCTTTGGCCTTTGAATCGATCCGCTAGGCTTTGGATTGAGTCTGGGAAATCCAACCTGATGAGGGTATGCTTTAGGAGTTCACCAGCACAATCTCTGAAGGCCCCGATTTACTTCTGAAACGACCATGGAATCTATCGACAGCAAACTGCAAAGTCTCGGTTGGCAACTTCCTCCTGCCCCTAAGCCTGTAGGCCTTTACAAACCGGTATTGATCGTTGGCAATCTTGCTTATGTCTCAGGTCATGGGCCGCTTAAGCCAGATGGATCGCTGATGCTCGGCTGTGTCGGCGAGGATCTGGACGTGGCGGGAGGCCAAGCGGCGGCTAGACAGACCGCTTTGGCAATGCTTTCGACGCTTCGAAATGAGCTTTCAAGTCTTGATCGTATTGTTCGAATCGTCAAGACGCTTGGATTGGTCCGTTGCACCAGCGACTTTGGACAGAGCCCCTTGGTGATCAATGGCTTCAGTCAAGTTTTCGTGGATCTCTTGGGAACCGATTTTGGGATTGGAGCTCGAAGTGCCTTGGGGACTAATGCTTTGCCAAACGGCATGGCCGTTGAGGTCGAAGCGATCTTTGAGATAAAGCCCTGATGAGCGATCGACAGACACTTAGTTTTCTCTCAAAAACCCTGCAACGAGCGGGACTTCATCCCAAGACCAAGTACGGTCAGAATTTCCTGATCGATCTGAATCTTTTGGATATCCTCATCCAGGGAGCAGATCTCGGTCCTAACGACGTCGTCTTGGAAATCGGGACAGGCATGGGGTCGTTGACCAAGACACTAGCGGCGCGCGCAGGTTGGGTGATCACCGTCGAGGTCGATCGAGATTTGCAAAAGATAGCGGCCAAGGAGCTAGGTTCGTATTCCAATTTCAACTTATTGTGCTTCGACGCGCTTCGCAACAAAAATCACTTAAGGGTTGAGGTTCTCCAAGCGGTCGCTGATGCGATGGCAAAGATACCTGGTGCAAAGTTCAAGCTTGTGGCGAATCTCCCTTACAATGTCGCCACACCGATCATCAGCAATTTGCTGCATGAGACACCACTTGTCGAGCGAATGGTTGTAACGATCCAAAAAGAGCTAGGCGAGCGGATTATCGCAGAGCCATCTTGCAAGGACTACAGCGCGCTATCGATTTGGATGCAGTCGCAGTGCGACTGCGAGATTTTGAGAATCTTGCCACCGAGCGCATTTTGGCCGAGGCCCAAGGTGGATTCGGCCATTTTGCGGATTGTTCCCAATGCATCCAAACGATCTAGTATCGTGGACTTAGATTTCTTTCATACGCGACTGCGAGCGATGTTTTTGCACCGTCGGAAATTTCTTCGAAGCCAGCTGATATCGGCCATGCAGGAGTTGATGACCAAAGAGCAAGTCGACGCGGTGCTGGACCAACTGGGGCTGGAACCTAACTTGCGAGCCGAGCAACTGACCGTCCAGCAGATGATCTCGCTGTTGGAGTCCTGTCGCATCCAATGCAGCGCCTAAGGATCGACAGGGTTGCTCAAGCACTCAGATTCTTTTGAACATCTTGTCGAGTTGTTCGCGTGAGAAGAACAGAGCCGTTGGGCGACCGTGCGGGCAATGATGGGTATCGTGGTACAAATGGCGTTGTTCTAGCAAAGCGGTGATTTCCGAATCGCAGAGGCGATCTCCTGCTTTGATCGCAGCTTTGCAAGCCATCATATTCATCAGATCATCGAGGACATCTTGCGCATTGACTTTTTTGCCTCCGGTCATCAACGATTCAAGGACTTGCCTGAGCATCTCTTCGGGAGCTCGGTGTGCTAAGATCGATGGGTAGGCGCTGAGCACGATGGTATCACCCCCGAAGGACTCGATTTCAAAGCCGATTTCGGCCAACATTTCTTTAGAATCGATCGCCGCTGCAGCTTCGGCCGATGTTAGTTGAACCGTGGCAGGCACGAGCATTCGTTGTCGATCTAGCGACCTGCTGAGCACTTTGGTTTTGATCTGCTCAAATAAGATTCTCTCGTGCAATGCATGCTGGTCGATGATGACCATTCCGGCTTCATCCTGAGTGACCAAATACCGGTTGTGGATCTGAAATCCGACTGCGGGAGTCGATCCGATGAACTCCTGGGCTGGGGGGGTTTTGGATGAGAAGTCGATGCTTTCAAGGAGTGGATCGGCGATGCTTGGTTTGGGATGAGGGATTGCAGAATCGAATTCGGGGTTAGCAGGTCGATTGAGGGTGCTGGCCGGCGCGTTTCGAAATGGATCGTTCTGAAAACCCGACTGTGGAAATGGACGAAAAGCGGGAACTTGTTGTTGCGATCGGGCCCAGTCCATCAAAGAGGAGTTTGAATTCTCGGGCGTGGGCCGGGGAGTTACTGGGCTGTAAGTAGGTTCGATGGGAGTCGGGCTAGTTGGGATACCAAGTCCGGCATCGCGTGCTTTTGCAACAAGGTTTGAGGTAAGAAAACGATGGCGAATTGTGTTGAGCAAACGGCTGTAGATAGCTCCGCTGTCTTCAAACCGAACTTCGACCTTGGTGGGATGCACGTTGACATCGACGGTTTTTGGATCGATGTCCATCTGCAAAAAACAAACGGGCATACGGCCAACCATCAGCAAGCCGCGATAGGCTTCGGAGAGGGCGTGTTGCAAAGCTCGATCGCGGATATAACGTCCGTTTAAAAAGAGGTATTGCATGCGGTTATTGCTGCGTGAGACGCTCGGGTCGGTGACGTATCCACGTACCTTGACCTTTTCATCTTCATGTTCGACAGAGATGAGTGAATCGGCTATTTCGTCACCGAAGAAAGCTTGGATTCGATCGGCCCAACGGTTTGTCGGTGGCAGGTCGTATTGGATCCGTTGGTTGCTGGACAAAACCATGTGCACAGATGGGAATGCGAGCGCGACGCGCGTGAAGGCTTCGACCACATGGCCCATCTCGGTCGAAGGGGTCTTCATGAATTTCCGGCGCACCGGAGTGTTGAAAAACAGGTGTCGCACTTCGATGCTTGTACCAATGTCCATTGCGCAGGGTTTGATCGGCTCTCGCTGGGACCCTTGGGCTTTAAGTTCGTAACCGCTGTCGCTTGTGGCGACACGGCTGCGGAGGGTCAGATGACTGATTTCGGCGATCGACGCGAGAGCTTCTCCTCGAAAACCCAGCGTGCGAACATCGAACAGGTCTTCGGAGTCCTCGAGTTTGCTGGTTGCATGCGGGGCTAATGCGAGCTCGAGTTGTTGAGGTTCAATCCCACACCCATTGTCGCTGATGCGGATCAAGTCGGTCCCACCACCTTCGACCAAAACTTCGATCATCGTCGATCCAGCATCGACGCTGTTTTCAAGCATCTCCTTGACGACACTCGCAGGCCGCTCGATCACCTCTCCAGCTGCAATTTTATTGACCAGGCTCACTGGCAGTTGTTTTATGGTTGGCATCCCAGCGAGGACAGCTCCTTGGTGACCTGCGTCACATTGACTCAAGCGAAATTGGATACGACCCGACTGGATCCATGAATCTCTATGAAAATGACTTGAGGAAAGTATAAGCCTCTGGACTCGATCATCAACCCAAAAGGGGCTTTCCAAATTCGCAACACGGAGCGATTTAGGATATAATGGGGGAGTTACGAAGCCTTCGGCAACTCCCTCCCTTTGGCCCATCACGAGCGATCTGATGGGTGTCTTGATCACTCTTGTTTGAAAACCTCTATGCAAAACACACTATCTTGTGCTTCCACGAAGCCAGGTCGCCTTGTCGCACTGTTGTTTACCTTCGGACTTGGTGCTCTGGGATTTGGGTTTGCTAGCATCCCATCGGAAGTCATGGGTCAGGATCCTGCTACGAATGCTCGTAAGGAATTGACCAAGTTCTACGAACCCAGGGAGTTTGTGGGCAAGAGTGGCAAGCCATTGAAGTACCGGCTTATCAAGCCGTTGGATTACAAGTTTGGCAAAAAGTACCCTCTTGTTTTGTTCTTGCATGGAGCCGGTGAGCGGGGAGACGACAATGCGGCGACCTTGCGCCATGGAGCCAATGATTTTGCCAACGATCAGTTGCGAGCCAAGTATCCTGCGTATGTCGTTATTCCTCAGTGCCCATCGGACAAGAAGTGGTCAGAGGTCGATTGGTCGAAGGACTCCAGCGAACTTCCGCAAGAACCAAGTGATGCGATGCAAAGCATCAAGGAACTTATTGATGAGATGATCGAGAATGCGGGTGTGGACAAGACACGGATCTACATCACAGGCCTTTCGATGGGCGGCTATGGGACTTGGGACGCTATTGCTCGCTACCCAGGATTTTTCGCTGCGGCGGCTCCGATTTGCGGTGGAGGTGATCCCAAGACCGTCGACAAGTTCAAGTCGCTTCCTATTTGGTGTTTTCACGGCGCCAAGGACCCTGTGGTGAAGGTTCGTCGAAGCCAGGAGATGGTCGAAGCCTTGCAACGAGTGGGATCACCGATCAAGTACACCGAATACCCGGAGGCCCAACATGACAGTTGGACTAAAACGTATTCAAACCCGGAGCTTTACGATTGGCTTTTTGCGCAGCGTCGCGAGAGCCAATAACGGATCTTGGTATGATCCCGTTGAAAGCGATTGAGTTTACCCGTAATCGACTGAGCCCTATGTTGCATTTATCCACCAGAAACCTCATGGCAAACTCCCTTCTGATCGGGGTTTGCTTGATCTGGACGACCAATGTTTTTGCGCAAGAGCAACCTCCGTTGCTCGCTCAACCTGCGGCCCAAGAGACCAGCGCATCGGAAGTCAAAAAAACGGCTTGGGTCGACTTCACCAAAGACATCGCCCCGATCTTCAGGGAGCACTGTCTACAATGCCATCAGGGTCCGCAGCCCAAAGGTGGATTGGACATCAACGACCGCCAAGCCCTTTTGGGTTACATAGCACCGGGCTCGCTTGCAGATAGCTCGCTTTGGAACGATTACCTCACGGCTAAACCAATCTCGGAAGACGCTGAGAGTTTGGTCATGCCTCCCGATGGGCCATTGCCTAGAGCCAAACTCGCGTTGCTGAAACTCTGGATCGAGGAAGGAGCCCATTGGCCTCAAGGAGATCGGATCGATCAGAGCGACGATCGCGTCGAGACGGCTGTGTTGGGCGCGAATGCATCGCTGCCTCGAAGGCTGTATCTTGCCATCGGGTATTTTCATCCGGCGGTGGTGCATTTCCCGATCGCACTGCTTTCGATTGCCGGGCTATCCATTGCACTTTCATGGGTCTTTGGACAAGGGTGCGTTCGGTTCGCTTATGGTTGTTTGGTTTTGGGTGCATTCGGGAGTCTTGTTGCTGCCCTGATGGGCTGGTCCTTTGCAGAAATTCGAGGCTTATCGGGATGGAACGAGATGATCACCAGCGCTGCAGATGAACGCCAATCCAACGAGTTTTTCCATCGATGGCTTGGAACCCTGACGGCACTGGCTAGCCTCGTGGTCGCCTGGATGGCTTACCGAGCCGGCAAGCCCGATGGAACACGACCAGGCAAAGGGTGGAAAGCGGCAACTCTGTTGCTTGCGCTCTTGGTCGCATTGGTCGGTCACCAAGGGGGAGAGATGGTCTATGGAGACATCTTTGCCCAAGCCATCGAGCAATTCAATCGTCGCTAAGTCGCCGCGTTGCTTTCTGATAGCTTGCGTCTTTGAAATTCCGGTTCGACCTTGTTTTCCTCAGGTTCCCAGATCGAGTACACTTAGTAGGCACGGACCTGGACCGAAGTTGTTTTTCCAGCTCGTCCCGTCTACTTTTTATTTTTCCAACGATTTCAATCTATGCTTCATAGCCAACTGATTCATCCTGACATGCTCCGTATTTTGGCACAAGCCGGCCATCATGCGACGATTCTCATAGCCGATGGCAATTATCCAGCTTCGAGCAAGCGTGGACCTCGCTCTGAAGTGGTGAGTTTGAATCTCATGCCAGGATTGGTCACTTGCAATCAAGTTCTTCAAGCGATCCTTTCGGCGATACCGGTGGAAGCGATTCGCACGATGGAAACGGAAAAATCTGGGCCTTATGCCCTGGAGTCCGATCCTCCGGTGTGGACTGAATATCGAAAGACGATTCGCGATGCAGGCTTGGAACTGGAGCTTGAGCCTGTCGACAAGTGGAAGTTTTATTCGGCGGTGGCTACCGAAGACCATGTTTTGACGGTGCAAACCGCCGATACCCAACGCTATGCGAACATCCTGCTATCGGTAGGCGTTCGCATGTTCCCACAAGGTTGATTGCATTTCTTAGAAGGCCACTGCCATGTTTTGTATCATTCGTTCGATCGCTCTTGGGTGCCTTTTAGGCCTTGGAGCGACGATCGCTCTTGCCCAGGAGTCTTCAGCCAACCGATTTCGAGGCAACCAAGGGTTGGGATCGTACGAGCATTGCACAGTGTCTTTGCCATGGAAAGACGAGTCGATCACCAAGCTTGATCTACCTGGGATAGGTAATGGATCTCCTGTGGTTTGGAGCGACTCATCCACAGGTTCAAGGGCTTATTTGTTGTCGGCCAGTGCGACCGATGCGACTCGCTATGTGATCGCAGTGGATTTGGTCAACAACAAGGTTCTTTGGAACAAGCCATATTCTTCTGCTAAGCACAAGTTGCATCAGTTTACCACGTATGCGTCTTCGACGCCTGCGGTGGATGAAAACGGGATCTATGTTGCTTGGGGCGAGCCCGAGCACGTGTATGTCAAACACCTTGGCCACGACGGACAAGAGCGATGGACTCGGGACTTTGGCCGTTACGTTTCCCAGCATGGATTTGCTACTTCGCCGATGCTATTGGACGGCAAGCTCTTTCTGCTTGATAGCCAGGACGCCGAGGAGCTTGAACCGGGAGTCGATCCGGGTCAGGATCGGATGCTGGCGTTGGATGCAAAGACGGGGGAAACTTTATGGGATCGCAAGCTTCCTACTAAGCGGGTTTGCTATGGGCTTCCGAGCGTTCGAACGCTCAGTGATGGGACCAAGGAGTTGGTCTGCGCCACAACAGCCTTGGGGATTTTCGGGATGGACCCAAGCACTGGTCAGATGCGTTGGAACCACGATTGTTTTAAGCAGCGCGTTTGCAGCTCGACCCTTTTGGTCGGCCCTCTGGCCATCGCTTCCCACGGTTCGGGTGGCGGACGAGACAACATGCTCGTAGCCTACGACATGGAGGGCCGCAAGGAGCGATTTCGAATCCAGAGAGCTGCACCCTATGTGCCTACCCCCGTGGCTTTGGGGAACCTCTTGTTTCTGTGGTCCGACGCCGGGATCGTCTCTTGCGTAAATACGCAGGATGGCCAAGTCCTTTGGAGCCAAAGGGTTGGTGGAAATTTCTTCTCGTCACCCATTCTGGTAGGCAACCGCCTAGTGAACGTCTCGGACACTGGGAATGTGACGATCTTGGCAGCAGGCGATACGTTTCAGGAGATGGCGACCATCAGTACAGAAGCGACCGTTCGAGCAACTTTGGTCGCCTCCAAGGACATGCTCCTGATGCGAACTTACGAGCAACTGTGGATCATCCGTTAGCAATTCATGTACGTGAAGTCTTGTCGCTTGAAAGTTGCTTTATGAAAGTCTTGATCGATCAACCTCAGATTCGCCAAGGGATTGCGCAGTTGGGTGAAAAGCTCAATCGGGAGTATGGGCAGGGTCCGATCACCGTCGTCGCGATCATGACCGGAAGTTTGGTGATGCTAGCCGATCTGATCCGTTGCTTGGAAATGCCGCTGAGGATCAGTTTGATTCGCGCTACTTCCTACCGTGGAGGAATTACTTCAGGGGAATTGCATGTCGAAGAGTTAGAGCGGCTGGACATCCAAGACCGCGATGTATTGCTGATCGACGATATTTTCGACACCGGCAAGACGTTGCAGGAAGTGACCAGGCGATTGCGGGATCTGGGGCCTCGGTCTTTAAGAACCGCTGTGTTTTTGAACAAACAAGGAACCAGTCAGGTCAAGCTGCAGCCAGACCACAGCATTTTCGATATCCCCAATGAATTCGTCGTCGGTTACGGGTTGGACTACGACGACTACTATCGGAACCTTCCCTACGTAGCTGTCCTTGAGCCATCGGATTTGGCGCAGCACCACGCAGCGAAACGATGAGTCTATGGCAACGGCCCATTCCCCAATCCCTGTGAGCCAATCGACGCAAGGCCCTAGGCGGGTTCAAGTCCTCACGCGAAGCTATTGGCCGATGGTGGATGAATCGAGCCAAAGGCTCATGCACACCCTGGATGCTTGGAAGAGCCTCGGCATCGAGCCTTCGATCCTGACGACCAGGTGGAACCATGCATGGCCTGATCAAGCAAGTCTCAGAGGGGTGCCAGTTCAGCGGCTCTTACCTCCTCCAACGTCCTCGTGGAACGAGAGCCATTGGCAGCGCAACATGGCCAAATGGCTTGTCAAGAATGCCGACAGCTTTGATGCAATTTACGTCGATTCGGCAGATAGCTTGCTCTGGACGATCACGACCAAGACCGCATCGGTCAACAAACCGATCGTTTGTCGATTCAGCGGCGATTCAGTGCGCAGCTCCAAACCCAGGTCACTTACCTCCTACCTGCCCTCGTCGGTATCGATACGCGATGCGATGAAGAAATGCCATCGCGTGATCACTGAGCACCAAAGTGGCTACCAAGCCTTGATCGACCTAGGGGTTGGCAAGGAGCAATGTATTTGGATACCCGATGCGGTTTTTGAACCGGCAGGTAGAACACCGGCCCATCGCAAGATGGCTTGTCGCGCGCTATTTGACGTCTCGGGAGATTTAGCGATCCCTTCCCAAACCTTGCTGATGGTCCATTTTGGCGAAACTTCTATGAGTCGCCTGCAACCGGTACTTCAGTCGGCTTGTGGCCTGCTGGATCGAGGGGTGCCGATCCGAACCTGGCTGATCAATCCCGGACCGGATACTTCCAAGATTTACGAGTGGATTAAGTTCCAAGGTCGGCATCATGAGATCTTGATCTTTGATGGATTTGATGTCTTAGAAGACTTGGTTTGCATCGCCGACTTGATCGTCGCATCGAATCCGGTTTGCTCGCTCCAATACTCGACTCGGTTGGCGCTTGAATCGCAGGTTCCCCTGATTGCCGCGCTCGATCCAGCTATCTCCGAATGGATGCCTCAGACCCCTTTGATGAAGTGGTACTACTCGAAGGATTCCCTCGCGCAGCAGTTGTCTGATTGGCTGACTCACCGGGTACAATGGGAGGCCGAAGCCATGGCATTGCGCCGGCACTACCACCATCACTATCCCAACGAGCACTGGATGGATGTCTGGAGGCAGGTTTTCGCAATGAAAGAATGTTTCATCGAAAGCACAACTGCTCAAGAGAGGTTCCAATGAACCGGACTGGGCCGATCCCCGTGTGCTTGATTGTGCCGACTTTGGATCAAGGAGGTGCGGAGAAACAACTGGTTATGCTTGCATGCGGTTTGGACCGAAGTTTGTTCACGCCGTCGGTTATCGTGCTTACGCGGACTGGGCCTTTGGAATCACAGCTTCGAACCGCCGGTGTTGATGTGCATGTGATTGGGAAGAACGCGACTGCAGACCCATGGGCGTGGTATCAACTCCTGCGCACAATCAGGCGAATCAAGCCCGATATCGTGCACACTTGGATTTTCGCAGCAAACGCTTATGGTCGTACGGCTGCTTTATGCGCCAAAGTTCCGGTGGTTGTCGGATCGGAACGCTCGGTCGATCCCTGGAAAGGAACTTGGCAATTAACCATCGACCGGTTTCTGGCCAAACGCACCCATGGCATTTCGACCAACAGCCAAGGAGTGGTTGACTTTTATCATACCCACGGGGTCGATGAGTCGAACTTCACGATCATTCCCAACGGTATCGAACCCAGGCAAGCCGATCAGGAGATCTCTCGTCAGAGTGCATTTGAGCGACTCGGGATCCCTGCCAGCCACAAGTTGATAATTTCGATCGGAAGGCTTTGGCATCAAAAAGGGTACAAAGACTTGATCTGGTCGGCAGAAATGCTGCGGATTCTCAGAAACGATATCTCTTACGTGGTGCTGGGCGAAGGCCCCGAGCGGCAACGCCTGGAGTCCTATCGGGATAATATCCGCGGGGGCGTTGCGGTGCATTTGTTGGGCCATCGAACCGATGCCAAGCAGATATTGCCTCATGCAGACCTATTTTGGAATGGCAGTCTTTATGAAGGCCAATCCAACGGGATCCTCGAAGCCATGCAAGCCGGTGTCCCGGTCTTGGCGACCGATATCCCAGGAAATCGCGACCTTATCGAAAATGAAAAAACAGGTATCCTGTTCCAAGTCGGTGATGTCGATCGACTCATGAGGATCTCGAACCAATTGCTCGATGATTCGCAAGAGCGAAGTCGATTGATTCAATCGGCTAGTGAGCTAGTGGCTCGGCAACATTCCGCTTCGATGATGATCCAACGACATCAAGACTGGTACCTCAAGCTGTTGAACCGATGAAAAACTATACAGGCTTTGATTTCGTTCAACTCCGAGGCGCGATCGTATCAGGATCTGTAGAGATCCCACAAGCTGTCGCTCAGGCTATGGAGTCACCGATCGATTTCCCATCTATCGACCGTGCTTTAGTCCCAGGCGATCGAGTTGCCATCGCTGTCCACGAGAGTCTTCCACAAGCTGCCTTGGTAGTCAACTCGATCATCGATTGGCTCCTCGGTCAGCAAGCCTTGAGCGATCTGGCTCTTTGGGTAGTTCTTGCCAATGGTCAGGAGTCTCAAGCCCAAGCCATACGCGATTGGTTGGAGGCCAAGCACCCCGAGAGCCTACTAGGGGATGACCCTCGGATTCATGTCTCCTGTCATGATCCGGATAACCAGCAAAACCTTGAATACATTGCCGCTTCCGAGCAAGCCGAGCCGATCTACTTGCACCGCGAGTTGGTCGAAGCCGACTTTGTGATCCCCCTATATCGATGGCTTGAGCCACAGGATCCGCGCAGGCACGATCCATTTGTCGTGCTTCCTGCCTTTGCGGACCGAGCCACGATGAATCGTCATGCGAAAGCATGGTTGAAACCATCGGAGTCTCGCACCAAGAGAACCCAGCGCCATGCTGAATCTGGCTGGTTGGCTGGAATTCAGTTTACCATTGCAGCATTAGCCAATCAGGATGGTCAGATTGCTTCGCTGATTTCAGGAACTCCTGAGCAAGTGGATCGAGCCTCTCAGGAGCGAGTGGATCCGGACCATGCCAACGAAAACAGCCCAAATCAAAAGGGTTTTGAATTGGTGGTCGTTCAACTGGTCGATGAATCCAGGGAACCAAGCTGGAACCATATCGCCGGTGCTGCTTGCAGCACCGAACGTTGGCTTACTCCCACCGGTCGTATCGTCGTGGTGGCTCCCAGTTTGATCGATGTGACGTCTGGCGTTGGGGCTTTGGCATCCGACGATCCTGATGAAGAGCTGCTGCAAATCTTGCTCGATAGCAAACTACAGGACGCTTTCGCTGCGGCGGTCTTAAGGGGCATTCAATCTCGCCGAAGTATCTACCTTCAGTCGCAAGTGGATTCTGAGGTCCTCGAATCCCTAGGTTTTGCTTCGATCCGCAACCCGGGTGAGCTAGAGCGACTTATGCAAAGTGCTGGTCGGGTTGGGGTTATGGAATACTAAGGACGAATCTGTATGAGCATCGATTCTCTCAACGCGCAGTATGGACTTGGTGATCAACTCGTTTTTTGCGAGCATCCGAGCGGATTGGTTTTCGCCAAAGTAAAAACAGATCATTGCACCGGAGAGTTTTTTCTACAGGGTGCCCATGTAACTGAGTATCAAGATCTACTATTTATGAGCAGCCAAGCGGTTTTCGCTCAGGGAAAAGCGCTGCGGGGAGGAATACCGATATGTTTTCCATGGTTCAACAGCCACCCTCTGGATGCCAACTTGCCCGCCCACGGATGGGCGCGAACCTCCCCTTGGCAAGTGCTTAGTACCCGTTTTCAGGATTCCGCGATCATAACCGAACTTGGGCTAATCAAAGACCAATTTCGATTGGTGTATCGAATCGAAATGGGCGGGGTGCTGAAGGTCTTTTTTGAAGCGACCAGTCAGAGCGATATCTCCTGTGACTACGAAGTGGCTTTGCATACGTATTTCCGCATTGGAGATATCGAGCGTGTGTCCATCTCAGGAGATCTAAAGGAGTGCGGATACTACGATCAACTAACCAAGCTTGATCATGCAGCATCGCAAGAGCCGATCCATTTCGATCAGGAGACCGATCGGATTTATTATGGGACGGCCTCCAGTATTGCAATCCAAGACCCAGCATTGGAACGATCGATAGAGATTCAATCGACCGGGTCCCAGTCTACCGTGGTTTGGAATCCGTGGATCGAAAAGTCCAAGCGGATGTCTGATTTTGGGGATCTTGAGTACCGGCAGATGTGCTGTATCGAGACGGCAAACGTCCGCCGCCGAAGCGTTCGTATAGAACCAGGCCAAACGCATCGAACAAGCCTGCAAATCGCTTCGCGACCCCTCTAGTACCCAGCGAGCCTGAGGGCTAGGAGTCGAATGGAACGTTACGGTAGATTTCTGACAGTAAAATCGATATCCCGATCGGGTCCAAAACCAGGGATTCGGTCAGCGCGCGGGCCTCGGTCAGCAACCAACCCCCGGACGCTTGGCGGGTGAAGCATTCGACATGAGGTTGGTTTTGGGATATCAAGACCAGCGCTTTGAGCGATGGAATGGTGCGGTAGAAAGTGGCCTTTTGTCCTCGATCGTAGGCTTCGGTCGAGTCGGACAGAACTTCGACTAGTACGACTGGATTCCTCACGGAATTAGGGACATCTGCATCCAGTTCTAACGGACTGCAAATGATGGAAGCATCGGGGTAGGTGTACAATCCGACCGAGTCCACCTTAATCCTCAGATCGGCATTGTATGCTGAGCAAGGTTTTCCGCTGAGTCGTTGGCGAGCTTCACCTGTGAAGTTCGTAGCGATCAGGGAGTGCGTTGGCGTGCCTCCGACCATTGCGAAGACTTCACCTCGATAATATTCATGCTTCTGGCCGGTCCTGGACTCGTGCTCTTGATATTGCGAATGGGTTAGCCCCTTTAAGACTGCTGACATGCTGCTTGTTCCTGCGGGCTTTGGACGAAATTTCCGTAAGGCCGATACTCATTGGAAGCAGACAAGTCTAGTAGGGCAAGAGGTCTTGGGCAAGTATCAGGGCCCTTCAGCAGATCACCTAGGTCGTGGTTGAAGGGGATTGTAGTCACGAGCCGAGGGCAAGGTTGGTGAGGCGTTTGGACTCGAGTTTTGCGGTCTTGCGGGGTTTGGGCCGGCTGGGTTTTGAACTCAGGGGGGTTGCATATTCAATGGCAACGCACCTTCGATCTTGCGAATTTGCGCGTTGATTTGGCCGGTGCGTAGGCGCATCGAAGCCGAGCTGACTTGGATCGATTGGCCGGCTTCTGCGTTGTTTTCGCCGCCGATCCGGCGGATCGTTGCAGGTCGCTGTACGGTTCCCTCGATTCGAACCGCATCATCGAGCGCTGCATATCCGATGCGACTTGCATCGATGACCACATCTCCAGACTCGGTACGGCTTGTGAGCTGCGAAGCTCCAAGAGCATCGAGTTCCCATGCGCCTTTGGAGGCCGTCGCGACTCGGTTGTAGCTTAAACTGGACGCGTCGAAGAGATTGAGTTGGTCGCAGATGAGACGTGATTGGTGGGTAGCCAAGCGTTCGGAGTTTCGAACGTCGAGCTGGTCATCCCAACTAGCAATCGGACCAAGCAATGCGGCTACTTTGTCGTAAAGAGATACGATCCTTTGAGGGACCGAGCCCTCCATGCGTCCAACGAATGTCAAATGCAAACACTGGAGAGTTTCTTCAGACGCATTGGCTCCGAGGATTTGGGTAGCCGGAGTTGGAGCGGCAAGTACGGGAGTTTGTGCAACGGCAGCTAATGGACTTGTATTGGAGAATCGGCGGCTCCATAGTTGGCCAGGCCCGTAACCGATAAAGGTCCTTGCCGGCACTTGGAATTCCAGCCTTGGAAGAACAAAGTTCTCTGCCGATCTTCGAACTCCTGCAAGATCGGTTTGGACAGCTTTGATGTCCACATCACCATCAAGCCGAACGACTTGGACTTCAGGTCTATCGGTTGGCCGAGTGCCTTTGGCTCCCCCGGTTGGCAATTGAAAAGGGACGCGTTGGGACATATCCAAGGTCAGTGTCCTGGCATTGGCAAGCAGATGCCACATCGTCGTTGCGTCGGTTTGCAGTCGGCAATCCAGGACTACTCCGCCGCCGAATCGTGCGTTGCGTCCGTCAAAAGTCATACGTTCACCCCACTGAATTCGAGGGGGCGAACGCCAATTCCAAGTCCCATCGTTGGGTTCTTGAGATAGTGCCTCTTGGGGCAACACCAGCTCTCCGGGGTGATTGATCCAAAAAAGCTGATCGTTCTGGGATAGTTGTAGTTCGTTGGCGACGACCCATCCGGAACCGACCGCGATTTTGGCCGGTTGACCGACCAGATAAACATTGGATCGATCGCTCGATTGGCTTTGTATCACAAGCTTGTCGCCCGTAGCCGTCAGAGGCCATGGAGAATCGACCGATAGGAATTCTCGCAGCAGAGTAAAGTTGCCTTCCAGGGATAAGTTTTCGACGATGCTCTCACTACCTATCCGCACGATGTCGGCTTCGAGCGTCTTTCCTGTGATGCTCATCGGCACATTGGAAACCGTCGCTTTAGCCGCAGGTACTCGAGGGATACTTGAGGACACGCTTGGGTTGTTACTCGGGGGCAAGACCGGAAGCGTCGGGGGCAAGATTGTGGACCCAGCGGTTGATGTTGTCTCTTTGCTGGTCTTGTTTTTGGAGTTGTTCTCGCTGATCGAATATCCTGCGCGAAGCGCTTCTTGTGGATCCAAATGCCGAAAGCGAACTGCCATCGATTCGACTTGGGCATTGAGCTCGGGGGTTTTGACGATGACTTGACCCTCTGCAGAAATCGAATCTGGGACGAAAGCAGGTAGTTGACCGTCTGGATAATAGGGAGCTAGTTTCGAGGCGATTGCGGCATCGACCGGCAATACCCAAAGATTGAGTTTTTCGGCAACAAATCGACCGCGTAGAGAGCTGCTGATATTGGCACCACCATCGATGGAAATCAAATCGCGATTTTCGTGGGGGCGAATGGCCAAGCGTTTGCTCCAGTGAAGATTCCAAATCTCACCTTCTTGAGACTCGACTTGAGCTTGGCCGATCCCATCGGCGATGACCCAACCTAGCCGAGTGAACTTGGACGATTGCCCATTGGCAAGTACTTCTGGATTTTGGTACTGAATGTTTGGTGAAGTAATCTGGATGTTCCCTCGCTTGAGAAACACACGCGAAGAGTTCTTCGGAGCGGCCCCAGGCAGAACGTTGCTCAAGCTGACCATCCCGTGCACCAAGTCCATGACCAAGTGCTGACCATGCGCTTGAGCTTGCATTCCTGGCGCATCGAGCCGAATCCATCGGCTTTGATCACTGGGGTCGCGGCCTGGCAGTCCGATCGCTTCGAGTCGATCGAGTTTCCACGACTCTTGCTCTTTGGTCTGGGACTGGCTCCAACCGACCGTGAATCGCAGTTCGTTGCAATCAAAGGTATCGATGGGTTTGCCTTCGACAACGTGCTCCAAATGCACGCCATCCATGAAGGTTGCTTGAGACTGATGAAACTGAAATTGGAATCTGCCACGGCAATCGAGTTTAGCGTGGGCTTTCGCATCCCGTTGAGGGCCCAGTGGATCCGATGGCCACAATCCACCGTTTTGCAGTTCGACTTGGACTTGGTCTACATAAAAAAGCTGCAGGTAATCAAGTCCTGCAAAAGGGCTATCGCTTTTTGAGGGAGTTGAGGGATTGGAGTCTGACAACAGATCTTGATCCATGAAGATCGAAAGATATCTGCCTTGAACGCTCGAACCACCTAGTTTCATTCGGATTTGTTTGTCGGTCCAAACTTGGCGTTTGTCGATCCGAACGTCCTCGGCTTCGATCCTCAGCTCACCTTGATTGGTTTTCGGATCCGGCGGGGAGTAGATTGTGATCGGGCCACTTAACTGACCTTGGGAGACCGGTGGCGGATGGCCTAGAGTCCAATCGAATGCGGATTTGAATTGGATCTCAGCACCTTTGGGATTATCGATGAAAATTGCACGCTGCTGATCGGATTGTCCCTTCTGCGTAATGACGATCGTCAGAGGGCTGAAACGCCATCGGGTATCAGAGAGCTGCTGGCGTTTCTGATAAAGCAGAATGAACTGGTCTTGCTGGATCACCAAGGGTGATTGTCTTTGCCAAGAGCCTTCTGGAAAATAAGCTCCCCACCATTGAGGTTGCTCATTGCTTAATCCGGATTGCTGAGTCCAGCGAGCCTGTTTCTGGGACTTGATCGGCTCGATTCCAGGAGCGATGAAAAGCTCGTAGCCTGCAAAGCAGGCCAGCATTGGAATGAGGATTTGCAAGTAGTGTTTTAGAAACGTCATCGCGGGCGACTCGGGATGAAATCTTCCCATCTCCTTTTGGCTTGTAGAATCCTCTCGATCAACTCTCGCACCGCACCGCGTCCTCCGGGGTGATTCATCACCCAGTGGGCTAGTTGCTTGACTTCTTTGGCTCCATCAGCCACGGTGACAGCTAGCCCGACACTGGCCATGACGGGAATGTCCGGGAGATCATCCCCGATGTAACAGACTTCATGCGGCTCGACGCCGATCGATTGCATCATCTCGCGGGCTGCAGGGAGTTTGTCGGCGAACCCCTGACGAACCCATTGGATCCCCAGCTCCTGTGCTCTGAGTTTCACGACTTGAGAGTTCCTGGCTGTCAGAAGCCCAAATTCAAATCCCGCTTTCTTCCAAAGCTTGATGCCATGGCCATCCCTGACATAAAACGATTTGCTCTCGACCCCCGAGTTGTCGATCGTGATGAGTCCATCGGTCAAAACTCCATCGACATCCGACAGAATCAATCGTATGGGCTTAGCAATCTCGTAATCGCTTTGGAACAACGCTTATTCCTTTACGTGAGTGATCGGTTGATTTTCAGAAGCGGCCTAAAGGGTTGAACCGAAAATTCGGATCGATGCTGAGGGTGCTATCGGTTCCATAGTACCTACAAGGGGTTCCAGGCCGATCAAATCCGTGATGTCGATCAATCCAATAGGCTGGTCAAAAGGATTGACCACAGGCAACTCACTGATCTTACGGCTCGAAAGGATTTCGATCGCTTCGCTCAACTTGGCACCTGAACAGATCGCGGAGAACTTCCTGGTCATGACTTCATGAAGCGGGCAATCCAAGTCCGCGCTTTGGTGTTTGCCTAAGAATCGAGTCAAGTCGCTGTCGGTAAAGATCCCCACCAAAGTGTGTTGGTCGTTTTCAACCATGACCGCACCGGTGCGTCGACCTGGTCGAGAGGTTTCCACAAGCATGTGCCTGAGCGTTGTGTTCTGATTGCAAACTCGGCACTCTTCAAGCGGACGCATCAGTTCATCGACCGACGCCAAACGAAGCCCTAAAGCTCCTCCAGGATGCAAGCGAGCAAAATCCTCTTGTCCAAATTCCTTGTTCTCGCTGACTAAAATCGCTAGCGCGTCTCCTAGCGCCAGCATCGCAAGGGTGCTGGTTGTAGGTGCTAGATTCAATCGGCACGCTTCGGGGCAGTTGGGAATCACTAGCGTGATGTCCGAGGCCTGAGCTAAAGGACTGTTGATCTTGCTGGTGATGGCAATTACGCTCGAAGCCCTTCGCGATAAGTGAGGTAGCAGTTCGACGATCTCTGGGGTGGTGCCACTATTGGAGAGGACCAGCATGACGTCGTTTGGTCCGATGCATCCAAGATCCCCATGGAGGGCTTCCGAGGGATGCAGGAAATGAGAGCGGGTGCCTGTTGATGAAAACGTGGCAGCAATCTTGCGTCCGATAAGCCCCGCTTTGCCTATCCCGCAGACAATCAAATTGCCCCGCATCGAAGCGATCTTGTCTGCAGCCAAAACGAACTCTTCATCCATCATGTGCGCCAGTTGCATCAGCGCGCTGACACCGTGCTGGACCACCGATACACCTCGGGCCAGCTGTTCCTGGCGATCCTTGGCCTGCCTTAACCCTCTGCGTCTAGGAGATTCCATACAACGAGCAACATCCGTGTTCGCGAAAACAAAACCTTAACCAAACCAGAAACAGTGCATTGGCTCAGGGGGAGCAATCGACTGGCTTGTAAGTGGGCAAGCGTAGCAATTTGGGGCGACCAAGCCAACCTCGATGCGATGGGAGTCAATCCCTGATAGAAATGCTAGCGTTTCTCAGCGCGCTGAGCCTCGCCCAGATCGTCCACCGCGATTCGGGCCGCTGCGATTGGATCCACCCCTTTTTGGCCCGCCCCGTTTTGGCCCGCCCCGTTTTGGCCCGCTGCGTTTTGAGCTTGGCGTTTTTGGCCCAGAACCCTTGGGTCCACCGCGCTTTGGTCCACCACGCTGGGCTCCTTGCGAATCCCTGCCTAGAGTATCGGAGTCTCTTGGACTTCGGCGATCGCCATTTTTCTGCCTGTCATTTTTCTGCCCGCCATTTTTCTGCCCGCCATGTTTCTGCCCGCCATTTTTCTGCCGGTCGTTTTTCTGCCGGTCGTTTTTCTGCCCCTCATTAGCTCTTAGATTCCTGGCGCCCATCGTTCTTGGTTTTTTGCCACGGTTATCCGTGAAGCTTTCGTCGTCATCGAGTTCGATCGGCTCGAATTCAAATCCACCAGGAGTTTGGTCTAAAGTCTCTTGATCGTCCTCTTGTCCAATCACGCTTCCGGAGCGTTTTTTGGGTACGAAGAAGTACTCCTGGTCGTCGAAATCATCGGTCGGACCCGCCGGTCCATGGTCTCGGATAAGGATGAGTTCTTGGTTTTGTTCATCGGACATGGATTGATCGATGTCCTCGTCGGTGGCATAAGGGTTTTGAGCTAGGGATGGCAGAGTCTCCCAATTCTTCCCTCGCGCCTTGGGAGGCTTGGGAAGTTTACTGGCATTCGAGCGTGGAGTTTCCTGGCTTGAAGAAGCGAGTTTCTTGCGGGCTTTTCTAGCGGCTTTGCGCTCGCGACGAATGTCGTCAACCGCTTGATAAAGCCCTTGCACTTCGTGGACCGAGAGGGCTCGGTAGGCTCCTTCGGGCAGGTCGGCGAGTTTCAAAGGGCCGATCGCGATGCGTTTGAGCGAGACGACTTTATGTCCGAGTCGAGCAAGGACGCGTCGGATCTCACGATTCTTGCCTTCGCTAAGTGTGATTTCCAGGTCGGTGCTGGTCTTGCGAACTTTCTTGAGTCTTGCCTGATCGACCTGCGCTTTGCCTTCCGCCAAATAGATTCCGCGTTCGAGTCTTTTGAGCGCATCGAGTTCGACTTGGCCCACCACCACCACCGCGTAGCGTTTTGGGATTTCATGCTTGGGGTGTGCTAGTTGCTGGGCCAGCTCACCATCGTTGGTCAGGAGGATCAAGCCGGTGCTTGAGGCATCCAATCGTCCGACGGGGAACAAGCGATGTTGGTTAGGAACGAAATCGATCACGCGAGGACGGCCTTGGGGGTCGCGATTGGTGCACAGGACACCTTCGGGTTTATGCAGTGCGTAGTAAACGGGTCGATGCTGTTTGAGCAGTTGGCCATCGACGCTGATCGAGGCGCTGGTCAGATCGACTTTGACTCCGACTTGCGTGATGACTTGGCCGTCGATTTCGACCCGGCCTTGCTCGATCAGTTCGTCGACTTGGCGTCGGGAACCGAGTCCCGCAGCAGCGAGAACTTTGTTGATCCGCTGCATCGATGGTTCTCGATTGGACTTATCGGATGGTTTGGTATCCGATCCGTTTTTCTCTTGCAGATTCTTTTTTTGGGCGGATTTTGTTGGGCGAGTTTTTCTCGGTGACATGCTTGGGTGGGTCCTACTAGGTGTGCTGTTTTGGCGGTTCTAATTGGCTGGGGTCGGCATTGGTTCTAAATCAAATTCGCGAACTTCGCCCTCAGGTGATGATTGCCAGACATGTTGAGATTCAAGCTCCAAGGCGGTCAGCCATTTCCCGCCGTAGCAAAAAGTGTCGATACAGGTCAGGTGGGGGAGCTGGACAATTTGTCCTTCGGGGTGATGGGTATGGCCCATGACCACATGCTTGCCTGAGAAGTGTGGTTTGGGGGTTTGGTGGGAGATTTTGACCCATCTTAAAAGATCCGGTGGTTGGTTTTCCATGCGCATTTGCGGATCGTAGTTGGCGTGCACAACGATGTGAGTTGGGGTTTCGTAGTAAGGCAGTAGGGATTCGAGGAAGGCTCGGTGGGACGCCGGGATGACCGACAAGTCCCCTTCGAATCCGTAGCTTTCCATAGTTTTATGTCCACCGTGGTTCAGCCATGCAAAGGGTTCTCTTTTTCGGTCCAGGACCCCGAGCATCATTTCCTCATGGTTTCCTAGAAGTGCAAAGAGTTTCGTTTTCTCCTTCAGTTCCATGAGTCGATCGATGACCCCTTTGGAGTCCGGACCTCGGTCGATGTAGTCTCCTACGGGGATCAAAACGTCTTGGGCCGTTGGCTCGATGGCTGCTAAGAGCGCATCGAGGGCCGTCAAACAGCCATGAATATCACCGATTGCGATCGTACGTGTCATAGGAAAAACGGGGGCAAAAAATAAGCTCTGCTTGCAGCCAATGCATTGGATTTCAACAAGATAGGTAGAAACGTACCTATCGACTACGGCAATTCCCCAGACAAGAGGCTAAAATCGCTCCAGACGCCGCCCTGGCAGCACGAGTTTCCCTTGAACAAGCCATCGATTGATGCACCCGAGTCGACTACCACTGGACCAGTTCGAGCAGCAATGCCGTTGGGTTTTTTCGCGAGCTAGCGGTCCGGGGGGCCAGCACCGCAATAAAGTCGAAACAGCAGTGACGATCGAGCATTTACCCAGTGGGATCCGAGCAAGTGCAACCGAAGAGCGATCGCAGAGCAGGAACCGGCAAGTCGCTTTGCAACGGCTGCGACTATGCTTGGCCGTCGAGTACCAGTGCCATCGAAGCGATCCAGGCCACTGGGCTTTTGGGCTTCTACCGGTATCGGATCTTTGGCAAAGCTACTGCCGTCAAGGGAGGCTGAAAGTATCCCTGGACAACGAGCAATTCCCAGCGATCTTGGCTGAAGCCTTCGAAGCTCTGATCGCTTTGGAGTATCACTTACCCAAAGCGGCAGAGCATTTTAAGACATCAGCGACGCAATTGGTACGATTGCTTGCAAGCTATCCGCCTGCGTTTGCGAAACTCAATCAGAACTTAGTGGCCCGAGGACTCTCGCCCCGCACGGTCAATTAAGTGATCGGGCAATTAGGTGATCGGGGTTAGGACCCCAAGTCGACTCGGCGTCGTCCGAGTTGTTCTTGAAGGCGCTGAACGATGCTCGTGTGCATTTGGCTGACGCGGCTTTCGCTCAGATCTAGCGTTGCACCGATCTCCTTCATCGTCATTTCTTCGTAGTAATACAAAATGATGATCAGTCGCTCGTTGCGATTGAGCCCTTTGGTGACCAGACGCATCAGATCGCTTTTACCGATTCGTCGCGTGGGGTCTTCGCTGCGTTTGTCTTCGAGAACATCGATTTCTCGGATGTCCTTGTAGCTGTCGGTTTCGTACCATTTCTTGTTCAGCGAAACGAGTCCTACGGCTGAAGCGTCGACCTTCATCTTCTCGAGTTCATCGATTGAGATACCCATGTACTCCGAGAGTTCATGAGTGCTCGGTGCGCGACCGTATTTGGCTTCCAACAGTTTGGTCGCCTCATTGAGCTTACTAGCCTTGCTTCGAACCAATCGAGGAACCCAGTCCATGGTTCGAAGTTCATCGAGCATAGCACCGCGGATACGCGGTACGCAGTACGTTTCAAACTTGACACCCCGTTCCATATCGAACGCATCGATGGCATCCATTAGACCGAAAATACCCGCGCTGATCAGATCGTCTAGCTCGACACCTTCGGGCAGTTTCGAGCGAAGCCGTTCGCCGTTGTAGCGAACCAGCGGGGTGTAGCGTTCGATGAGTTGATTTCTCAGTGGTATGTTGGTTGGATCGGCCTTGAACTTTACCCAGACCTCGGTCATATCAGCATTTTGTAATGCGGTCGATGCCATCCGAACCTCCGTGATGTGTTGGCTTATTCGTCATTTACCCGCCCACATGCAGCCTTGCATGCGCTTCGGGAGAAGCCCCGAAACGGCCAGTAGACCCGCGACTCTAACGAGTTGAGCCAAGCGATTCCACATCAGTTAATCAAAGATTCAGAAATCTGGTTTGTCTGTTTTTCCCAGATTGCCGAGTCGGCGTTAACGCTGTGCAGTCGAGCGGCTCGAATCGCTCTTGAGGGTCCATTCGCATGCTAGAGCACCAGCGGTCCACCCCACAAGCGATGCCGTTAGCATCACAGCAATTCCCCGGATCAAAACAATGTCGGTATCCCAGCCTGCGATCCATCCGAGTCCAAGCTCGAGGATCAGGCCACAATATCCAAGCATCGCTGCAGTCCTGCGGGCCATCGCTGTCCTTGCCAGAGTGGTTTACAATTTCCTAGTCGCGAGCAAGCGAGGTTTTGTAGAGAAAACGAAACTCCACTTTGCCCGCAAAATTTCTATCGGCGTAGAATGTGCGGACTCTGCAGCCAATACGAAAATTTTTAAGGACTCCTAACCGATACAGACGGAATAAATTCTCCAATGTCCAAACAACACTCCCCAGGTTTCCTCAAGATCGTCCAAGAAGCCCGAGCCAACATTCAGGAATGCTCCATCGATGAGCTTAAACACAAGCTCGACGGCGCGACCAAACCCATACTCATCGATGTTCGAGAAGAAAGCGAATATGCGCAGGGCCATGTCCCCGGATCGATCCACTTGAGCAAAGGCATCATCGAGCGCGATATCGAATCGGTGATTCCCGATCCTGATACCGAAGTGTATCTGCTTTGCGGTGGCGGGTTCCGATCTGCACTGGCGGCTGATAATTTAAGCAAGATGGGCTATTCGAGGGTCGTCAGTGTCGATGGCGGCTGGAGGGCTTGGACCGCCGCCGGATATCCAGTCAGCATAGACTAGCTATGATCATCCGACGGATTGAGCATTCATCGACATCAGCCAAAGGTTGGCAGTGCCAGACACCTGCCAAGATCAATCTGTTTTTAGAGGTTTTGGGTAAGCGGCCAGATGGCTACCACGATCTCGATACGATCATGCTTGCGATCGATCTGACCGATGGCTTAGAGATCTACCCGAGCCATTCGGGGGACCTGAGTTTGGAAGTCGATTTATCGGAAGCGCAGGTCGTTGGCGACAGGCAGCTAGCGGGGTTGGACAAGGCTTGGGAGATCCCAACACGGGCCGATGGTCCGCATTCCAATCTAGTGCTTCGAGCGTTGGATGCGTTGCGAGACCTCAGCGGCATGCGAAACCGTGGGGCTCATGTGATTTTAAAAAAAAGGATACCAACCCAAGCGGGCCTAGGGGGTGGCAGCAGCGATGCGGCCGCAGCACTGGTCCTAGGGACCTTGGTTTGGCAACTCGACTACGCCCCGGATCGCTTAGGGGCTATCGCCAGCGATCTAGGAAGTGACATCAATTTTTTTCTCGATGGCCACAACGGTAGAAACTGGACCGCTCGGTGCACCCAGCGAGGCCAGAGTGTCAAACCCATAGCTAACGATTGCCAAATCCACGGTGTCATCGTGCATCCGCCTGAAGGTTGTCAGACAGCCCAAGTCTTTGGATTGGTTCGGGAGTCGATTTCGCAGCGTCAACGGGTCCAAGAGGCTGATGCGATGATCCGATGCTTGGACGATGGCCCCAAGGAACCGAACCATCAAGCACGATTGGCTCAACTGCTGTATAATCGACTCGACGAGGCGGCGATACGAACCACCCATTGGGTCGAGCAGACGGCTAGAAGCATCGCTCGATTCAATACCCTTGGGCAGTGTCTCAGCGGTAGCGGGTCGGCTCGCTTTTGCTTGTGCACAAGCCGCGCACAGGCGGAATCGATCGCATTGGAACTACATCAAGTCGGAAACTTTAGGGCTTATCCGTTTAGCACATGGACAAGTCCCTCGATCCTTGAGCAGATTACAGCAAACAGATAATCTCGAACTTGAATCGACGATTCAACGGACTGAGTGGCAAATCAAGATGGACATTACTGAGGTTCGCATCAAACTCATGGAAGAATCGGAGGATCGACTCCGCGCCTTCTGTTCGATCACTTTCGACCATGCGTTCGTGGTCAGGGATCTGAAGATTATTGAAGGGACCCATGGTCCTTTTGTGGCCATGCCCAGTCGCAAGATGACGGCACGGTGTGGTCGCTGCGGCTCGAAAAACCACATGCGCAGCAACTACTGCAACCAGTGCGGTAAGCGTTTACGGGGCGATCAAGATCTGCATGATATCGAGGGAGCCTCCAATAAACTCTATGCAGACATTGCGCATCCGATCAATCAAGCTTGCCGCGATCTGATCCAACAAGCCGTCATCCGAGAGTACCAACTCGAACTCGAGCGTGCCAAGCAACCCGGCTACGTTTCCAGGTACGACGAGGAGTATCTCGAGTACATCCCTCATCCTCCGGTGTTGCCGTCAACCCGGAACTCCCAGTCCCCTATCCCTCGCCCCCACCTGCTGGACAAACCCGGCGAGTTCGATTCGGCAAGTGCGCCCAAGGAGCCCGAGGGCAGGCAACCCGAGGGCAAGCCACCTGAGAGCCCATTTGGGGATGGGATTTTCTAGTGTTTCTTGGTGAACTCACCTGCAAGAACGCGTGACTCGATAGCGACGATCTTATCCAACCGCCGGGCGTGCCTTGGTTGCGGGGTGTACTTTGCACCCAGAAAGGCTCTGATGATCTCAAAGGCCAATTCAGGGCCGATCACTCGGGCACCGATGCAAAGGACGTTCATATCGTCATGCTCGACTCCTTGGCGAGCCGAATAGGTGTCATGGCACAAACTAGCTCGGATACCTGGAAATTTGTTGGCTGCCACGCTGACCCCCACCCCCGACCCGCAAACTAAAATACCTCGATCGATCTGGCCGTCGATGATCCGACTTGCCACCGCTTCGGCAAAATCCGGAAAATCGCATGATTCGGCCGAATGCGTGCCGCAATCCAGCGCCTCAATACCCTGAGCAGCCAAGAATTTGGCAACCTCATTCTTCATAGAGAATCCGGCATGGTCACCTGCGATTGCGTAACGTAAAGATTGGCTCATGAAAGTCCCTTGGATTTGCAAAAATACGCCGTTGCCGTCGACAAGTTTCGCGGTTAAACTTCTGTCCCTTCAGGTTCGCAGGGTTTTTTGGGCCGACAGAGGTGTCTTCCCCCCGCTTTCCGCAACTCGTTTTGGACTGGTCGTACGGCGCAACTTCCCCTTGTTTTATCGCTAAAAAGGAGCCCAGACAATCGATCGAAACGTTGTTTGACCGGTTTCTCCCTTGCGATCGGGGATTTTTTGAGCGTCGACAGGACCGTCACTCCAGGTCTTTCTATCTATGGTCAACCGCTCTTTGGTCCGCTCTCTGGACGATGATTCTCTCGAGAATGAACTCGCTTTGATGTTCGGCGATTCCGCCGAAGAACTCCTCTTAGATTCCCTCGAAGACGCCAACAAACAGTTTGACGTCAACCAAATTGTCGAAGGGAAAATCGTCGAAATCAATGAAGAATTCGTCGTCGTAGACGTCGGCTTCAAGAGCGAAGGGGCTATCCCCAAAAACGAGTGGGAAGAAGGCGAAGAGCCTCCACAAGTCGGTCAGATGATCAAGGTCTTGATCGAAGAAGTCGAAGACCAAAACATTCTCGAAGAAGCTCGGAACATGATCGTTCTGAGCAAGCGAAAAGCCGAAAAGATCATCCAATGGGAAAAGATGATGGCTTCGGTCCAAGAAGGCCAAGTCGTCACCGGTACGGTCACTCGCAAGATCAAAGGCGGTTTGCTGGTCGACATCGGTGTTAACGTCTTCTTGCCAGCTAGCCAAGTCGATATTCGCCGTCCAAACGATATCGGCGATTACATCGGTCGCGTTGTCCAGTGCGAAGTCCTCAAGATTGACGAAGCTCGCCGAAACATCGTCGTGAGCCGCCGGTCCTTGATCGAAAAGCAACGCGAGGAAGATCGCGAGCACCTGATGGCCGAACTGGAAATTGGCCAAATCCGCAAGGGTGTCGTCAAGAACATCGCCGACTTCGGTGCGTTCGTCGACCTCGGTGGTATCGACGGTCTGCTCCACATCACCGACATGAGCTGGGAACGCATCGGTCACCCCACGGAAATGGTGGCTATCGATCAGGAAATCGAAGTCAAGATCCTTCAAATCGATCGCGAGAAACAAAAGATCGCCTTGGGTCTGAAGCAAAAACAAAACAACCCATGGACCAACATTGCCGAGAAATACCCTGTCGGTGCTACCGTTCCAGGGGAAGTCGTCAACGTCATGAGCTACGGTGCGTTCGTTAAACTCGAACCGGGCATCGAAGGCCTTGTTCACATCAGCGAGATGTCCTGGACCCGACGCATCAACCATCCAAGCGAAATGGTTCAAATCGGGGACAAAATCGATGTTCGCATCCTGGGTGTTGATGCCCAAGGTCAACAACTCTCCCTGGGGATCAAACAAACCCAATCCAACCCATGGGACGACATCCTGCAACGCTACCCAGAGAACTCGGAAGTCGCCGGTAAGGTTCGCAACCTTACCAATTACGGTGCTTTCATCGAGCTCGAAGAAGGTATCGATGGTCTCTTGCACGTCTCGGACATGTCTTGGACACGCAAGATCAGCCACCCCAGCGAAGTGTTGCAAAAAGGTCAGCAGATCAAGTGCCGCGTGCTGAGCGTCGACCAAAATCGTCGCCGCATCGCCTTAGGTATGAAGCAACTCGACGACGATCCATGGAATACCACCATTCCAGAGAAGTACAAACCAGGTCAGCTCGTCAGTGGCAAGGTCACCAAGATCACCAACTTCGGTGTCTTCGTGGGCTTGGAAGACAACCTCGAAGGTTTGCTACACATCTCGGAACTCTCGGACAACAAGGTTGAGAATCCAGAAGAGTTGGTCAAAGTTGGCGACGAGATCGAAGTCAAGGTATTGCGAGTCGATAGCGACGAACGCAAGATCGGACTTTCTCGACGTCGCGTCGATTGGACCGAAGAACAACTTCGAAATGAAGCTGAGAAGGAACAACAGCAACAACAGGTTAAAGAAGACAAGAAGGCCGAACTCAAGGGTGGTCTTGGCTCCGATGGCCCGCTGATTCCAACCGGCGAGTAAATCCTACAACTCAATCCGAGTTCATCTAAGAAAGCGTCGCGGATTTCCGCGACGCTTTTTTTATTTCCCCGTAACCAGAGGGAAAACCCCGCAATGGTATCGACTGGATATCGAGCCCTTTATCAAGCTCCTGTTAACCAAAGCGGAACAAGCTTGAACCAAAACACCATCGCCGCCAACCCCAGATAAAACACCCCGCACAAGGCGATCCCTAACGACTGATACCACTTGGGCCTGATCTGCTCGGGCAACAACCGATGGTTGATCCACAAGATCTGAAACGATGTCACACCGATCGCTAAATTGTTGAAGTTAGCGATAAAGTCCGTCATCAACTTAGGCGCTTTGCTAAACAAAAATGTGCAGATAAACGACCATAACACGTACATCGCCAAGATGCTGTAGTAAATCCATTTGACCTGATCGCTTCGCCAGTGCCGTCGAACCCTGGAACTAGCACTCCAGATCGCGTCGGTCCAACGCCTGCTAAAATCATCCAACACCGACATTTGACTGGGCAACATCACCATCAAGCCGGTGAGCAAAGCGGCAATCCAAAGCAACTTGCCAACAAACGGACCGATTTCGCTGTTGCGTATCCCATCGGCCGTAACGATCGCTTGGGCGACCTTCATCTGCTCTGGATCCACGATCGTTGAACTCGAAGCGAACTGCATCGATAACAAAGCTGGCAAGGCCATTCCGACAAAACATCCCGGTGCCCACACCAATACTTGATCGGTCCAAATGTACTGCCACCAACCCCGCCACCGCTGCAGATTCTCCTCGGTCAACGAAAACACTTTGCCGACGTGACTGAGCGTCACACTCCGACCACCTACAACGCTGGGGATAGCTCCAACTTGCGATCCCATTCCCCATCCTTTATCTCGCACGAAATTCGAATAGGTCGAATTGGCCAGCCCTCCTCCTCCTGCATACCCTGCAAAAGCACCTATCGTGATCAGGCTTGCCATCGATATCAGGGGAAATTCACCGGTTTGCCACCAATGCCCAAATACATTTTCGATGCGCTCAGTGCCATCGGCATTGGCAACCGGCACGTTCCCAAATTTGACAAACCCACTGACAACATTCCACCAATTTTCCCCGCTGACGCAAGCGACACCCAAACCGAAACAAAACCCAAGGACAATAGCGATCTTGGCCGTCATGACCCATTGCAAAATATTGTAGATCTTGCCCCCCATCACCACCGGAAAGGCCACAGCAAACAAGCAGGCATACGCAAGCGGGACGACCAACCACAGGTCCTGAGAGTTCGGTGGCCTATCGAGGATCAGCGAAGCGATCATCGCTGCGCCATGGGTCGATAACCCTGGCACCAGCGCGGATATATTCAGCACCATCATCAGCCCGATCCAAAAAAGCGGGCTTGGTTTGCATCGCATGAATCCAGTGAAAACCGGTTCACCGCAATACAGCGCGTAACGACCGCACTCCATGTTGTAAAAAACTTGCAGCAGGATCGCAATCGTAGCGATCCACATCAACCCCCCTCCGTATTTGGCCGTCATCGCAGGTCCCAACAGCCATTCGCCTCCTCCAATTTGGATCCCCATCATCACGATCCCAGGACCAATGAAACTGGTCCAATTTCCCCACCTGAGCGGCTTGGGCTCAGGCAACTGGCCTTGCGTCCAAGGTGGTATTCCACCTGGATTCTCCTGCGATTCATTTTGGGTCATCGTCGACGCCTGTCTGCTGGTTTAAAACTCGATAGGGATCAGTACAACACAATCGCTCGTCCAGGACCACCATGGCAGTCCTTGATCTTCAACGCGGCAAACAGAAAATATCCACCTTGCGCGGGGATCGATTCGACGTTGCACAAGTATTCGATGCCCACCATCTGCCGACTCCCAAGGGCCCAGTAGGTCATGAGCGCTCGCTTGGGATCGGCCCCTCCCAAGTCTGGTGCATCGGTCGCGACGCAGCGGATGCCCTTACTGCTCAAGTAGTCGATCGCTTCTGGACCAGGTGCAGGCCAACCCTCTGCCTTGCGAGAATAAGCGTCGGTCCAAAGTCCGCTACCGAATTGACCTTGGCCATCGGCTGGCATTTTCAAATACCGATCGATCACCCCTGTGTGAAACAGCACGACCTCTCCGGGTTGCAACGGTCCTGAAGCTTTCTCGTAGTCCTGGATCATCGCCGGAGTGATCTCGGGCGACGCTGGCCAACTACCTCTGTCGGTGGTACCAATGAGCGACCTAGCATCGATCACTCGGACATTCCCGCATGTCCACTCGATCGGCACACTCTCGGTCGTCATATCGCTACGGGCCCGCTTGCCAAAGCGATTCTCGTACTGGTCAAGCCACAAGCGGACTTCGGGTGAATCCTGGACTTGGGAATCGCTTGGGTGCAACGCATACGAGGGGGGGACTAGATGCGTACCGGCCATCGAATCCATCATGTGTCCATGGTGATACATATCTAAATATTCGCTGTATAAAAAATCTATTTTGAGATAGACTTGGCGATGCTCTCCGGTATTTCGTCCGGGATTGGTCATTGGGAAATTCGCCGTGAGTGTCGGAGACAGATCCACGGCGCGCTTGGCCTTGCACGATTCGATCAACCGTTTCGGCAAATCGCCACCGACAATCGAAAACGCTCGCCCTTCGCCATACGGACCGGCCAAATGCTTGGGCCCCAAGAAACAATAAAACGCCCCGGTGTTGGGCAAGGCTCCAAAACCCGTTGCACCTTCGGTCCAGATCATTCCATGCTTCAAGCCGGCATAATGGGTCGGTTCAGCCAAGTCCGGCATTGGACCCATGCTAGCAGAGTCGGTCCCCAGCGCCATAACACCGCGCGTTGCAAGCCACTCCATCGTCTCGGGGTTGGGATCGGGATAGCCAGGCGCTTTCTTGTCGACAACGTCATTGATGAAGCGTGATCCTTCGGGGAACGGACGATAGTATCGATCGGAATAATCGCTGCGAAACAATACAACATCCCCGAAACGCAACTTACGATTCGCTGTTTCAAAGCGCTCAAGGTAATCGGGCGTTACCAGAGGGCTAACCCCTTTGGGAGCTTGGTCCAATAGATCCCGCGTATCGACTACACATGCTTCACCGCCGAATTGCCAAGCTTCTGTTTTCTCGGTGGTCGCTAATCCTAGCGGTCCGGATTTCTCGCGGTTCAAATCCGGTCGCGCGACACTGTGCGGGGGAACATCTAGTTGCGTACCGGTGTTCCCATCGACATACAGCGTATCGATGTTGTAGGGACTCGCTGGCCCTACACTCATCTGATGAACGATCTGAAACTTGGGAAAAGGATGCGTCGGCCAGTTGCATGGATACTCTTTGGCGACCAGCAGCGAGTGATCGATGAACTTCGAGGTGCTTTGCGAGTATCCGTTACCTGAAGAAAGCAACGCGCAGGCCAATGCAATCGTGACAATGGGTTTTCTCATAAGCTCTGGGCTCCATGATAAGAGGATGGATCCCCGTAGTGTACTACGATCCAGAGCCCTGGTGTTGCTCGGCCAGACGCAATAGCCCCAGGAGTGTCTCTTCCCCGCACTGCTGCACGACTGGCAGGCCGAATCGCTCGGAAATCAACCGAATCAGCCTTGGAAAACGACTAGGTAGGCCCCCTGAAACCAAGATCGATTGCCAGCGGCTTTTATCCCCCAGCCGCTGGGCGGCTTGGACATAATTCGTCGCCATCGCATTGCAGGCTGCAAGCATCAGGTTTCCGACGGTCAGGTTCTCGGTAGTGATGTTGCTGATCGCACCAGAATCCCCAAACGGGCTTGCAAAGAAAGCGATGTCCGCCATCAATTCGGTCGATTCGATCTGATCCAGCTTTTGCGATGCGATGTCCCAAGCTCGCTCCAATGGTTTGCCTTCGGCCCGAGCTAACTCGCTGAATAATCCCATCAGCGCATTGAGCGATCTGCCGGCTGGCAAGTGGGTCAGGGTATTGAGCCAGCGATCTCCAAAGTACGCGCGGGTTTGGTAAGGCCCACTGGTAAAGCTGTCGGTGAGCATACTGACTTGGGATCCTGTCGAGATGTTGATCGACAGGTGTCCTGAGTCCAGTCCTGCACCAAACAGCGCGCACTGCTGATCTCCATAGGAACCATGCACTTGATAAACCCTCGAACCGATCTTGCACTGCGCCACGCTGCGGCTGTCTCGGATTAGCTCTGGCCACCAAAGATCGCCTAATCCTATACGCTCCATCGCCCCGTAGTGCCAATCCCATTTATTCAAATCGAGCAATCCGATCGCATGCGTGGTGTGCATGGTGCCGGGCTGTTTGGCAAGATGGCTGATGCAATAATCAGCGATCGACAGGGGCAAGACACCATCGCTGAGTTGACGATGTTCAGAGAGCCAGTGCAATAGAGTGGAGGTCGAGCCGGGTTGAAGCTCGCGTCCTAGACTCGCAAAGACATTCTCGGGCCAATCCATTCGGATCGTTTCCATCGATGCACAAGAGCCGCCGGTGGCTTTGAGCGATCGCTGATCTCGCCAGGAGATATAGTTTGATTTGGCTCGTCCTCGTTCATCGCTTAGGATCAATCCCCCCATCTGACCGCAGATCCAAATCGAACATCTTTGGCTAAGAGGCTCAGACAGTTCATCGATCACTTCGAGGACTCGAGCCACGATCGCTTTAGGATCGATCTCGATATGACCTGAGGGCAAGTTCTCGATCGGATCGGGAAATGGTCGAGATGCGATCGAGACTATTTCGCTTGATTGGATATCGAGCACAGCACCTTTGATGGAGGTGCTGCCTATATCCAGAGCGATCGCGCTGAGCCCGGGTCGAATCATTGAATTCAGCCAATCGCTTCATCGACGACGGGATTCGTCAAAGAACCGATCTTTTCGATCTCGATGGTGACCGTATCGCCATGCTTGAGGAACACTGGCGGTTTGCGAGCCCCGCCGACTCCGTGGGGAGTTCCTGTGAGGATCACGGTCCCAGGAGCCAATCGGGTCGATCCGCTTAAGAATTCGATCAGCGTCGGCACATCAAAGATCATGTCGTCGGTATTCCAATCCTGCATCAGCTGTCCATTGAGGATCGTTTTGATCGACAAGGCATTTGGGTTTGGAATCTCATCGGTGGTCACCAGAACAGGCCCCAAGGGACAGAATGTGCTGAATGTCTTTCCACGGCACCATTGGCTACCGCCGTACTTCATTTGCCAATCCCGTGCGCTGACGTCGTTGGCGCAGGTGTATCCGAGCACATAATCGAGGGCTTGGGCCTTCGACACGTTGTAGCAAGGTTTTCCGATAACAACAGCCAACTCGCATTCGTAATCGACCGATTGGCTAGCGAGTTTTCGGGGCAAGACGATGGGGTCTGCTGGGTTGGTCAGCGCACCGCTATTTTTCATAAACAGGACGGGAAACTCTGGGATCGCCTGGCCACCTTCGGCAGCATGTTTGCGATAGTTCAGTCCGATGCACAGGATGTCTCGGGGTTCGATCGGTGCCAATAGCTTGGTGACTTGGGCTGGCTCGCTGGTTTGAGTCCATTGGCCAAGCGGGCTGCCATCGATTCGAAGTTTAGAACCGTCTGCTTGGACGCTGGCAAAGTGGATTTCGCCGCGAGGGTCTTGGTAACGGATGATCTTCATAAGGAGAGGTGGGAACTAGAGTAAGTCGATTCAACGGAGCCAATCGGCAACAATGCCGGTGGATTGGGCTACGAGTTTTAGTTTATCAAGCACATCGCTTGGCAGGGGGATCCCTTGCGATTTTGCGAGATGAAATCGAGACCATTCTCGCTCGCCCGGCAGGAGAACCCCCGAGGAGCCTTCGGCCCTTGGAGCCTGGTGGATCTGATCGACAAGTGCTTGCAACTGGGTATCGAATCGCTGAGGATCTGAAATCACCGAGACATCGATGGCGGTGATCGACGCGGTGTGGTTGGAAGGTTTCGAGGCGTCGTCAAAGAGCCAGCTACCGACATTCCATGTATGATGGCCTCCGGGCAAGATCGCCGAGAGGATTTCGCACCAAAGACCGATGCCGTAGCCTTTATGGCCGGCCATTGGTGCCAAGGAGGCTTGAGCCGGATACAGCGAACCATCGGTCGTTGGTCTGCCATCTGGGCCGATGAGCCATGTATCTGGGATCGGTTCACCGCGTTGGCAAGCCGCGTAAACTTTGCCCCCTGCAGTGGCTGCCGTGGCCATATCCAGGAAGATCGGATCGGCATGCAAGCGAGGGATTCCGTACGCGATTGGATTGCTTCCCAGGACCGCAGTGCGGGAGCCTGGTGCAGCGACCGACGGAATATCATTGCCGGTGACCATGGTGATGCAACCGAGCCGGGCCCCGAGCGAGGCGTAGTATCCGATCGCACCCACGTGCGCCGTTGCTTTGAGGCCCACGTAAGCGATCCCAGTTTGCTTGGCTTTTTGAACCGCAAGCTCCATAGCAGCATGGCAACCGATCATTCCAAGGGCCGACTTTCCATCGAGGATCGCCCACGCGGGACCTTGGCGCTCGATGGCAGGAAGTGCCCTGGGGTCATAGCCGCCTGCCTGCAGTTTCTTGATGTAACCGATTAACAGTTTCGTACCGTGGGTATAGACTCCCATGGCATCGGTAGAGACCAAGGTATCGGCGACGATACGAGCTTGCTCGTCGGGCATAGATGTAGTCGCCAGAGACTGGGCAACAAACCTGTGCAACTGGTCAAAGGGTATCGACTCTGAGAATGTCATGACTGAACCTTGTATCCCAGGCCTCGCAAGAGCTGCGCGAGGGTTTCTCGCAAACTCGCAGGTAGCGGAGCAATGGGTGGCTCTGGATCCCCGACGGGTGGCCCTATCATATTCAGGCCCGCTTTCATGGTCGAGAACCAGTGAGCTCCTTCGCCTCGTGAATGGTAAGCTTGGAACTGCAATCGCATCAGAGGAGCGAGTTTGGTCCAGAGCAAGCGAGCTTTATCAAGATTCTTTTCAACAGCGATGGCCACATAAAGCTCTTTGGCTGCGCGGGGAACGGTGCTTGGGATTCCCGAGATCCATCCATGCGCTCCGTGGCACAAGCCTTCGAAGGCCACGGTATCGATTCCTGCATAGATATGCAGTTTGGAGTGTGTGGCTTGAAGGATCTCGCAGATTCGATCCGGCTCGGGATTTGACATCTTGATCCCGCCGATCGCTTTCTCTTCATAGAGCTTGAGCAAATGATCGCTTTTAAGATCGACGGCAGTCAGCGGGATGTTGTGATACAAAACGATGGGGATCGAGACCGCCTCGGCAATACGACGGTAGTGGTCCATGACTTGAGTGGGCGTAGGAGCCATGTAGTAGGGTGGCACGATCAAGAGCGAATCGGCACCGTGAGACTCGGCGAATTTTGAGAGATCGATGGTGCGTCGGGTCGAGTAGTCATGGGTGCCCGCCACGACGTGAACTCTGCCGGCGATGTTTTCGATGGCGCTGGCGAGGACTCTTTTTCGGTCTTCGCATTCCATCGCCACAAACTCACCGGAACTGCCCAGGGGCGAGATAGCATCGACCCCTTCGCCGATCAACCAATCTAGGTGGGGACCGAGCCGTGCTAGATCCAGAGCACCCTGCTGGCCAAACGGAGTGATTGAAGAGGCGCAGACACCGTGAAAAAGGGGCTTGGCCATGATTTTCCTTTTATCGTTGACTAGAGAGCATTTCTTGAACCAGCGGCGTTGCACCATAGACTTGCCCTGTGATCCAAAGCACATAGCGAATATCGACTCCGATCGATCTGCTATAGCGTTGATTCCAAGCAAAGTCGTTGATGGTCGCTTCGAACGCTCGGTCGAAATTCACGCCGACCAGTTCCCCTTTGGAGTTAAGGACCGGGCTACCTGAATTGCCGCCTGTAGTGTCGGTGCTGTAGAGGAATGCGACCGGAACGGTTTTGAACCTGGGATGCTCTAGCCCTCCGAAACGTCCTGCAGCGGCTGCCTCAAGCACTTTATCAGGGGTCACGTAAGGTTCTACCCCTGTGGATTTTTCGACGAGTCCAGCCAGGGTCGTCATCGGTGTTTTGATGATCGCATCGACAGGCGAATAGGCTTCGACTTTTCCAACCGTAAGACGAAGAGTTGCATTGGCATCTGGGATAAATTGCGATGACTCTGCGATGCGTTGGATTTCGATAAGCGACCCATAAAGCTGATTGAGTTTGCCTTCGCGCTCCTTGTCTTTCTCGCGTTGCTTGACATAGATCGGATAAAGATCGATGATCCAATCCAAAGCGGGATCACCCAATCCGCTGAGTTCTTTAGGTGATTTGCCTAAGCACTCTGCAACAAAATCGACATCCCCCAATTTTGTGTTTTCCATGACCGAAGCGGTCAGTTTGTCGAGGGAATCGCTGGCACTGAGAACTCTTGCAATCGGCTCGATATCTAGTGCACCGGGGGTCGAGTGCAATCGATCGAGCATCCCATGGAGCATCTTTGCATCGGTGGCTTTATCCCAGTCTCCACAATCGAGTTTGAGTTGCTGGGTCGTCAGAGCGAAATTTCGGTCCATGTAGGGAGATTCGCGTTCCAGATCCGGCTTCTCTCGTTCCACGGCAGCATCGTAGATGGTAAACGCGATTGCCAGAGCGCGCGGTGCAGTCCGCAGCTCCCTAAGGTTAATCTCTAGCTTTCCTTTTTTAGACATCTCCGAGTAGACTTCATCGATCTGTTGCAGAACCGTCGCGTACGTTCCATACTTTGCTGGATCACTTGCGATAAAGTCTTTGAGTTTGTTTTCGCGCTGCTGGCGTTGTTGCTGGATCTTGGCTCGCTGAATTCCAATGAGTTGACCACGGGATCGCTTCTCGACATTAGCAAGCGACTTGATCCTCGTAGCATGTTTGATCGCAACTCCGCGATCTTTTGCACCCGCCTTTTCCATTTCGGCGATCTGCCAAGCGTACAGATCGACGATTAGAGGGAGCCTGACGCTGGCTTCGTAATTGATAAAGCTTTCGGTTCGGTTCCGGACGGTTCGACCTGGATAACCTAGCAAAAAGACCGAGTCCCCTTCATCGATCCCCATGGGTTGCACTTTCAAAGGCCGTTTTGGTCGATAGGGAATATTCTCGGGAGAGTACTCTGCTGGTTTTCCGTCGGGAGCGGTGTAGGCTCTCATGAATGAAAAATCACCGGTATGCCGAGGCCATTCCCAGTTATCGAGTTCGCCGCCGAAAGCGCCGATACTGATCGGTGGAGCGAAAACCAATCGGACATCTTTGAGATAGGTGTAGAGAAAAAGGACATAGGTCTTTCCGACGAACATCTCAGCCACCTCGGCTCGCATCCCGGGGTTATCTTTTTCGGCTTGGAGTTCCAGCTCCTTTTTGCGTCGGTCGATAGCCTTGGTTCGATCGGCATAGCTCATTTGAGAGTTAATCACCGAGAGGACTTCCGAAGAGACATCCGAGTAGGACTCAGTGATACGGACGGTGTAGTTGGGTGCCGGGACTTCTTCGGCTTTGCTGGTTGCGATGAATCCATCAGCCAGATAATCTCGCTTGGGTGTGCTGGCTTTCTGGATGGCGTCAAAGGCGCAGTGGTGATTGGTGATGATGAGACCTTCGCTGGAGACGAAGGAACCGGTACAGCCATTGACTCGGCAGATACCGTCGACGAGGCTGGTGGCTTGTGGGTTAAAGATCTCCTGAGCCGAGAGCTCGATGCCTCGTTGTTTGAGTCCGATATTCGCAAGCTCGCTGATCGGAAACATTCCTTCGTCACAGCGGAGTGTCGCAGGGGCAAGTCCGGTGACGATTGCCACTGCGAAACTCACAGTGGCGAGTCGGGGCGAGATTTTCATGGCGATCCTCAAGGCATAGCGAACCAACAACGATCGATTTCAGAACGATACGATTGCTGAGTATTGTGGGCGAAAATCGCCGATCTGCCTAGAGTTTGCCGCAGATGATGGTTGCATTGTGACCGCCGAACCCAAAACTATTGCTCATCGCGTAGCGGACTTTTCGCTCCCGCGGGGTCAGTGGTACGTAATCCAGATCGCAATTGGGATCTGGGGTTTCCAAATTGATCGTCGGTGGCACGATATCGTGGTAGCAACTGAGGATCGATAGGATCATTTCGATCCCACCGCTTGCCCCCAGGGCATGCCCCAAGTGACCTTTGGTGCTGGAGATAGCGACCGAGTGAGCCGATTGCCCAAAGACCGACTTGACAGCGACGGTTTCAGCCTTGTCTCCCAGGGGGGTGCTGGTTCCGTGGGCATTGATGTAGTCGATGAGGGACGGATCGAGTTTCGCGTCATTGAGGGCGTTTCGCATGGCCATAGCCGCTCCTCGGCCTTGTTCATCCGGAGCCGTGATATGGCCTGCATCGCAGGAACCGCCGTATCCGAGTATCTCGGCGTAGATCCTTGCACCGCGAGCTTTAGCATGCTCGAGTTCTTCGAAAACCAGAATACCTGCACCTTCGCTCAGAACAAACCCATCTCGGTCGGCGTCGAAGGGACGGCTGGCTTTTTCTGGCGCATCGTTGCGGGTCGAAAGGGCTTTCATGTTGGAGAAGCCGGCAACCCCCATGTGAGTGATCGCAGCTTCGGTGCCCCCGGTGATCATGACATCAGCTTCGCCATAGCGGATGCACTTGAGCGCATCCCCCATGGCATTGTTGCTCGACGCACAAGCAGTTGCGATCGCGAAGTTTGGGCCTCGAAGTCCGTATTGGATCGCAAGGTTTCCACCTGCTGCGTTGAGCATCATCTTGGGGATCGTAAAAGGGCTAACGCGATCGGGGCCCTTGGTGTTTAGCCTTAGGTTCTGTTCTTCGATTTCATTAAGGCCGCCGATTCCGGACCCGACGATTGCACCGCAGCGCTGGGATTGTTCTTTAGAAAAATCCAGGCCTGAGTCTTTGACGGCATGGTAGGCTGCCCAGATGGCAAAGAGCGAGAAGCGATCTAGGCGTTTGGCTTCCTTGGGTTCGCAAGACTGGCCCGGATCGAAATTGGGAACATCTCCTCCGAAGCGAACTTTGTGGTGCGTGGTATCCAGGATGGTAAGCGGATGGATTCCACTTTTACCTTCGAGAATCCCTTGCCATAGGGAGGGAACTTCCAAAGCTAGGGAAGTAACGCATCCTAGCCCGGTGACGACGACTCGACGATTCATGCAACTGCTATCTGAAGAATCAGGGGGTTGCCCAACGATCGAGTTGGGCAAACCCATGTGACTGGAGATATGATGCGAACGAAATAGCCAACGGATCGGCGTTGGCTATGGATACAACCGATCAGGATTGCTTTTCGATATAATCGATGGCTTCACCGACTCGCTGGATCTTTTCAGCGGCGTCTTGAGGAATATCGATGTCGAACTCCTCTTCGAACTCCATCACCAGTTCAACGGTATCGAGCGAATCGGCGCCCAAATCGTTGACGAAATGCGTTTCACGAGTGATCTTTTCTTTCTCGACACCGAGTTGTTCGGCCACGATATCGATGACTCGTTCCTGAATTGATGCCATGGTCGGGAACTCCCCTTCAACAAAACTGAAGTCTGATAAACTAAAAACTGCGCCGTCGGCGTCGCCGACAGGTGACAAAAGATAGAGGATTTCAGTAAAACCGGTCAAGCCATGATGATCGAATCGTGCTGAAATCCGAAACGGTTTCCTGGGGTTTCCCGCAAGAAACCTTTGGAATTACTTGCCCGCGCCCCCAAGAGGCGGCAACCCGGCGGGAATCGACGGTGGCGGAACACTTGGCAGACTCGCTCCGCTTGATGCCGGCAAGGCCGGTAAACCAGGTGTACCGGCAGGTGTGCTGGGTAGCGATCGAGCCGCCGGTAGCCCTTGCGGAGATCCTGAGGGCAAGGCTGGCAGGGACGGCAGACCTGGCGCGTTGACCGGAGGCGGGGGAGCCTGGGTACTGCCCGATGGAAGCGATGCCGTGCGCTCGGTGGGTTGCTCGCCGACAACCTCGCTGAGATTCTCAAAATTCACCACCTGAACCTCTTCACCCTCGGTATGGGTGTCGACGGCCATCTCACAAATCCGCCAACCATCAACCTCTTTGATCAACGCCCAAACCACTTCGTATTCCGTCGAAGGCATCCCTACGGCAGCCGGTTCGATCCAGTTGCTTGAAACCAACATCACGTTGGGATCTTTAGGATCGATCTGCTGGGCTTTTCCTATCTCAAACGAAGCATTTGGGGATCCGATCGGGGAGATCTCAAGCCCCTTGGCCTTGATCTCTTGCCTGGCTCGCGTCGAAAGCAACGTCTCGATCACTTGCGCGTTGGAGGTTCTCATCCCCTCCAAAAAGGCTCCAACTACTTCCTCGGGTTTGATCGGATTGGCCAAATTCAAGGAACTAAGTGGGACCATCTCGTCCTGAGGTGCCGCAGACGCAGCTTCACCGGCGATCCTGGGATTGGCAACTTGAGCATTGGAGCCTGTAGCCGAAGGAGCCGATACCGGTGCAGATTCTTTCTGCTGAGCCAGCTGATCCTTACTCCCAGAGTTGCATCCAACCTGGCCGAGCATTGCGGCGAAGGTTGCCGCCCAAATGAAACGCTTCATGTGTTCGAAATTCCTGTGAGTGTTCCTTGCGAGATAGTCTGCGCAAAATAATGTGGGCTCAATCGCCTATCGTTCCGACGAGCACCTCTGCCGTTGCCACTCCAATAACCAATTGCGATCTTGTGCGTCAATAGCGATCCCCACAAACTCGTCTTGCCCTCAATCGCACAACAAATCTACAGTTCCAACCACAGAACTTCTATTTCGGGAACTCTCAAAAAGCCCACCCTGGATCATAGCCATGGCAACAACGACAACGACCCGCAAACCCAATGTCGCCGCGTTTGCGATTCTAGTAGCAACCCTGAGCCTGAGCGGTTGCCAACTGGGAGCCCGAAATCAAAACTCACGCGGTGTGGCGATGTACCAGCAAGGCAGATACGCAGAAGCACTACAGTATTTCGAGCAAGCCAAAATCACCGATGCGGCGAATCCCGACACCTATTACAACCTGGCTTCAACCTACCACAAACTAGGAACCGCAGCAAAAGATCCCAGAATGATCGACAATGCCGAGCGGATGTACAACACCTGCTTGGAAATGTCGCCCAATCACGTCGACTGCTATCGAGGCTTGTCGATCCTACTGGTCGATAAAGGACAACCAGAAAAAGGATTCACTCTCCTAAAAGACTGGGCGGTTAAAAACCCAGGCCTCAGCGAACCGCGGATCGAACTGGCTCGCCTGCATCAAGAGTTCAACCAAAACAAAGTCGCCGAGCAATATCTCAATGAAGCTCTAGTCATGGATCCAAATAATCCACGCGCTTGGGCTGCCAAAGGACGCTCCCGGGAAATGTCCGGCGATTTGATGATGGCCGTTCAGAACTACGAGCAAAGCCTCGCACTAAACGCCTCTCAACCCGAACTCTACCAACGCATCGGTGCCCTCAAAGTACGCTTAAGCCAAACTGCTCCAGCGGCCCCTTCTGCTCCAGCAACCACGACCCGGTAAAGCTGGCACTGAGTGGATTTCGCTAGATGGATCACCCAAACCTCTCGTTCTGATAAGGGGTAAGGGGTAAGGGATGACAGAGAACGTCGTTAAATTGGGCAGACTTGAAGCTTTTTAAGGAACTTTCCAAATACTCCGTATGGGGGGTGCCGATAGATACCCCCTAACAAGGGAAAGTTATGATCGCTCAAGACTTTGATGCCATCGCCAGGCGCATCCGTGATTCGCATATCCTGCGAGCCCGTAGTCGCATCGGCAAATATCGCATCGAAAAGAAGCTTGCTCAAGGCGGATTCGCAACGGTCTATCAAGCTTGGGATACGATCGAAGGGGTCCATGTGGCGCTGAAAATGCCTCATCAGTACGTGGTGACAGCAAGCATGCTTGACGCCTTCCAGAGGGAAGCTCGCCTGATCGCTAAACTCGAACACCCAAATATCTTGGGGCTCAAAGACGCCAGTTTTATCGACGGCCGCTTTGTAATTGCTAGCAGGCTCGGAACGCAGACACTTGCGATGAGGCTCAAGCACCGAATCGGACTTGCCACCGCTCTGCTTTATATCGAGCAGCTCATCCAAGCGGTTGCTTATGCGCATCGCAATCGTATTATCCATTGTGACATTAAGCCAGAGAATTTGATCCTTTTGTCGGATGGTAGGTTGCAGTTGACCGACTTTGGGATCGCCAAAGTTGCACATCGCACGATAGCTCACACGTTGATCGCCTCAGGTTCTGGCACTGTTGGTTACATGGCACCCGAGCAGGCCATGGGGCGGCCTAGTGCCAAATCAGATGTTTTCTCGATCGGTGTTCTATCCTACCGCGTATTGACAAGTATTCTTCCGGAATGGCCTTTCGATTGGCCACCCAAAGGCCTTGCTAACTTAAAACGCAAAGTTCACGGTGACTTGGTTGAAGTCTTGCGCAAAGCGATGGAGCCTCGGCCCTCCCACCGATACCAAGATGCCAATTCGCTTCTTCGTGCCTATTTGCCTGCCAAGCGAAAAACGCTTCGAATGAGACCAGAGCTCCACCGTGGCTAACACGAAATTCGCATCCGTGTTGCTTGAGGACGTGATTCCCTTCTGGGCTCGTCATGGATGGGACACAAGTTTGGGTGGGATGATCACCTCGCTGGATCGCGACGGAAGCGTTGTTGACACCGACAAATCGATTTGGTTCCAAGGCCGTTCGGGTTGGATGTTTGCAACGCTTTACAACACGGTGTCTGAGAATCCCCAATGGCTTGAAATCGCACAGAGTTGTTTAGATTTCCTAGACCGCTTTGGTTCGGAGGAGTCGTCGCTTAGCGAGCGACTGTCTAGTGATTTGGCGGGCACTTATCCCAAGCTCTTTTTTTCCGTGACCCGTGATGGAAAACCGCTTAGAAAGCGTCGCTATTATTACAGCGAATCGTTCGCTTCGATCGCTTATGCGGCGATGTACAAGGCTACAAAGATCCAGCGGTATCGGAACGCAGCAGTGGGTATGTTTGAAGCATTCCTGATCGGATGCATTGAACCGGGGGCCATACCTCCGAAAACCGATCGTGCGACGCGACCGATGCAAGGGATCGGACCATGGATGATCGCTATGGCGACTGCTCAGGAACTTCGAGAAAACCTTCGGGATCCCAGTATACTAGGCAAGACCTGCACTCAATGGATCGATCGGTGCATCGAAATCATTGAGACGGTATTTTATAAACCGGAGCTTGCGGTACTCATGGAAGTGGTTGGAGACGAAGGCCAAGTCCTAGACCACTTTGACGGCCGCCAGCTCAACCCCGGTCATGCGATCGAATGCGCATGGTTTATCCTTCATGAATCGATCTACCGCAAAGAACCCAGGCTCATGGACCTGGGGCTTGGCATCCTCGATGCGATGTGGGAGCGGGGATGGGATAAGCACCACGGCGGTTTGTATTACTTTCGTGATGTCTACGACAAACCGATTCAGGAATATTGGCATGACATGAAGTTTTGGTGGCCGCACTGCGAGGCGATCATCGCCACCGACCTAGCCCGTCGGTTATCGGGTCAGGAAAAACACCACCACTGGCATGAACAGGTCTGCCAGTGGAGTTTCGACCATTTCGCAGATCCCCAGCACGGAGAGTGGTTTGGTTACTTGCATCGCGACGGAAGTCGCTCTAGCAGCCTCAAAGGTAGCTTGTGGAAAGGCCCCTTTCATTTACCTCGCATGCTTTGGTACTGCAGTCGAATCAATGACAAGCCATCGGCTAGTCCCTCTTGATCTGACAGCGACCGGCCAGATCAAAGCAATCTCCCTGATTCCCGATAAACTCCTGAATCTGTGTTTGATCGCCATCCTTCCAGTTGAAGGTCACTTTACCAGGACCGATCACTTGAGCCTGCGACTCCTGAACCAAGATGGCTGTGCTCTCGTCGATCCCGATCCCAAGCATCTGCGGATAAGTATCGACCAATGAAATCAAGTCTTTCTGGCGGCGGCGCTGCGTGAAATGCTGATCGATCGCCACACCGCTAATGAACCCCAATCCACCCCGCTCATAACCAGGGGCCATGATTCGGAAATTTTCAATCGGGGTAGCTCTGGCAAGATAACTGCCCTGAATCGATGCTCCTGCCGACGATCCACCGATCACTCCCCCTCGATCCAAGACTTGCTTCATGAGCCGGTGAGCTTGGGTACCATAGTATGAATCGGCTAGGTTCCATTGCCGACCACCTCCGAACCATATTCCAGTCGCATCCTGGAGGGGTTCAAGAAACTTCGGGTCTTGATCCGCAATACGACGATCCTTGGTATGCAGCAGCAAGGCACTCTTTGCCCCCATCTGCTTCCAGACCTCCAGAAGTCGCGTATCGCTGGACATGTCATCCTCTTCAGCACATGGAACATAGACAATGCGAGCATCTGCACCTCCTGCCAACTGGACGAACTTCTGCATCAACCCCGGTGGCATCCCTCCACCTCCGACAATCACAAGCGATCCATGAGGAACTCGCGGTGTCTGCCGTTGCTCAGGTGGAAATCGTTCGAGCGTTCGTTCGATCGCAAGTCGCCTCCACTGAGTCCAATCCAAAAGGTAGCTTTCAGGCGCATTGCGGTTGGACTGTGACCTTGCCTGAATCGAACTGGAGCTACTTTGCGAATCTTCGCCACTTCCAACCCATGTGCTGGCAGTACCGGGTCCGTAAAGCATTCCTTTGCGTCCCTGCAACACCCACGAATTCCCCTTGGCAATCGTCAATAACACACAGCGATGGTCTGCCTTAAGAACCTCACATACACTCGGCTCGCATTGACCATTTTCGTTGAAACAGACCAGTGCATCGGGGATCAGTCCCAGTCCCTCTGCTAGCTCTCGGCTACCATGGATGTCGATGGCGAGTTTTCCCGATGCAACACAGGCGGGACCGACGAAACAAGCCATCGCACCCTTGGATAAATGTTGCTCGATGGTTTGACCCACCGATTCGAAACGCTCTTTTGGAATTTCGTGAAAGGGGCGGTCGTCGCAAACAACCAACAGGGTGTCTGCATCCAATGACTCAACAGGAGGGATCTGCTGTGTCCAAGTCATTTTCGAAAGCAGCGAAATCGCTTGGTAAGACTCATTTGCAAGAAGCAAACTCTTCGTCGAATCGATGGAACCAACAACAACCCACTGCTTGATGTTCTTACGCGTGTAATCGCTAGAGGCGATATACCGATTGAAACCTTCGATCGAATCGGATACCAGTAGTGAGCCATTGATTTTCAGATCCTCTGGCCAATCGCTATAGCGTTCATAAAACTCGCAGGTGGCTTTGTCTGGCGACTCCTGAGCAACAAGCATCGGCGGGCCTACCAAGCAAAGACTCAGCAACAGCAGGAATTTCTTCGACGTTGGATTCATAGTGCGACTCGATCGAGAGATATCTTCCAATTACCGAACAAGAGGCACGAAGGGTTTTTCGGTGTACCAGCGTTTATAGAGATCAAGATTCTTCTGGTACTGGGCCGATCGATTCCCTTTGCCTCCCTCGAGATGATCGGCTCCTGCTTCTGCATCATAAACCTCAGGACTTTCGATTCCACCGGAGTCTCCGGTCCGTTTTTGCCACTCGATGAGTTGATTTCGAAGTTCTTCTAGGGTCTTTTGGTGTGAGGGGTCTTGGGCAAGATTCTTCAGTTCATCGGCGTCTGATTCCAGATCGTAGAGTTCCTCTAGGGGCCTTGTCTGAGCCATGATCAGCGACTGGTCTTGATTGAGTTTTCCCTCTGCGTGCCACTGCCGCATGGCTTGAACAATCGCTTTGGAATCCTTGTAGTTGTTGGGCTGCAGATAAGGGCGATTGGGAAACCCATTGCGGATGTACTTCCACTTTGCAGTTCGAACGCTTCGAATCCAATCGACGGTTTCGTCGGCTCGGTCGCGGGCGGCGAATACGGCTTGCCGTGGTTTATATGCACTGCCCAAGATGTTTTGGGAATTCATGCGTCCTGGTTTAGCGATCCCGGCTAGATCCAAGCTAGTAGCTCCAAGATCGATATGCTCGACCAAATCGTCGCGTACTTTACCACTGGGGATCGTTGGCCCTGCGATGATCAGAGGGACATGAGTTCCACCGTCGTAGAGGAACTGTTTGTTTCGCACGTGACTGATACCATGATCGGTCATAAAGAAGATGACGGTATTGTCCAAATCACCGCTTTGACTCAGTCGCTCGATGATTGTTCCGAGTTGGTAGTCGGTGTAGCGAACGCAATCGAGGTACTGAGCCCAATCCTCTTGGATCACAGGATGCTCGGGCAAATAGGTCGGAAGTTTAACCGCTTGGGAATCAGTGGTGCTACCGAGTTCTTTCAGGACTCTGGATGGCCAGTCTTGCTTGGGAGCTTGGCCACGGAACTTGCCTCCATGCAATTGGACTTGGACAAAGAAGGGTTGATTTGCTTGCCGCAATGACCAATGTTTTTTGTGATAAGACTGCTGGGGCTCCCACTCAAAGTTATAGTCGGTTTTCGCGATAGGGAATTCCGTAACCTTGTCGCTATCTTTTGGGTTTTTCAGGAAGTGCTCCCACGTCAGATTATTGACATGATATCCAGCTTGTTTGAATAGCTCCGTAACCAACGGGGTATCGTGGGGAAGTTCGATCTTGTGGCCCGGAACACTGGAGCGATGATTTTGAAGTCCGTAAGCGGTTTGATAGTTGCCGGTGATTAAAGCAGAGCGGGAGATGCTACAGATAGGTGCAGTGACAAAAGCTCGAGCGAATCTAGTGCCTCGATTGGCCAGTGCATCGACATTGGGGGTCGAGATGGTTTTCTCACCGTAGCAGCTAAAGTGCGCCGACATGTCTTCGACAATCACCCATAGGATGTTGGGGCGATTCCGTGCAGGTGCCTGGGAAACGGGGTCTGGGAACTGCTGGCGATATCTGGTCTTGAAGGAGTTCTCTGCATCCGGGACGGCTTGTTCATTGACCAGATACGGTCCTAGGGAATCCCACCAAGACTCGAACTCTTTCGAGAGCAACTCGACAACTTTAGGATTTTCTTTGGCGATATTTTTGGATTGCCCTGGATCAGCGATAACATCATAGAGTTGCCAATCGGGTTTTTTGGAGCCTTGAGGGCTAACCAAGGTATATCGAGCGTTCCGCACGGATGCTTGTCGATACTTTTGTGTATCTGGACTATCCCCTTTTTCCCATCTGCCAAAATGGGTCATTAGGAATCGATCTTCCCAAGGAGCCTGCGAGTTTTCTAGAAGGGGCAAAAGACTGCGACCATGAGCTTGTTGGTTTTCTTGCTCATCAAGTTCCGTTCCGGCAAGTGCTGCGAGGGTTCTGAAGAAATCAATGTGGGCAGTGAGCGATTGGCAATCGCCGGGCTTGATCCGTTTAGGCCATCGCCAAAACGCATTAGCCCGAGTACCACCGAGCCATGCGGTCCCTTTGCCCCCGCGCATTTGGGCATTGTAGCGATCGATTCCGATGGCTGATCCATTGTCGTTCATGAAGATCACCAGGGTGTTATCAGCGATACCTAGGCGATCCAGATGATCAAGCATGTTTCCGACATTGGTATCGATATTCTCGATCATGCCGTAAAAGTTTTTGAGCTTTGGGTCGATTTCCAGCGAAGCGAACTTCGCCGCATCCTCTGGCTTGGCATCATAAGGAGCGTGCGGGGCGTTGGTGGCAAGCCAGCAAAAGAAAGGCTGCCTATCGGGTTGAGTCTGGAGCGAAGCGATCCACTTTTGAGCGCGATCAAAGAAGACATCGGTACAGTATCCATTTGTTTTTTCAAATGTCCCATTGTGCAGGATGGTGGGATTAAAATAGGTGTTTCCTGGCGCGTCGCCGCAGCTTCCTGAGTAGGTCTGCCCGATGCCCCCGGCTCCATGGATGAAAGACTCGTCAAAACCCCGTTGGTTGGGTTGATAAGCGTCCTGGTCTCCGAGGTGCCACTTGCCGAAAACACCCGTTTGATAGCCGGCTCTTTGAAGGACTTGAGCGATTGTCACGGCACCAAGGCTTAGGCGTTCTCGTTCGAGAATTGTGTGGGTCACTCCATTAAAAAATTCGTGTCGACCGGTCATCAAAGCCGAGCGAGTGGGGGAGCAAGTCGGTGAGACGAAGAAATTCTTGAAGCTTCGGCCTTCGCGTTCCAGGCGATCGAGATTTGGGGTTTTTAAGTTAGGGTGCCCGTGTACTGAGGTGTCGCCATAACCTTGATCGTCAGTGAGGATTACCAGGATATTTGGTTTGGTCCCTTCAAGTCCCGATGCGTCCAATACTCCTGCCTGAGGATGGCCCTGGGCGCTACGTAACCAACTCAGAAAGACAACAAGAGCAAGAGCACCAAATAAAATTGGTTTGCCGGTTGACTTGCAGGTTGGGTCATCAGCAGAATTTGATTTCATAATTCTTTTGCGTTGGATGCCTAGAGGAGTGGAGACAATAGGTCGACTGAAATCTCTTGGGGAATCTTACTCTAGGTTGGCATTCGGTGCGATTATCCCAAGGGACTAGACTTAGAAGAATTATCGCAGATCGATTGAGTTTCTCGCGAATCTAGTTAGAGTGGCTTTTTCAGTTCTCTTACCGGGAAGTCAA
>Ga0172372_10000517_pt1 | contig 59082 bp, 44 predicted proteins | sample LakKiv5m_2_FD_114544 | JGI IMG/M metagenome (GOLD analysis project Ga0172372, IMG submission 114544) | Freshwater microbial communities from Kabuno Bay, South-Kivu, Congo - kab_092012_9.5m | ecosystem: Environmental > Aquatic > Freshwater > Lake | place: Democratic Republic of the Congo...
ACAGCGCCTCCGCGAAGCCGCCGTAGCTCACGCTGCCCGAGCCGAGGAAGACCAGCGCGCCGTCACCCTCGGCGAGCCCGACCGCGTACAGCGCGCGCGCCACCGGGGATGGACCGGGAGGGACGACGCGGTAGGGCCGTGCGGCGTCGAGCTGGTCGGTCGGGCAGCCGCGCAGCAGCGCGCAGCCGCGCTCACGGCGACCTGGGAGCAGCCAGACCTTGCGGGAGACGGCGAAGGTCGCGCCCGCGACGATGGCCTCGAGCCCACGTCCGCTCACCACCGCGGGGTCGGCCTGGTGGAACGCGCGCAGCGTGGCCACGGCGTGCTCGAGCGGAAGGGCGTCGTTCACCGGAGGTCCAGCATCAACGAGGTCGGGTTCTCCAGGATGTCCTTCAGCGCGCTGACGAAGCGGGCGCCTACGGCGCCGTCGATGACGCGGTGATCGAAGGAGGGAGAGAGGTACATCATGGGCCGGACCACCACCTGCCCGCTCACGGCCACCGGGCGGTCGTGGATCTGGTTCACGCCCAGGATGGCGACCTCGGGGTGGTTCAGGATCGGCGTAGCGAAGCGCCCGCCGATGTTCCCCACCGAGGTCACCGTGAAGGTGCCGCCGCCGAGCTCGTCCAGCCGCACGCGGCCCTCCCGGGTGCGGGTGCTGAGGTCGGCGATCTCGGTGGCCAGCTCGACGAGGCTCTTCTGGTCCACGTTCCGCACCACCGGCACGTAGAGCCCGGACGGGGTGTCGGTGGCGATGCCGATGTTCACGTCCTTCCGCACCACGAGGGTGAACTCGTCCTCGTCCATCACCGCGTTCAGGGTGGGGAAGTCGCGCAGCACCTTCCCGAGCGCCTTGAAGATGAAGGGCAGGTAGGAGAGCTTCACCCCGCGCGGCGCCAGCGCCTCGTTCAGCTCGCCGCGGAGGGCGACGAGCTTGTGGCAGTCCACCTCGTCGACGTAGGTGAAGTGCGGGGCGGTCCGGTAGGCCTGGACCATCTTCTCGGCGATCTTCCGCCGGAGACCGATGATCTTCACGCGTTCGTCCCCCTGCCGGGGCGCGGGGGCGGCCAGCGCGGGCGGCGCGGTGGGCTCCGGCGTCGCCAGGTAGGCCTCCACGTCCGCCCGGGTCACGCGCCCGTCCTTCCCGGAGCCGGGAACGGCGTTCACGTCGAGCCCGTTCTCGCGGGCGGCGGCGCGGACCGCCGGGCTGGCCAGCGCCTTCTGCCCCGGCGGCGGCGGCAGCTTGGCGGCGACGGCGGGGTGCGGCCCGGAGGCGGCGGTCGGCGCGGGAGCAGCGGCTCGCTCGGGGGCCGGAGCGGCAGCGGGGGCGGCCTTCGGGGCCGGCGCCGGCGCGGGCGCGCTCGCCGCCTTCGGGGCGGGGGCGGCCTTCGGGGCCGGGGCGGCGGCGCCCCCCGACACGTCGAACTCGGCGAGGGGGGCATGGACCTTCACCACGTCGCCCGGCTTCCCGTGGAGGGTCACCACCCGCCCGCCCCGCGGGCTCGAGATCTCCACCGTCGCCTTGTCGGTCATGATCTCGCACAGCGGCTGGTCCTGGGCCACGGTGTCCCCGGGCTGGACCATCCAGCGGACCACCTCGCCCTCGACCACGCCTTCGCCGATCTCCGGCAGCACGAACACGAACATCGGCTACTCCTCGCACGTGGCGCGGATCGCGGCGATGGCCGCGTCCACTCCTGACCGCGCCGGCACTTCGGCCACCGGCGCCTCCAACGACCAGAAGGCGGCCTGGGTGACCGCCTCCACCAGCCCGCTCGCGCCGTGGCTCACCACCACGGCCCGACCGGCACGACGCACCCGCTCCGCGGCGCCGGCATCCAGCACCGGCCCGCCCGCGTCCACCACGACCACCGCCAGCTCGGCGGCGAGGGCGGCGGCGGCCTCGGCGGCCACCCGGACCCCGGCGCCCAGCGCGATCACCACCACCCGCGGGTGCGGGGGGGCGGCGGGAAGCTCGACCGGCTCGTCCACTTCGAACATCACGGTCGGCACGCCGGAGGCGAGCGCCGCCCGGGCCTCGTGCTCGGCGACGCCCGGCCGCGCCGCCACCACCGTGCGGCACGGCACGGTGGGAAGGGGGGCGTCCCCGGCCGGGACCCGGACCAGGAGGGGCGCGGTGAAGGCCGGACCGCCGGTGGCGCACACGGCCGCCAGGTCGGCCAGGACGTCCGCGGCGCGGGTGAGTCCGGCCGGGTCGACCAGCTCCACCACCACCTTGCGGCCGCTCAGGGCCAACCCGGCTGCGACGCCGAGCGTGGCGGCTTCGGAGAGGGGGGTGCGCCGCCCGCGGGCAGGGTCCACGCCCTCGCCGAGGACGACCGCGCCCGTCAGGGCCGCTTCCAGGTTGGGCAGGGCACTCACGCGCTCTCCTCGGCCGCCCGCCGGCGGATGTGGTCCCGGATGAAGAACTCGCCCGCCTTGTACGAGGATCGGACCAGCGGCCCGCTCGCCACGTAGGTGAAGCCGAGGTCCAGCCCGACGCGCTCCAGGCGGGCGAAGGTGGCCGGGGGGACGAACTCCCGGACCGGGAGGTGGGCCGCGGACGGGCGCAGGTACTGGCCGAGGGTGAGGAAGTCCACCCCCATCGCGCGGATGAGGATCATGGCGTCCACCAGCTCCTCCTCCGTCTCCCCGTGTCCGACCTGGAGGCTCGTCTTGGTGAGCTGACCGGGCCGGAGCTCCTTCGCGGCGCGGAGGATCGCCTCGGACTGCGCCCAGCTCGCCCGGGGGTCCCGCACCGGCTGCTGGAGCGACGGCACCGTCTCCAGGTTGTGGGCGAGCACCTCGGGGCCGGCGGCGAGCACCCGCTCCAGGAGGTCCACCCGGCCCCGGAAGTCCGGGATCAGCACCTCCACCAGCGTGGCGGGGGCGGCCGCGCGGATGGCCTGGATGCAGGCCGCGAAGTGCCCCGCGCCCTGGTCGGGCAGGTCGTCCCGGTTCACCGAGGTCACCACGACGTAGTCGAGCCCCATCTCCGCGATCGCGGCGGCCACGTTGCGCGGCTCCTCCGCGTCGGGCGGCGCCGGGGTGCGCGCCGTGTCCACCGCGCAGAAGCGGCACCCGCGCGTGCAGGTGTCTCCCAGGACCATGAAGGTGGCGGTGCCCCCGCTCCAGCACTCGCCGATGTTCGGGCACTGCGCTTCTTCACAGACGGTGTGGAGCTTCAGCTCGCGCGCCCGCCCACGGATGGCCTGATACCGGGACCCGCCCGGCATCTTGACCTTCAACCATTCCGGCTTGGGCGCCATCACGGGGGACTCCGGGAGGGAGGCGGCGACTAACGTCGCGCGGTAGGCAGGTCCACCGGCACGGGTTGCGGTTTGGCGGTTGCGCCGGTCCGACATGCGGTATCATGAGGCATGGGGTCTGCTCCGCCCTCTTCCGGCGCACACGACGCGCTCCTGCAACAGCGGCGTCGGCTGGAGCTCGTCTCGGCGGTGGTTCACGACCTGAACCAGCCCCTGATGGTGGTCCTGGGGCAGCTCGAGCTCATCCGCGAGGGAATCGTGGGGCCCGACGCGCTGCCCCGGAACCTGGAGGCGATGGAGGCGGCGGCGCAGCGGATGTCGCACCTCAGCCGCGGGCTCCGCGAGGAGCTGTCGCGCGCCGAGCCGCGCGGGAGCTCCGATCTCGCGGAGATCGTCCGCGCCACGGCGCCCGACTTGGACCTCCACCTCACCGAGGGGTTGCAGGTCCCGGTGCGCGCCGACCGGATCGCGCTCGTGGTCCACGAGCTCGTCACCAACGCGCGGCGGTACGGCGCCCCGTCGGTGTGGCTGGGCACCGTCGCCGACGGCGCGCGCGCCCGCGTCGAGGTGGTGGACCACGGGCCGGGGATCCCCGAAGCCGGCCGTGCCGAGCTGCTCAAGCCCTTCGCCTCGGACAGGGGCGGGGTGGGCCTCCCCATCGTGGCCCGGATCGCCCGCGGCGCGGGCGGGCAGATCGAGCTGGCGGAGACCCCGGGCGGCGGGCTCACGGTGCGGGTCTGGCTCCCGCTGGAGCCTTGAGCCCAGGGCCGGCGGCGTCGTTCAGGCCCCAGTCGTACTCGGCGAAGCTGTGGGGGCAGCCGGGGGCAGCGTCCAGCGCCCGGGCCAGCTCCTCGTCCGCGTAGGGGCGGACCGCGGAACAGGGGTTCCCCGCCCCGGCCCACCGGGAGAAGTCGTCGGCGTACCAGTCGAAGATGGCGTTGAACACGAACGTCTGCCCCTCGCGCCACACCGCTCCCCCGCCGGCCACCCAGCGCCGCATCTGGTCGTCGAGCTGGGAGCGGAGCCCGTCCTTGCGGTACAGGTCGGGCCGTAGCGGTGGGCAGGAGCGGGACGCGCAGTTCAGCGCCGCGTGCGCGAGGGGCTCCTCGTAGGTGGCGAGGATCACGGCCTGCTCGTACCACCACAGGCTCGTCCGCTCGCCGTCCACGCGGAAGCGCCACCACGCGAAGAAGCCGGCCCCCGGGGGGCCGAGGGGGGCCGGGACGTCCCGCACCCCCTCGATGTCGCCGGCCTGGAGCACCCCCCAGAGGACAAGGGCGTTGTAGGCGTTGAGGTGCCAGGCGAGGCGGCGGTCGTCGTCGAGCAGGCGGAAGTGGTCCGACTCGGGGCCGTGTTCGGCGATCCAGCCGACGAAGTCGGTGAGCGCCTCGGGCTCGGCGCGCAGCAGCGCGTAGTCCACGCCGCCGTCACGGGTGACGATCTGCTGGAGGCTGGCGCCCCAGCGGAGGGTGGGATCGGCGGCGGGGGCCGGCGGTACGGGCACGTCGTGTCCACAACCGATGAGGAGCCACCACACGGCGCGCGTCTATCCCGGGCGCCGCGGCCCGGATCGGCGTGGGGTCGCGCCGGGCCCGAGTCCCCGCGCGGGTGATACCGGTGGCTCGTGGAACGTCCGAGCCCGCCCCGCGACCCGCGCACGGTGTGGTTGGACGCAGTGGGGGCGCTGCTCGTGGCCGTGGCCGCCATCGCGGCGCTCGCGCGGCGCTCGGCCCCCGGGGATCCCGGGCAGCCCTGGTGGGCCAGCCCCTCGGACGGACTCCTGTTCGGCCCCGACGCGGGGGAGTGGGCGCTCAACGCCGTCGCCTTCGCGGGCGGCAACCTTCAGGACCTGGACGGACACCGCATGCCGGGGTGGACGGTCCTCACCGCGGCCGTCATGCACCTGGGCGGGCTCGACGTGGTTCACGCCGGCCACCTCGTGTGCAGGGTGGAGCACGTCGTGTGCGCCGTCGCGATCTACGCGTTGGGCCGCGTGCTGGGGATGGGCGGTGGGGCGCTCCTGGCCGGCCTCCTCGTCGCGACCGACCCCAAGCTCGTGTCCGCGGCGGAGCGCTTCGGGGTGGATCCCACCGTCACCTGCTTGGTCCCGCTCACCCTGCTCGCCGCCCGCGCGGGTGGGCGCTGGTGGGGGCTCGCTCCCCTCGCCGGTGCGGTGGCCGGGTTCACCACGGTGAGCCATCTCACCGCGCTCGGCTTCGCGGTGCCGGGGCTCCTCGCGTGCGTCTTCGCCGCTCGGGGCTGGCGCGCCCTGCCGGCCGGGCTCCTCTACGCCGCGGGCGCCGCCGGGGTGGTGTGGACCGTGTACCAGTTCTTCCCCTGGCTCGGGCTCGCCAAGCTGCAGTTCGCGGTCGCCGAGGGGGTCGCACCCACCGCGGCGGCCAACCCCATGGCCACGGCGCCCCTCACCCAGGCGCTCTCGTGGCAGATCCTGCGCGACAACGCCCCCACCGCGCTGGAAGACCTCGTGCGCACCGTGGCCCAGGGGGCTCGGACCACGATGGTCCCCTGGGCCCTCCTCATCGCCCTTCCCTGGCTGGGCCTGGTCGGTGCGGCGCCCTTCCGGGCCGATCCCGACGCGCCGTCCTGGGGCCGTCGCCTCGCCCGCGCCCTCGGCGGGGGGATCCCCGTCGCGCTCTGCCTCGCCCCGCTCCTCGCCTTCTCCGCGGCCCGGGCGCCGGAGCGCTACTCCGACAATCTCCTCCCCATCGGCGTCCTGCTCGTCGTCCGGGGGGCGGAGGCCGTCGTGGTGGTGCTGGCGCGCCTGGTCCGACTCGGCCCGGCCCCGATCCTCGTAGGTGAGCTCGCCCTGGCCGGCGCATGGCTCGCCACGCCTCCTCCGGCACCGCCCACTCCGGCCACCACGGCGCTCATCCGACCCGAGGACGCGCGGGCGCGGGAGCTCGGCCGGGCCCTGGCGGCTCACTTCCCCACCGGCATCGGCGCGGTGAGCCCCATCCGCGAGGCCCTGCCCTATGCGGGCATGCGCTTCTGCCCCTCGGCCAACTGCCCGTTCACCGAACACGAGCAGGCCTTCCTCGAGTGCGTCCAGATCATCCAGACGCAGTGTCGGGGCGAGGGGGACATCCCCTACGTCGTCACCCCGGGGGTCTCCGCCGAGCAGGTGAGCCGACCGCGAGCCGCCATGGACGTGTGGATCGAGGCCCACCTGGACCCCATCGCCGAGGTCGGATCGGACCGGGTGTACCGGATCCCGCGCACCGGTCGCGTGGATGGCGTGGGGGGTGGGGGGTAGAGTTTCGCGACCCTTCCTACCGCCGCCCGGCCGCCCGGCTTGACACCCGCCGGCGCCTGGGGCAAGAGTGGGGCGCTCTTTCGAACTACGTTCCGTACAGGTGCTCGGCGGCACGCGTCTCGCGTGTCGTCCGGGTGAAACGGGAAGCTGGTGAAACGCCAGCACGGCCCCCGCCACTGTGACCGGGAACACCCCGCGCGAACGCCACTGGAACATGTCCGGGAAGGCGCGCGGAGGTGGAGGATCCGGGAGTCAGGAGACCGGCCTGTACGCGACTGTCGCCGTCCTTCGGGGTTGAAGGCACGCCGCGTCGGCTCCCGCCGTCCGTCGTGCCTCGCGAGGGCGGCCGGACGCCGCCATCCTCCTCCTCCTCGCCGCTGCTCACGCCGACGACCGCCCCACTCCGGGCGAGGACGTGGTCGTGTCTGCCCCGTCCGCGCCCGACCCGCTCTCGAGCCCGGCGTCGGTCACGGTCGTACCCCTTGGGCCGGACGCCCCTCCGGGAACCGACCTCGCCTCGGCGTTGGACCTCGCCACCGGCACCACCGTCCGCCGCCTCGGCGGTCTGGGCGACTTCGCCAGCGTGAGCCTGCGCGGCTCGAGCGCGCGGCAGGTCGAGGTGCTCCTGGACGGGGTGCCGCTGAACCCCGACGGCTCGGGGGTGGTGGACCTCTCCGACCTCCCGGTGAGCGCGTTCGAGCGCGCCGAGGTGTACCGGGGCTTCGCGCCGCCCGCGCTCGGGGCCTCGGCGATCGGCGGGGTGGTGAACCTCCGCACCCCCGCCCAGGTGCCGGACGCCGCCGGGGTGGCGCTCGGCAGCTGGCACACCGGGCGGATGTGGGCGCTCGGGTCCCCGCGGACCGGCCCGGTGGAGTGGTTCCTCGCCGCGGACCATCTGCACTCCGCGGGCGACTACCCCTACTTCGACGACCAGGGCACGGAGTTCAACCGCTTCGACGACCGCACCCCGGTGCGGACCCACAACGCGGTCCAGCGGGACACGGGCCTGATCCGGGCGCGGGTGGGGTCGCTGACCGTGCTCGACCACGTCTCGGCGCACCACCAGGAGCTGCCCGGCAGCATCCCGACCCCGGCGAGCGTGGCCGAGTACTCCGCCTGGCGGAACCTGTTGGCGGTGTCCGGGGCGGCGCAGGCGGGCGCGGCGGTCCGGCTCACCCCGCGGGCCTGGTGGCTGGCGCGGGTGCAGCGGACCAGCGATCCGCTTGGCGAGATCGGCATCGGCCCCTCCGACACGCGTGACACGTATCACGCCGCCGGCCTGGATCTCACCGGACGAGGGGTGCACGGACCCTGGGCCCCGGTGGCCCTGGCTCGGGCCCGGGTGGAGACCTACGCTCCCACCCGGGTGGAGACCGGCGAGGTGGACGGTACCCGGGCCCGACTGGCCGGCACGCTCGCGGTCGCGCCCGAAGTGTGGCTCTGGCAGGGGCGGCTCAACCTCTCCCCCGTGCTCCAGGCCGAGGTGCTCGACCACCACTTCCTCGGCACGGTGCCGTTCAGCGACACCCCCGTCGCGCCCGGGCTCGCCGGCACCGAGTTCTTCCTCGTGCCGCGGGGGGGCGCGTCACTCCGCCCGCTGGCCTGGCTCGCCGTTCGCGGCACCGCGGGCTGGTACGTCCGGCCGCCCGACTTCACCGAGCTGTTCGGGCAGCAGGGGAGCCTGGTGGGCAACCCCGAGCTCGTCCCCGAACGGGGCTTCGCGGTGGACGTCGGGGTCCACGCCGCCCCGCCGAGGCTCGGGCCCCTGGGCATCGAGCTGGACCTGGCCTACGCCCGGATCCGCGCCAACGACCTCATCACCTGGGTCCAGAACTCGCAGCAGACCCGCCGGGCCGAGAACCTGGGGGAGGCCTACGTGCGCTCGGTGGAGGGCGCCCTGGACCTCCGCGGGTGGGAGTGGCTGCGGAGCGCGACGGCGCTCACCTGGACCCTCTCCCGGAACCTCGACCCCGACCCGACCTACGCCAACAACCAGCTCCCCAACCTCGCCCCGGTGGAGTTCTCGCAGACCTCCGGCGTCGGGATCGGGCGCACGCTGGACCTGTCCCACACCTGGAGCTGGACGTCGGCGACCTGGACCGACCCGGCCAACGTGAACCAGCTGGCCCCGCGCTCGCTGCACGGGCTCTCCCTGGCCCTCTCGCCGGCGCCGCGACTCCCCACGCTGCGCGCCGAGGTGCTGAACCTCCTCGACGTGCGGGGGATGGCCGTCCCCCGCAACCCCCTCGATCTCTCGGACGACAGCCTCGTCATGAAGCCCGTCGCCGATTTCTCCGGTTATCCCCTGCCCGGCCGCACCGTGATGGTCTCGGTGAGCTGGCAGGACTTCACCAAGGACGCCCCGTGACCCTGTCTCTGCTCTCCCTCTCCCTGCTCGCCTGTGATCCCAAGGTCGCGCCCGACGACACCGCCCTCACCGAGTCCGACGCCGACACCGACGCCGACGCGGATGCGGACGCGGACACCGACACGGACACCGACACGGACGCCGACCCCGACTGGCACCTCCTCGCCACCACCACCGACTACGTCACGGGCGCGCTGGCCCGCATCGAGCCGGACGGGACCGTCCAGGACGGCCTGCTGGCGATATCGTCCGACTCGGCCATCCGTGCCGGCGGGGGGGAGGTCCACCTCCTCCAGCGCTCCTCGGAGAACACCGTGTCGGTCTACGCCGCGGGTGCCTACGGCGCGCCCACGCTGGAGTTCTCCACCGGCGACGGCTCGAACCCCACCGCGACCGCCAGCTGCGGCGGGAAGCTCTGGGTGACCCGCTTCCTCATCGGCGACGTGGTCGCGTACGACCCCGGCACGGGCCTGCAGGTGGGCATGGTGGACCTCTCGGCCTGGGCCGACGCCGACGGCTCCTCCGAGCCCGACGACCTGTACGCCGCCCCGGACGGGAACCTCTACGTCACCCTCGCCCAGCTCGACTACCTCTCCACCTACAGCTCCGCGGACGGGAGCGGTGTGCTCCTCCGGGTGAGCTGCGCCGACGGGTCGGTGATGGACGCGTGGGACGTGGGCCCGAACCCGCGCATGGAGGCGGACGCGAGCCAGCCCGGACGGATCGTGCTCTCCGGCGGGGACTACTACACGGACGACTTCTCCGGGGCCGACCTGGACGGCGGCGTGTGGTTCTTCGACACGGCCACCGGGACCCTCTCCGACCCGCTCCTCACCGAGAAGCAGCTCGGCTTCAACACCGGCGCCGTCGTCACCACCTCCACGGGCGCCGCGCTGACCAGCCTGGACGACGGCTGGACCTGGGACCTCGCCTGCCTCGACCTGGGCACCGGGGCCACCACCACCCTCGAGCTCGGCAACGCGTTCGTGACCGGGATGGTCGCCGCGCCCACCGGTCACATCTGGACCAGCATCGGCATGGGCTTCGGCGCGCCCACCGGGTCGGACGTGGCCCCCGGCGTGTACCCGGTGGATCCCGTGGCGTGCACGCTCGGCGCGGGCTCCGCGACGAGCATGCCGGCGGGCAGCCTGGCGGTGGTCCAGCCGTGATCCTGTACGCCCTCCTCCTCGCCTGTTCCCCGGACGCCTGCGACGCCATGTGCGACGCGGCGCTGGTCCGGTACGAGGCCTGTCTGGCCGAGTGGGGGCTCGAGTGGGGCGCGTCGGTGGGCTACGCCGACGCGTCCGACTACCGGAACTGGTGCGACACCTGGTCCTGGGAGGCCCGCCAGCTCGGCGAGGCCGACCAGTGCGAGGAGGTGCGGACGGCGCTGCTGGAGGGCACGTGCGACGACTACCCGGACGCATGGAGCGAGCCGTGAGACGTGTCGTCTGCGTCGTGGCCTTCCTCGGGGCCGGCTGCGGCCCCGAGGCGCTCCCCGACGGCGTTCGCTTCGTCCGCGGGGGGCTCGTGCACCCCGACGGCCGGGTCGAAGCGCGGGCCTGGACACCGGGCGAATCGGTGGGCGGGCGGCTCGCCCCCCGGGAGCCCGAGTGCGCGCCGCTGTTCCAGGTCGAGCTCGAGGACCAGACGCGGCTCGCGGTGACCGGGGCGCCCCCGCCCGGCGCCGCGCTGGCCTTCTCCCCCGATGGGACCCGCCTGGCCATCGGGTCGATCGCGGGCTCGCTCCGGGTGGTGGACGCCTGGACCGGGGCGGAGATCTCCCGCCTCGAAGTCGGGGAGGGGGCGGTGAAGCGGGTGGCGTGGGCGCCCGACGGCCGAACCCTGTACGCCGGGGAGCAGTCCCCGGACGCCTACGTGCTCGCCCTCGACGCCGAAACGCTTGCCACGCGGTGGCGGGTCCGGCTCGCCGACGAGCTCGAGACCTCGCCGCTGCCCCCCGACGAGGACATCTACGGCCGGTACGCGCTGCCCGCCGTCTTCGCGCTCCTCGTCCAGCCCGACGGTACGCTCCTCGTGGGCGGGGCCCACGGCTGGACCGACGCGAGCGGCGTGCGTCGGAACCTGTCTCGGATGTATCGGTACGCCCCGGACGGCACGCGGCTCGCCGCCTGGCCGCCCGAGCGGGCCGCCGACGCAGTGATGCTCTTCCCGTCGGTGGCGGCCGGAACGGCGCTCGTGGGGGTGAGCCGATCGGCGGACGGGCCCGCGCCCCCGGAGCTCCCGGTGGGTGGGCTCCTCGAGCTGGAGCTCGCGACCCTCTCGCCGCGGTGGTCCACCACCTTCCCGGTGCTGGCGCCGCACTTCCGCGAGGTGTTCCTCTGGGAGGCGGTGGTGGCGGGAGAGGGCTTCCGCTTCGCCGGGTTGGGCGACGGGCGGGCCGTGCTCCACCCGCGGGACGGCGCCCCCGCCCGGACCCTGGAGCCCGGGGTCCCGGTCTTGTCCGCCGGGGTGCCCATCGCGACGGGGGTGGGCTTCGCCGCCGGCACCCCGCGGGGGGTGGTGTTCGCCACGACCTCCACCAACATCCCGTGGGGCAGCGCCGATCCGTCGGCGCGACCCCCCTCGGCGCACCCTGCCCAGAACACGCTGCACGCCATCGGGCCGGACGGCGGGGCCCGCTGGGAGCGCAGCTTCGAGCACGCGCTCGAGGGCGTGGTCGCGAGCCCGGACGGGAGCACCCTGCTGGTCGGCGCGTCCACCCGGGCCACCGACACCCGCCTCGACCTCTTCGGTGCGCTCCTCGTGGCGGATGCCGACGGCGCGCCCGTCACCACCTGCTCGACCGAGGGCCCGGTGGACTCGCGCCCGGTGTGGGGTCCCGACAACCTGCGCGTGGCAGTGGCCGAGGCGCCCTTCCTCGTCGAGGGCGCCCCCCGCGGCGCCTACCGGGTGACGGTGTTCCGGTGATCTGGCTCCTCGCCGGCGGGGGCTGCGAGGCGCCGCCGCTGGAGGTCCGGGCCACCGCCGAGCCGACGGGGGTGCGGGTCGAGGCCACCGCCCCGGTCTCCGAGGTGGAGCTGGTGGGCGACGACGGGGTGCCCTGGCGGCGGCTGGCGGTCCCGGGCGGGGCCGAGACGGTGTCGGTGCCCCTGCCCCCCGCCGGGCGCTGGACGGTGGTCGCCCGGGGGGGGGGGCGCGTCGGGAGCGTGGTGCTCGAGGTGGCGGCCCCGGAGCCGGTGCGGGTGGAGGTGCAGACCAGCCCGGGGGGGGCGTGGATCGCCGTCCCGGCCGAGGGGGCCAGCGCCCCGGTCCCGGTGATCGACGGAGCGCCCACCGAGGTGCTCCTCGCGGTGACCGCGGGGCCCACCCACCCGGTCGAGGTGACCTGGTCGGGCGGGCGCCCCATCCCGCTCGACGCCCCCGGCGATCGCGAGCTCCGCACGGTCCAGGTGGCCGAGGTGGTGGACCTCACCATCGGGGAGCGTCGGCTTCGTCTGGAGCCGCGTCGGATCGCCCGCGAGGATCTCGTCGCCGCGCTCTCGGTGGGGGCGCCGGTGTTCCCGGCCGACGCCGAGGGGCGCCCCGAGACGGCCCGCGCCCGCGACCGACTGCGCCTCCCGTCTGCGCTGTGGCGGAGCACCATCCGGGCCGTGGGCCTGGGCACCCGGGTGCGCGACCCCTGGGCGCCGTGGGGCTTCGTGGCGGTGGAGCTCGCCGTCGCAGGCGGCGAACCGGTGGACCTCGTGCTCTCCGCCGAGGTCACGCAGGAGGGCGCTCCCGATCCCGCCTTCCGACCACGGCTCCGCTCGGGCGACGGCGACACCGGGGTGACGCGGTCCCTGGTCCGGGTGCGGCCGGGGATGCCCACCCCGGTGGCCCTCCCGGTGTTCGTGGACGAAGTCCAGGTGCGCGCGGGCACCTACGCCATCGAGCTTCGGTTGACGCCCCTGGGCAGCGACACGCCGCTCTGGACCGCGGCCCACCCGCTCCACGTGCAGCGCGGGGACGGGGTGGCCGGCGCGGGGCTCGGGGTGGGGGTGGGCGTGGCGCTGGCCGCCGCGGCGTGGCTGGCGCGTCGGGTGCCGGGCTGGCTCGTGGCCCGGCCCACGAGCGAGCTCATGACCATCGCGCTCTTCGGCACCGCCGGGTTCCTGGTGGGGAGCGCCTCGGACGTCCTCTCGATCGTGTCGGGCGCGATCCTCGGCCCTTTCTCCACCCTCGCGGTGGGACTCCTCTCCGACGTCGGTCGCACCGCCCTCCACGGCACCCTCCTCGCCCTGTTCCCGCGCCCCGGCACGCTCGCCCTCGCGATGCTCACCTCCTGGCTCGGGCGCGCCTTCTCCACCGGAGGCTTCTCCCCGGTGGACATCCTCTACGTGGGCGTGTCCGTCGGCTTCGCCGAGGCCTTCGCCTGGGCCGCCGGGCTCACCCGTCGTCCCGACTGGCCCGACGCATCGCCCCGCGTCCGCTGGCTCCGCCTCGCCACCGCCTTCGGCGGCGCCTCCTTCTGCACCACGCTCGTCGGCCTGTGGATGCACATGGTGCTCTACCGGCTCTACTTCGCCGACTGGTACCTCGCGCTGCAGGCCCTCGTCCCCGGCTTCCTCTACGTGCTCGTGGCGTGCGCCCTCACGGTTCCCTTCGCGGACGCGCTGCGGAAGGTGCGCCCGTGATCCAGCTCCGCGCCGCAGGGTGGCGCTACCCGGGTGGGAGCCGCGTGGGGCCGGTGGATCTCGAGGTGCGGGCGGGCGAGCTCGTGGTGCTGACGGGCCCGACTGGCTGCGGCAAGTCCACGCTCCTGCGGCTCGCCGCCGGGCTCCTGCAGCGCCACGGCGCCGGGGTGGCCGAAGGCGAGGTGCGCGTGGGGGGCCGGGATCCGGCCGGGCTCGTGGCGGCGGAGCGGGTGCGCGCGCTCGGCTTCGTGGCCCAGGACCCCGAGGATCAGCTCGTGGGCACCGGCGTCACGGCCGAGGTGGCCTTCGCGCTGCACGCCGCGGGGACGCCGACGGAGGAGGTCGGGCCGCGGGTGGAGGCGGCGCTGGCGCGCGTGGGGCTCGCCGGGCACGGTGGCGGAGACCCGGCGCAGTTCTCGGGAGGGATGCGCCAACGGCTGGTGATCGCCGCCGCGCTCGCCGCCGGCGCCCGCGCGCTCCTCCTCGACGAGCCGCTCGCCCAGCTCGACCCCCAGGGGGCCGCCGAGGTGGTCCGGGTGGTGCGCGGGCTCGCCGCCGAGGGCGTGGCGGTGCTGATGGTGGAGCACCGCCTCGAGCATGTCTGGGACCACGCCCATCGCCTCGTGCTCATGGATGAGGGGCGGGTGGTGGCGGATCCGCTCCTCGACATCGCCGCGCTGCGGCCCCTGCGCCTGCGCCCGCCCGCGCGGGTGGATCTCGATGCGCGGCTGGGCGGCGGGCCGTGGCGGCGGCGCCCGGAAGCCCCCCGGCCGGTCCCGCCCGTCGCGGCGGGGGCGGCGGTGCTGGACCTGGCGGAGGTGGACCTGGTGCGGCGGGACGACTGGCGGCTGCGGGTGGCCGCGTTCCGGGTCGGGCGGGGGGAGCGGGTGGCGCTGGTGGGGGCCAACGGATCGGGGAAGAGCACGCTGTTGCAGGTGGCGGCGGGACAGCTCCCGGCGGGGCGTCGTCGGGCCGGGCGGGTGGTGGACGTGCCCCAGGACCCCGACCTCGCGCTCTTCTGCCCCACCGTGCGCGAGGAGCTCGCCTACGGCCCCCGCGAGGCCGGACAGGACCCGGACCCGATGGTCCGGCGTTGGGCGCGCGCGCTGGCGGTGGACGAGCTCCTGGACCGCCCGCCCCAGGCGCTCTCCCGCGGTCAGCGCCTCCGCGTCGCCGTCGCCGCCGCCGGGGCGTGCGGGCCCCACCTGCTCGTGCTCGACGAGCCGACCAGCGGACAGGACCTGGGGCAGGTGGATCGCATGTTCGCGGGGCTCGAGGCCGAGCTCGGGGACGCGGCGCTCCTGTACGCCTGCCACGACCTCGACGTCGTGCTCCGCCACGCCACCCGCGTGGTCGCCCTCGCGGACGGTCGGATCGTCGCCGACGGCCCCCCCCGGGACGTCCTCCCTCGCGCCGGTTTGCCCCTGCCGGACCTGGCCCGCCTCTGCCTCGAGCTCGACCTCCCCCACGCCCCCACCGAGGCCGTGGCCGCCTGGCTGGAGAGGCGGTGACCGACCCCCGCCTGCGTGTGTGGCTCCTCGTGTGCGTGTGCACGCTCGCGCTGGTGGTGGAGTCCCTGCCGGCGTTGGGCGCCCTGGCGGTGCTCCCGGCCGTCGCCCTCCTCCTCCATCCCCAGGTCGGGGGCTGGCGGCTCCGCATCCTCGGGCTCTACGCGCTGTTCGCGTGGTCCACCGCCTTCTCTCAGGCCCTCTTCTACGCCGAGTTCCCGCGCACCCCGCTCCTCCGGCTGGGGCCGGTGGTGTTCTGGCGCGAGGGCGCCCTGTACGGCCTCGCCCAGTCGCTGCGCTTCATGGCCACCCTCTCGGCGGGCGTGCTGCTCGCGGTGAGCACGCCCGTGGACCGCCTCACCGCGGGCCTGGTCGCCCTGCGCGTGCCCTACGGGCTCGTGCTCATGGCCACCGCCGCGGTGCGCTTCGTGCCCGTCGTGGGGCGCGAGTGGCTCTCCATCCGGGCGGCACGGGCGCGCCGCGGCCGCCCTGCGTGGCGTCGTCCGCCCTGGGCGCTCCTGCGCCTCGAGCTCTCCCTGCTCCTCCCCCTGGTGGCCCGCTCCCTCCGCCGGGCGCGCGCGCTCGCCGAGTCGCTCGAGACCCGCGGCTTCGACCCCCTCGGCGGCGTGACCGGTCCCCCCCTGCGGGCCACCGCCGCCGAGCTCGTGGTGGGCGGGGCGACGGGGCTCCTCACCGGCGGCGCGATCGCGGCCCGCGGGCTCTTCTGGGCCTACGCCGCCGAGCTCTGGTACCACCCCGGGCTGCGCCCGCTCTACGCGTTCGTGCGGGGGTGGTTGTAGGGAGGGGGCCGCTTCCGGGTTAGGCGCCGATCCCCCCCGAGGTGTCGATGGAAACCCAGCGCTACCAGCCGCGGAACAAGGTGCGGATCGTCACCGCGGCCTCGCTCTTCGACGGGCACGACGCCTCCATCAACGTCATGCGCCGCATCCTCCAGGCCAGCGGCGCGGAGGTCATCCACCTGGGCCACAACCGGTCCGCGGCCGAGGTGGCCGAGGCGGCGATCGCGGAGGACGCCCAGGCGATCGCGGTGTCCTCCTACCAGGGCGGGCACATGGAGTACTTCCGCTACATCCGGAAGCTCCTCGACGAGAAGGGTGCCCGGCACGTGAAGATCTTCGGGGGGGGCGGGGGCGTGATCGTGCCCGAGGAGATCCGTGCCTTGCAGGGCAGCGGGGTGGAGCGGGTCTACTCGCCCGAGGACGGCCGCCGCCTGGGCCTGCAGGGGATCATCAACGACCTGCTCACCCGCGCCGACTTCGACGCCGCCGAGCTCGCCCCGGTGGACCTCGCAGGGCTGCGCGCGGGTCGACCGGGGGATCTCGCCCGGGCCATCACGCTGGTGGAGCAGCACCGGAAGGACCCGGCCCGGCTCGGGGAGCTGGCGGCCGTGCTGTCGGCGCCCGTCGCCCATCCGGCCCCGGTGGTGGGCTTCACCGGGACGGGCGGCGCCGGGAAGTCCTCGTTCGTGGACGAGCTGGTGCGCCGCTTCCGCCGCGACTTCCCCGAGGGCCGCATCGCGGTGCTCTCGATCGACCCCACCCGGCGCAAGACGGGCGGGGCGCTCCTGGGCGACCGCATCCGCATGAACGCCATCCACGCCGAGCAGTGCTTCATGCGCTCGCTCGCCACGCGCGACGAGAAGGGCGAGCTCTCCGGTGCCACGCGGGACGCGATCCGGCTCTGCCACGAGGCGGGCTTCGACCTCATCCTGGTGGAGACGAGCGGGATCGGGCAGGGCGACGCGGCGATCACCGACGTGGCGGACCTCTCGGTCTACGTGATGACCCCCGAGTTCGGCGCGCAGAGCCAGCTCGAGAAGATCGACATGCTCGATCACGCCGACATGGTGGTGGTCAACAAGTACGAGCGCCGCGGAGGGGAGGACGCGCTCCGCGACGTCCGCAAGCAGGTGAAGCGCAACCGGGAGGCCTTCACCGTGCCCGACGAGGCGCTGCCGGTGTTCGGCACCATCGCCTCGCAGTTCAACGACCCCGGGGTGAACGCCGCCTACCTGAACCTGCTCCGCCTCCTCGAGGGTCGGACGGGCCGCCCGTGGCCGTCGCGGGTGGAAGACCCGGGCACGCGCGCCTCGCCCCCCCGCCGCCGGGTGCTGCCCCCGGACCGGACCCGCTACCTCGGAGAGATCGCGGGCACGGTCCGTGGCTTCCGGCGTACGGTGGAGGCCCAGGCGGTCAACGCGCGGACGCGCTGGCAGCTCGAGGGTGCGGCGGCCCAGGTGGACCCGGCCCTGCGAGACGTGTTGCTGTCTCGCCGCGACGCGATCCCGCTCGAACCGGAGTTCGCCGCCTACCTGGCGGACTGGCCGCGCCTGAAGGGCTCGTTCTCGGGGAAGGAGTACGTCTACTCCGTCCGCGGGAAGGAGATCCGGCAGCCGCTGGTGTCCGAGAGCCTCTCCCACCTCGAGATCCCCAAGGTGGCGGTGCCCCGCTTCGAGGATCCGGGCGAGATCCTGCGCTTCGGTTTCCTCGAGAATTTCCCCGGGTTCTTCCCGTACACCGCGGGCGTGTTCCCGCTCAAGCGCGCCAACGAGGACCCCAAGCGGATGTTCGCGGGCGAAGGCGGCCCGGCGCGCACGAACGCCCGCTTCCATTACCTGTGCGAGGGCGAGCCCGCGAAGCGGCTCTCCACCGCCTTCGACAGCGTGACCCTGTACGGCGAGGACCCCAACGAGCGCCCGGACATCTTCGGGAAGATCGGTGAGTCCGGGGTGAGCGTCCCCACCCTGGACGACATGAAGATCCTCTACGGGGGCTTCGACCTCTGCGCGCCGTCCACCTCGGTGTCCATGACCATCAACGGCCCGGCGCCCATCCTCCTGGCGATGTTCATGAACACCGCCATCGACCAGCAGGTGGACGCCTTCACGTCCCGCCACGGCCGGCCGCCCGACGCCGCCGAGCACGCCGCCCTTCGCGCGCGCACCCTCTCCACCGTGCGGGGCACGGTGCAGGCGGACATCCTCAAGGAGGATCAGGCGCAGAACACCTGCATCTTCTCCACCGAATTCTCGCTCAAGCTCATGGGGGACATCCAGGAGTTCTTCATCGCGAACGAGGTGAAGAACTACTACTCGGTGTCCATCAGCGGGTACCACATCGCCGAGGCCGGCGCGAACCCGGTGTCGCAGCTCGCCTTCACCCTCGCCAACGGCTTCACCTTCGTGGAGTACTACCGGTCGCGCGGGATGAAGGTGGACGACTTCGCGCCCAACCTCTCCTTCTTCTTCTCCAACGGGCTGGACCCCGAGTACACGGTGATCGGCCGCGTGGCCCGGCGCATCTGGGCCGTCGCCATGCGCGAGCTGTACGGCGCCGACGAGCGCAGCCAGAAGCTGAAGTACCACATCCAGACCTCGGGCCGTTCGCTCCACGCCCGCGAGATCCAGTTCAACGACATCCGCACCACGCTGCAGGCGCTCCTGGCCCTCCAGGACAACTGCAACTCGCTGCACACCAACGCCTACGACGAGGCGGTCACCACGCCCACCGAGGAGTCGGTGCGCCGGGCCATGGCCATCCAGATGATCATCAACAAGGAGCTGGGGCTCGCCAGGAACGAGAACCCGCTCCAGGGCGCCTACATCGTGGACACCCTCACCGACCTCGTGGAGGAGGCGGTGATGGCCGAGTTCGAGCGCATCGACGGGCGGGGCGGGGTGCTCGGCGCCATGGAGACCCAGTACCAGCGCGGGAAGATCCAGGAGGAGTCGCTCTACTACGAGCAGCTCAAGCACGACGGCACGCTCCCCATCGTGGGCATCAACACCTTCCAGGACCCGGCCACGATGACCGACGACTGGGAGCCGCCCCCCATCGAGCTGCGTCGCGCCACCGACGAGGAGAAGACCGCCCAGATCACCGCCCTGCGCGCCTTCCAGGCCCGGCACGCGGCCGAGGCGCCCGCCGCCCTGGACCGGCTGCGGCAGGTGGCCCTCTCGGGCGGGAACCTCTTCGAGGAGCTGATGCGCACGGTGCGGGTGGCCAGCCTCGGGCAGATCAGCCGCGCGCTGTACGACGTGGGCGGCGAGTACCGGCGCAACCTCTGATGCTGCGCGTCCTGCCGGTGCGCACCCCGACGCTCCCGCCGGCGACACACACCAACGCGTATCGCCTGGGCGACACGGTGATCGACCCCGCCTCGCCCTGGCCGGACGAGCAGGCGCGTCTTCTGGCCTGGCTGGGCGAAGGGGTGCGGCGCATCCTCCTCACCCACCACCACCACGACCACGTGGGCGGGGTGGAGGCCCTCCGCGACGCCACGGGCGCGGAGATCTGGGCCCACCCCGACAGCCTCCTGCCCTTCGGGATCGACCACGCCGTGCTCGACGGGGAGCACATCGACACCGGGGAGGGCGTGCTCGTCGCGGTCCACACCCCGGGCCATGCCGACGGCCACCTCGCCTTCCGGATCGCGGGGACGCGGGAGTGGGTCGTGGGCGACCTCGTCGCCGGGGAGGGGACCATCGTGATCGCCCCGCCCGAGGGCCACCTCGCGACCTACCTCGCTTCACTCGCCCGGGTGCGGGTCGAGGCGGACCGGGTGCATCCCGCCCACGGACCGGCCCTGCCCGCCGAGGTGCTGGACCGGTACGTCGCCCACCGCCACCACCGGACCGCCCAGGTGGTCGAGGCCCTCGCGGCCGGCGCCTCGGATGCCCACGCCGTCGCGGCGCGGGTCTACGCGGGGCTCCCCGGGGTGGACCTCCGGCTTGCCGCGGTCCAGGTCGGCGCGCATCTCCAGTACCTGGAGGAGACCGGGCGCGCGCGTCCGGGGGCCTCCGGCTGGACCCTCACGGAGCAACGATGAGCACGGAACGCCCGAAGTCGGAGTTGGAGCAGGGCCTGGACGCGCTGAGCCGCGCCGTGAACGGACTCGGCGGGCGCATCCTCGGTCCCAAGGCCGTGGGCCGCGAGTCCCTGCCCGAGACGCCCGCGATCTCCCCCGAGGTGGACGAAGCGGTGGAGCGCGCCGCGGACAGCGTCGGTCGGTTCCTCAATGCCACCGGGGAGGCGCTGAAGCGGCACCCGCTGGAGCCCGTCGAGGCGGTGAAGGACGCCCAGGCCCACCAGGACGAGCCGGTGGAGACCCCGCCCGGCTGGTCCCCGCTGGCGGGCGGGCTCAAGACGCTGGGTGAGGGCGTGATGAGCGTGGCCGAGGGGGTGCTCGACACGGTGGCGCCCAAGAAGCCGAAGCCGTGAGCCGTCTCTTCGTCACGGGTACCGACACCGGGGTCGGGAAGACCACCGTCTCCGCCGCCCTGGCCGGAGCCCTGCGCCGCTCCGGTCGAACGGTCGCGGCGCTCAAGCCCGTGGCCTCCGGGGTGGACGCGGGGGCGGGCGAGGACGCCGAGCTCCTCGCCGCGGGCGCTGGTCACGAGCCGCGCTGCGCCGTCGCCCTCCGGGCGCCCCTCTCCCCTCACCGCGCGGCGGCGATGGAGGGGGTGCGGCTGGACCTGGGGGTGCTCCTCGACTGGATCGGCGCGTGGCAGGCCGAAGCCGTGCTCGTGGAGGGTGCCGGCGGCTGGGAGGTGCCCTACGCGCCCGACTGGCGGGTGGCCGACCTCGCGGCCGCGCTGGGCTGGCCCGTGCTGGTGGTGGCCCGAAACCGGCTCGGGGTGCTCAACCACACCCTGCTCACCGTGGCGGCCGTGCGGGCCCGCGGCGCGCCGCTGCTCGGCGTGGTGCTCAACGGAGCCGACGACGGCTCGGCCGTCGGCAACCTGGAGGACCTGCGCGCGCTCCTCCCCGACCTCACGGTGGAGCCCTTCCCCTGGGACGGGACGCCGGCGGACGCCGACACACTGGCGAGACGGCTCGGCCTGGTGGGGTGAGGGCGGGCCGGCGCGGGGAGGACCTGCAGGGGTCTTCCCCTCGACCACTCAGTACGTGATGTCGGCGTTGTAGTAGTACATGTACAGCAGGACGTTCCCGTAGGAGTCATACGAGTAGTCCGTGGAGTACCGCATGATCTGCACGCTCGAGCCCGAGGATTCGTCCGTCTCCCCGTCCCCGGTGATCCGGAGCGTGATGCCCGAGTCGCGCGACGACATCGCCGGGCCGCCGTTGTAGCTGTTGAACTGGTCGGCGCCTTCGTTGAAGAAGAAGTAGCCGGTGCCGTCGGCCTGCATGCTGCTGCACCCGAAGTTCACCACCGAGGAGGGGTCCCAGGTGTACGTCGCCTCGAAGCTGTAGGCGCAGTCGCGGCAGTACCGGGAGTTCTCCGACGCATCCAGCATCCACACGGCCTCGCAGTCGTTGAGGCTGCTGCCGTAGGTGAGGTAGTCGATGGCCCAGGTGCCGTCGGACGCGGTGAAGCCCCCGCTGCCGTCCGGGGTGAGCGTGACGCTGAAGACCTGGCGCTGCACCGAGCCGGTCCACGGCGCGATGAAGGTGTCGTCGGCCGCCGCGTCCACCGACGCCGCCGCGTCGGCCACGGTCACGATCAGGCCCCAGGTCTCGCCAGGGGTGGTGAACGACTCGTCCACGATGTCGGTGTCGCCCACGTCGGTGGCCTCGACCCCGTCGCGATACCACCGGTAGGTGTAGGTGAGCGGGCCGCCATCCGGGTCCTCCGCGTCCACACGCGCCTCGAGGTCGTCGTCGTCCAGGGGCGACGAGGGGCTGATGGTGACGGACTCCACGGTGGGGGGTGTGTTGAGCACCGTCACCGAGGCCTCGCTCACCAGCGGGTCGTTGTGGCCGTCGCTTACCGTGACGACGGCGCGGAAGGTGTCCCCGCCGTCCACGTAGGCGCCGCCGATGGTGCTGAGGTTGTCGCGGGAGGCGTTGTAGACCTCGTTCTCGTACCACTTGACCGTGATGAGCGGCGTGTCGTCCGGGTCCGACGGCGCGGTGTCCCAGACGAGGTTGATGTCGTCGCGGGGGTTGGGGACGGCAGGCTCCAGGTGCCAGGTGCCGGCTGAGGGGGGTTGGTTGACCCCGATGGTGAGGGAGGCGGTGCCGGCCGCGCTGGACATCACCCCGTCCGATCCGACCACGGAGAGCTCCCACACCTGCCCGTCGCTGGTCTCGGCGGCCGAGACGTTCTCGCCGGTGAGGTCGGCGCGCGCCGCGCCGTCCACCGACCAGCTCCAGAGGTAGCTCACAGGCTGCCCCTCGGGGTCGATCGACGGAGAGAGGATCACGCCCACGAGGTCGTCCGTGTCGGTCGCGCCCGCGGGTTGGATCGCCACCTCGGGGGCGGAGGGCGCCTGGTTGGTGGGCGTCGTGGCGGTGTCGTCGGTGTTCGCGGTGCCGGTGTCGTCGCCCCCGGGGGTGGTGGAGGTGTCCTTCGGGTCGTCGGCGCAGGCAGCGAGGAGGAGGAGGAAGAGGGGCGTCTGCATGCCCCAACTTAGACGCCTCTGCGCGGGGTCGCAATCATGGACCGCATCTGTCGAAGCCCACCAGGAGGCCGAGGGTGGCCTCCCGCGCCCCCGCGAGCTTCCCGGTGTCCTCCGGGCCCACCCGCCCGGCCAGGGCCACCCGGAGTCGGCTCGGGCCTCGGGCCCACGAGACCCCGAGCTGACCGGCGAGCGCGGGCGCCCACCCGAACTCCTGGGCGAACTGGACGTCCGCGGCCAGGTACGGGGCGGTCGTCCACCGCCCCCACACCTCGCCCCCCGCCTGGAACGCGAGCGGAGGGGCGCCGGGCAGGCTGTGCACGAGCGCGCGCGCCCCCGCGTAGAGCCGCACCGGACCGAGCCGGGGCCCTCCCTGCACCTGGAGGTACTCCCGGCTCCACGGGTCGAGGTTGGTGGGCTTCTCGTCGGCCTTCCGCACGCCGTCCCCCCAGTGCGCGGAGACGTGGGCCCACTGGAGCCGGCCCGCCCAGCGTCCCGACCGCAGGTCGAGCGGGAGCGCGAAGAGGCCGTCGAAGGTGAGGAGGTCGAAGGTGAGCTCCCCGCCGGCTCCAAAACGCATCCAGGTCCCCGCGGCGAGCCCGAGGGTGAGCTCCGTCTCCCCCGGCGACCAACGCACCAGGGGGAAGTCGGCGGCGAGGCCGACGTCGATGGCCAGGCCGTCGTCGGCGAGCAGCGAGACCGTCGTGAGTGGCGAGCGTGTGTCGGCCACCGGGACGGCCCAGGCCGAGGTGGCGGGGAGCAGGTCCCAGTCCGCCCCGAGCGGCGCCGGCATCAGATGCCCAGGCGGACGAAGCAGGCGTGGAGCGCCCGCAGCCAGGCCTCGGCGCGGGGGTCCCCCGGGAGGACGCATGCCGACCGGCGCCGGCCGATGCGGGTCCATCCCTCCGGTGCGGGGACGTCCCCGACCTCGAGCCGGCTGCCCGGCTTCCAGGCCGCCACCAGGGAGGCGAGCGCGGGGAGGAGGGCCTCGCCGTCGGCCTGGCTCTCCGCCGAGGCGGCCGCCTCCAACCACCGGGCCACCAGCACGCTGAACCGCTGCTCGCGCTCCTCGGTGCCGCGTTGGATGGCCCGCCCGAGCGCCGCGTAGGCATCCCGGAGCCGGAACGGCTTGAGGACGAGGTCCATCGCGCCGCCGGTGAGCACGGCGACCGCGTCCTCCACGGTGGCGTAGCCGCTCATGACCACGCTCACGGGGGGGTGGGGGCGGGTGCGCGCCGACCGGACGAGGTCCATGCCCTCGCCGTCGGGGAGCTTGAGGTCGGTGACCAGGAGGTCGAAGCTCGAATCGGCGAGCGCGCGCATCCCGGCCGCCGCCGTGGCGCAGTCGGTGACCTCGGCCCCGCGGCCGCGGAGGTACTCGGCGAGCAGCTCCCGGACCGGGTCCTCATCTTCGACGATCAATACACGGGTGGGCACGTCCGGGGATGGTATCGTGCGCGCTCGCCGGCGCACGTCCGGCCCGGAGACCGGATGGCGCGCGTCGAGAAGGCCGATCGTTCCGTGGCGGACCGGCTCGACGAGCTGGAGCAGCGGATGTTCCTGCTGAAGATCGAGTACGAGAAGTACTTCACGGGCATCGAGCGGAAGGAGCCCCTGCGCGACCGCCAGGAGATCCAGCGCATGCTCCGGGACTTCATCGACGAGCCGATCCGCAGCGCCCAGCAGCGCTTCCGCCACCAGTCGCTCAAGTCCCGCTTCCAGTCGCTGGAGCTCTACTGGACCCGCAACCTCATCCAGATGGAGCGGGGAACCCACAACAAGCTGAAGTTCCGCGCCGACCTGAAGGAGCAGCGCGCCGCCCCGGGAGCCGTCCCGGAGACGCTCAGCGCCGAGCAGCAGCAGGTGCTCCGCGAGCGCCAGGAGCAACTCGAGCGAGAGGACCGGGCGTACCGGCTCGTGTTCGAGAAGTACATGGAGGCGCGCAAGCAGTGCGGCCAGGCGGGGGAGATCTCCTACGACGCCATGCGCGACGCCCTGCGCAACCAGGTGCGGCAGATCAAGGCCACCTACAACGTCCCCTCGGTGAAGTTCCGGATCGTCGTGGAGAATGGGAAGGCCAAGGTGAAGGCAGTTCCGCAGCAGCCAGGGTAAGGGGGGCGCCATGGTTTTCCTGCTCACCCAGGCGCTCGCCGCACCGGCGGTGCTCGCCGTCACCCCGTTCGGGATCGGGCTCTACGCCGAGCAGCGGCCGGTCCGGGGGGCGGTGCACTCGGTCCTGCAGGCGGCCGGCTTCACGGCCCTGGGGGTGGGGTCGGCCATGGCGGCCCGCTCGGCGGAGGACGAGACCCTCGCCGAGTACCAGCGGTGGCAGCTGGTGGGGATCTCGGGCGCCAGCGCCGGCTTCGGCAGCTGGATGGTGTCCGCCATCGACGCCGCGCGGGTCCACGAGCTCGCCGCCGCCGAGCAGGCGGCGCGGCTTCGTGCTTGGGACGCACAGATCGTCCTCCATCGGGGGTATTCCAATGATTGAACGCAGTGACATCCTCGCGAGTGACCTGTTCCGCGGGCTCGAAGGGGAGCACCTCGCCGTGGCGCTCGCGGCGTTCAAGCCGTTCGAGGTCGGCGCGGACGAGCTGCTGATGGACGAGGGGGAGCCGGACCGCAGCCTGATGCTGGTGCTCGAGGGCGAGCTGCAGGTCAGCCTGGGGGGCGTCGAGCTCGGCCGCATCTGCGAAGGGGAGACGGTCGGGGAGATGGCCCTGTTCGGCAGCTTCGACCGCCGCACCGCCAGCGTGCGCACCACGGTCGGACCCACCAAGCTGCTCATCCTCGACGAGGACGCGCTGCGCTTCCTGCGCATCCAGGACAACCCGGTGGGGCGCGCGCTGGAGGTGCTGGCCCTCAACAACACCGCGCGGCGCCTGCGCGAGATGGACTACCGCATCGCCCGGATGGCGGCGGGCATGCCGGACCAGCGGCCGCCGCAGCGCAGCCTGCTTTCGCGGCTCACGAGCTCCATCATGGGCGGCTCCCGGCCGCGGGGGAGCGCCCCCGAGGTGATCGACGTCCTCAACGCGACCAGCGGGTTCTCCGGGAAGGACCCGGAGGTGCTGGCGAACATCGCCGCGCGGCTCCACATGGTGTCCGCCACCTCCGGCGAGAACATCCTGGAGGAGGGGCAGCAGGGCGACGACGCCTTCATCGTCGCCGCGGGCCACGTCGGGGTGCTGTGCCGCACCGAGCAGGGGACGGTGGAGCGCGTGGCCACCCTCGGGCCCGGCCACATCTTCGGTCACGTCTCGCTCACCGATTCGCGCGTGCGCTCGGCCACCTGTCGCGCGCTGGAGGCGGTGTACCTGGTCCGCATCCAGGGTGGGGTCTACCGGCAGTTCGAGATCGAGCAGACCTCCGAGGGTCGCGTGTTCCGGCGAGGCATCATCGATGCCCTGGCGGCTCAGCTCCGCCTCGCCAACGAGCACTACCTCCAGATGGTGCGCTCCGTTCGCGGCTGACAGGGTTGTGGACAACCCCGGCCAGGACTGTGGATATCCTGGGCATACATGATGTAGTGGTTGGGGACAAGAAAAACCACAACCGGTAGGGGTCTCGGGGTTGACCCGGCGGGGGGGATTTCATACGATGCTGGGCGAAGGGGGCGGGCCGCCCTGCCGTCCCACCTCCGTGCACGAGGTCCTCGCGTGGCTCCCTCCGGGCCACCAGCCGCAGCCCCGCCCCCTTCTGGTCCCCCCTACTTCCCGCCCCTGGAGTCCCCCCATGCACGTTGATCGCCGCTTCACCGCCGGCAAGCAGAGCCCCTACGACGGCCTCGAGTTCGCCGCCCGTCGCTCCGAGATCCGCAACCCGGACGGGAGCCTCGTGTTCGAAGCGGACGACGTGAAGGTCCCGTCCGGGTGGAGCCAGGTCGCGGTGGACATCCTCGCCCAGAAGTACTTCCGCAAGGCGGGTGTGCCCGCGGCGCGGAAGCCGGCGGAGGAGAAGGGCGTTCCGGCGTGGATCGCGCGCAAGGTCGCGGACGAGGAGGCGCTCGCGCGGCTCCCGGAGGACAAGCGCATCGGGGCCGAGCGCGACAGCCGGGAGGTCTTCGATCGCCTCGCGGGCTGCTGGACCTACTGGGGCTGGAAGGACGGCCTCTTCTCCACCGAGGAGGACGCCAAGGCCTTCTACGACGAGCTCTGCTACATGCTCGCGGCGCAGATCTGCGCCCCGAACTCGCCGCAGTGGTTCAACACCGGGCTCAACTGGGCCTACGGGATCGACGGCCCGGCGCAGGGCCACTACTACTACGAGGAGCGCACCGGGAAGGTCCGGGCCTCGGCCTCGGCCTACGAGCGCCCCCAGCCGCACGCCTGCTTCATCCAGTCGGTCACCGACGACCTCGTGAACGAGGGCGGGATCATGGACCTGTGGACCCGCGAGGCCCGCCTCTTCAAGTACGGGTCGGGCACGGGCACCAATTTCTCGCGGCTGCGCGGGGAAGGCGAGCGTCTCTCCGGCGGGGGCCGCAGCTCGGGCCTGATGAGCTTCCTGCGCATCGGCGACCGCGCCGCGGGCGCCATCAAGTCGGGCGGGACCACCCGGCGGGCCGCCAAGATGGTCTGCCTGGACCTGGACCACCCGGACATCGAGAACTTCATCAACTGGAAGGTGCACGAGGAGCAGAAGGTCGCCGCCATCGTGGCCGGCTCGCGCTCCATCGAGCGGGTCCTCAACGGGGTCCTCTCCGCCTGCCGGGAAACCCCCACCGTCCAGGGGGCCCACCGCTTCGACCCCCGCCACAACCCCGCCCTGGCCGCCGCCATCCGCGAGGCGCGGGCCGCGCTGGTGCCGGACAACTACATCGTTCGTACCGTGCAGTTCGCCCGCCAGGGCTTCACGGTGATGGAGTTCCCCACCTTCGACACCGACTGGGACGGCGAAGCCTACGGCACCGTGTCCGGGCAGAACTCCAACAACTCCGTGCGCATCCCCAACTCCTTCATGGACGCGATGCTCCGAGACGAGGAGTGGCAGCTCCGCGTGCGGACCAACGGGCGCATCAAGAAGACCATGCGCGCCAAGGACCTCTGGGACCAGGTCGCGGTGGCCGCGTGGTCCTGCGCCGACCCCGGCGTGCAGTTCGACACCACCATCAACGAGTGGCACACCTGCCCTGAGGACGGGCGGATCAACGCGTCGAACCCCTGCTCCGAGTACATGTTCCTCGACGATACGGCCTGCAATCTCGCCTCGTTGAACCTGATGAAGTTCTACGACGTGAAGACGGGCGGCTTCGACCTCGAGGGCTACCGTCACGCCATCCACCTCTGGACGATGGTGCTCGAGATCAGCGTGGGCATGGCCCAGTACCCGAGCCCGCAGATCGCCCGGCTCTCCTGGGAGTTCCGCACGCTCGGCCTCGGCTACGCCAACCTGGGCGCCCTGCTCATGGTGATGGGCGTCCCCTACGACTCGCAGGAGGGCCGCGCCATCTGCGGGGCCCTCTCGGCGATCCTCACCGGTGAGAGCTACGCGGCCTCGGCGCGGATGGCCAAGGAGAAGGGCCCCTTCGCCGGGTACAAGCGCAACCGCGAGCACATGCTCCGCGTCATTCGGAACCACCGGCGCGCGGCCTTCAACGCGCCCTCGCACGAGTACGAGGCGCTCGCCGTCCGTCCGGTGGGCCTCGCGCCCGAGCGCTGCCCCAAGGACATGCTCGCCGCGGCCCGGAAGGCCTGGGACGACGCGCTCGCGCTCGGAGAGGCCCACGGGTACCGCAACGCCCAGGTGACCGTCATCGCGCCCACCGGCACCATCGGGCTGGTGATGGACTGCGACACCACCGGCGTGGAGCCCGACTACGCCCTGGTGAAGTTCAAGAAGCTCGCCGGCGGCGGGTACTTCAAGATCGTGAACGAGTCGGTGCCGCCCGCGCTGCGCCGCCTCGGCTACACCGACGAGCAGGTCGCCCAGATCATCGACTACGCGCGCGGTCGCGGCTCGGTCAAGGGCGCGCCGGGGGTGAACCACGAGACGCTGCGGGCCAAGGGCTTCGACGACGCCACGCTCGCCCGGGTCGAGAAGGTGCTCCCCACCGCCTTCGACATCAAGTTCGCCTTCAACCGGTTCACCCTGGGGGAGGCCTTCTGCCGGGACGTGCTGGGCCTCACCGCCGAGCAGCTCAACGACCCCACGCTCGACCTGCTCGAGGCGCTCGGCTTCACCCGCCCCCAGATCGACGCGGCGAACTCCTACGCCTGCGGCACGATGACCCTGGAGGGCGCGCCTCACCTCAAGAAGGAGCAGTATCCGGTGTTCGACTGCGCCAACCGGTGCGGCCGGACCGGGGTGCGCTTCATCAGCTCCGAGGCGCACATCCGGATGATGGCCGCGTGCCAGCCGTTCATCACCGGCGCCATCTCCAAGACCATCAACATGCCGAACGACGCCACGGTGGAGGACGTCAAGCAGGCGTACCTCCTGTCCTGGCGCCTCGGCATCAAGGCCAACGCCATCTACCGGGACGGCTCCAAGCTCTCCCAGCCGCTGTCCAGCGCGCAGGCCACCGACCTGATCCTCGCCGCGGACGAGGTGGCCTCCCGCCCGGCCGCGGCGGCGGGCGGCAACCTCTACGACCAGCCCCCGACCGAGCAGGCGGTGGCCATGGCCGAGAAGGTGGTGGTCCGGTACCTCGCCAAGCGCCGCCGCCTCCCGGATCGGCGCAAGGGGTACACCCAGAAGGCGGTGGTGGGGGGGCACAAGGTGTTCCTCCGCACCGGGGAGTACGAGGACGGCTCGCTGGGCGAGATCTTCGTCGACATGCACAAGGAGGGCGCGGCCTTCCGGGCGCTGATGAACTGCTTCGCCATCTCGGTCTCGATCGGGCTGCAGTACGGCGTGCCCCTCGAGCGCTTCGCCGACCAGTTCCTGTTCAGCCGCTTCGAGCCGAACGGCATGGTGAAGGGCAACTCGCGGATCAAGCTGTCCACGTCGATCATCGACTACATCTTCCGCGAGCTCTCCATCACCTACCTGGGCCGCAACGACCTGGCGCAGGTGGACGAGGAGGCGCTCCGTCACGACGCCCTCCACTCCAACGAGCCCGCGGAGTGGGGCGAGGAGGAGGAGATCCCAGTCCACAACGTCATGATCGCCAAGACGGCGCTCGACGTGGACGCGGCGCCGGCGGAGGTGGGGAGCGCCGCCCCCCCGACCGTGAGCCGGATGCGGGCGGTGGTCGATCGCGACGGTCACGCCGCGCTGATCCGCGACGCGAAGGCCCGCGGCTACGAAGGCGAGTCCTGCCCCGAGTGCGGCGCGCTGACCATGGTGCGGAACGGCACCTGCCTCAAGTGCATGACCTGCGGGTCGACGAGCGGCTGCAGCTGAGGTTGTTGAGGGGGGGGCCCATCGCGCGTTCGTTCGGCGGTGCCGACGACCCGCCTGCGCTGCCCTTCGCCACGCTCGGCCGGAGCGGCACCAGGACGACCGCGCGGCGTCCGTGGGCTCGCGGCCCTCAACGCGAAATCCCCGCTTCCGGACCAGCCGAAAGCGGGGATTCATCGAGGTGGTGGGCGCAGCAGGATTTGAACCTGCGACTCCTACCGTGTGAAGGTAGTACTCTTCCGCTGAGTTATGCGCCCAGCGAGCCGCGCTCATAACGGCCTGCCGGGGAGCGTCAAGGGGGGAGCTGGGGCCACCCGCCCGGGCCGGTGTGCGCGAGCTACGCTCCCGCCCGCGCGGAGGCCCGCTGAGCGTCGACGTCCAGATCCACGGGGCCGGGTTCATCGGCCTCTCGCTCGCTCGGGCGCTCGTCGCGGCGGGTGTGTCGGTCCGACTGGTGGACCCGCGCCCGGCTGCGCCCGCCCCCGCCTCGCCCGTCGCCTCCGGCGTCGTGCTCGGCTTTCACGGCGAGCTCCCCTGGCGCTTCGCCGCCGCCCTGGGCGACGCGCGCGCCGGCGAGCTCGTCTTCTTCCTCCGGGCGTCGCTGGACGAGCTGCCGGGCCTGCGGCGGGTGGGGGTGGACCTGGCGTGCGAAGGGCCCGACCGCGACCTCTCCCGCCTCGCCGCCGCCCGCGTCGGCCTCCGGGTGGAGCCCACCGACGACGGCCTGCGCCTGCTCGACGCCGGCGAGGTGGACGTGGCCCCCCTGCTCGTCCCGCCCCTCCCGGTCCATGCCCACCCGGTCGACGCCGAGATCGACGTGCTCGCCTGCGGGCCCGCCGCCGCCGCCGACCCCTGGCTGGCCGACAAGCTGATGCCGGTGCGCTGGCAACGGCTGGAGGTGCCCGGGCTCGAGCTGCCCCGTCCCCGCGTGTCGCGACAGGCCTCGGTGTACGCCCGCACCGGGGTGATCTGGGGGGCGCGGTGGGCGACGCCGCACCTCGAGGTGGGGGAGACCGCCGCCCACCCCGAGCCCCGCGTCACCGCCGCCCTGGTGCGGCTGCTCGCCCAGGACCACGGGTCGCACGTGACCGGGAGCGCGCGGGTGGGGGTGGTGGCGGAGAGCTGCGACGGCCTCCCGATCGTCGGGCCGATCCCGGGCCGCCCCCGGGTGGTGGCCTGCGTGGGCTTCGGCGCCCAGGGCTGGAGCTGGGGCCCGGGAGCCGTGCGGTCGGTGGTGGATGGCCTCCTCGGTCGGCCGACGCCCCCGCTCCCGCCCACGCTCTCCGCCCGGCGCCTCGGTTGACGGCGCGGCGCGGTAGGCTGCCCCGATGCCCCTCCTCGTCCTCCTCCTGGCCTGCGGCGAGCCCGCGCCCAAGGAGAGCGGTCCTGCCACCGCCGACGACACCGCCCCGGACACCGCGTCCACGGACTGCACCTCGGGCGGGGTGACGCCGGCGACCGACGCCGTCGAGGACTGGCACTGGGTGGGCGAGGCCGAGCCGACCTGGACGGTCGCGCTCACCACCGGGGCGGTGTGTGTGGGCTTGCAGGCCGAGAGCGACGTGGACTGGCTCCGGGCCGGCGTCGAGGCGGGCGAGCTCCGGCTGGAGGGCGACGTCGCCGCGCTCCCCAGTGGGGAGCACGTGGCCAGCGTGTCGATCCGCGACGGTGGGTCCGACGCCCTCGCCACGGTCTCGGTCACCGTCCGCGCCCTCCACGAGCCGACCGGCGCGGCCACGCGCCACGCGCTCGTCGTCGGGGTGGACGGGCTCGACGGAGAGGAGCTGACGCGGCTGGACACGCCCGTCCTGGACCTGCTGCGTCGGCACGCGCTGTGGACCGACAGCGCCCAGACCCAGCTCACCGGCGAGACGGTCTCCGGGCCAGGTTGGACCAGTGTTCTCACCGGGGTGGAGGTGTCGAAGCACGGGGTCACCGAGAACGACGGCTACTCCGAGCGCGACCCGAGCTGGGAGACCTTCATCGCCCGCCTGGCCGGCGCCGGCATCGAGAGCGGCGTCGCCTTCCAGTGGCTCGACCTGTTCCTCATCGTCGAGTCCGGAACCTACATGGAGGCCGTGGGCGGGGACATGGCCATGGTCACCGACGGGATGGAGCGGATGCTGGGCAGCGCGGCCCATCAGCTCTACATGGCCCACCTGGACGACGTGGACGCCGCCGGACACGCGGGGGGCTTCAGCGCCGACAACCCCGGCTACGTGAAGGCGGTGAGCGCCGTCGAGGCCTCGATCGAGCGGTTCCTCACCGCGATCGTCCGTCGGCCCGAGGTCGCGGAGGAGAACTGGCTGGTCGTCGTCACCTCGGACCACGGCGGCAGCGGCACCAGCCACGGCTGCACCACCGCGGACTGCCAGACCATCCCGCTCATCGTCGCGGGCGCGCGGGTCGAACCCGGCGTCATCGGGACCGGCAGCCACCTGGACGTGCACCCGACGCTGCTGAAGTTCTACGGGCTGGACCCCGGGGCCTGGGACCTGGACGGGGTGGCGCGGCTGGCCCCGCGGGAGGACCGGTGCGACGACGGCCTGGACGGTGACGGCGACGGGGCCACCGACTGCGACGACGAGGAGTGCGCGGAGGATCTGGGGTGCCGCGCCTGCGAGCTCACCGACCTCGGCTCCGGGTCCACCCAGGTCGAGGTCTCGTACACGACGTCGGAGTGGGCCGGGACCTGCGACGGCGACGACGGGGCGGAGGCCCACTACACCTGGTCCGCCCCGACGGCGGGGATTTGGGTGTTCACGACCGAGGACGGGGACGAGGACACCACCGTGTACCTCCTCGACGGGAGCTGTGACGGCGGTGAGATCGGCTGCGGCGAGGACGTTCCCGGGCTCGACGGTCGCGGTGCCCTCGCGGCGCGGCTCGAGGCGGGGACCGTCCTCACCGTGCGCGTGGACAGCGACGAGGAGGTGGGCGACGGCACCACGCTCGACATCCTCGGTCCACCCACGAGCTGCCCGGACGCCACGCTCGACGGCGACACGCTCACCGTAAGCGGGGACCTCCCGGAGCCGGTCACGGGCATCTTCGACGGCTGCGCCACCGCCTACGGACCGGTCCTCTACGCGTGGACGGCGCCCGCCACCGGCACCTGGCGCTTCGACACGGTGGGGAGCGAGGGCGACACCGTCCTCTACCTGCTGGACGGCTGCGAGGGGGCCAGCCTTGCCTGCAACGACGACAGCTCGGGGCTCCAGAGCGTGATCGAGGCGGATCTGGAGGCCGGGCAGGAGGTCGTGGTGGCGGTCGGGAGCTTCGGGGGAAGGACGCGCTCCTACGTATTGAACATCGGAGCCGGGTGAGCCGGGCTCACGCCCGGATATGTGCGGGGCGATGGTCCCGGCCTCCTTCCGCCTCGACACGCTCGCCGCGACCCTCGTGGGCCGGCTCGAAGCGGTGCGGCGGGCGCATCTCGACAACCCGCAGACGGCCACCGAGGCGATCGCGCGCGCCACCCGGGAGGTCGTGGCCGCGCTCGCGGCGGAGTGTCGCGACGCGCTGGGCGACGAGGCGCAGGCCCGGCGTATCGAACGGGAGGGCATCGAGACCTTCCTGCCCCGCTACACCCGCCTGGCCCTGGCCCAGAACGCCGACGAGGCGCGCCTCTCCACCGGCGGGGTCTTCGGTCAGATCGCGTTCCGGCTGGCCGCCGCCGCGGTGGGCTTCGTGGTGGGGGCGGTGCTGGCCCGCATCGTCCCCGGGCCCCTGGACCTCCTCTGGTACCTGGCGGCGCCCGCCGCCCTGTTCGGACCCGAGCTGCTGACCTCCATCTGGCGCCGCCGCTTCGCGGGCCAGCTCCAGGAGCTCACCGACGACCTGGGCCGGGTGCAGGAGGCCGACGATCAGCTCGTCGCCGTGCCCGATCCGGGGGCGGAACCCACGCGCCCCCGTCCCCCCACCCGCGAGGCGAACTGAATGGCGGTCCGCATCAAGCTCCCCCAGCTCCCCTCGACCGACCGCCTGCGGGCCGTGGTGCTCCCCCTCGGAGCGCTCGTGCTCACCGTGATCATGTACGCGAGCTTCACGATTCGCGTGGTGCCGGGGGAGTTCGCGGTGCGGCAGCTCTACCTGGGCCCCGGGCAGGGGATCGGCACCGAGGTGTACGGCCCCGGTCTGCACGTGGTGATCCCCGGCTACGAGCGCTTCCACGTCTTCCCGCGCAGCCTCCAGGTCCTGGAGTTCAACGACCACGGCCCGGCGAGCGACCTCGCCACCCACGCGCCCAGCATCAACATCCAGACCTCCGAGGGCTACCGGGTGGTGGTGGACGTCAGCGTCGCCTACCGCATCGTGGACCCCTACAAGGTCATCACCTCCGTGGGCGCCGGGACCCTCTACGAGAGCGCGCTGGTGCGCCCGCGGGCGGATCAGGTGCTCCGGCAGAAGCTGGGCGAGCTCAACGCGGAGCAGTTCTACTCCGGGCCGCTCCGCCGCCAGAAGGCCTACGAGGCCCGTGACCTGCTCGACGCCGAGCTCTCCCCCTCGGGCGTGCAGGTGTGGGCGGTCATGGTGCGTCACTACAGCTACGACGAGCGCTACCAGCAGGCGATCGAGCAGCGGAAGATCCAGGACCAGACGGTCTTCAAGAACCGCGCCGAGGCCATCGCCGCCACCGAGGAGGCGGAGAAGAACCGGGTCACCGCCGAGGGGCAGGCCATCGTGGCGGTGGAGAAGCAGCGCGGCGCCTCGGAGGTGGCCAAGATCGAGGCGGACTACGACCTCTACCGTCGGCGGCGCGTGGCGGAGGGTGACCTCATGGTCGAGCTCGCCCGCGCCGAGGCCAAGCGCCTCGAGAACGACGCCCTCTCCGCGGCGGGGGCCTCGAACATCGTGGGGCTGAAGATGGCCGAGGCGATGGAGGGCACCCGCGTGATCGTGGTCCCGACGGACGGCCCGAACGGCGTGAACCCGCTCGACCTCGACCGGCTCACGGGGGGGTGGTGATGCTCGCGGCCCTCCTCCTGATCGGATGCCTCCCCCACTCCCTCGAAACCACCGAGGTGGGGGTGCGCACGCTCAACATCGCGCTCGTCGGCGAACCCGGGGTCCAACCCGAGGTGTTCCAGTCCGGCGCCACCCACTTCTTCCCGCCCTTCCTCTACTCCTGGAACGTCTTCGATTCGGGCCTCCAGAACCTCCGCATGACGCGGGATCCCGGGGCCGGGGACGACCCGCTGACCTTCAAGACCTTCGACGGGAACGACATCTCCGTGGACGTGACCGTGGCCTGGCGCATCGTCCCCGAGAAGGCGCCCTACCTGCTGCAGTTCGTCGGCGACGGCACGCCCGGGGTGGAGCAGAAGCTGGTCCGACCCGTGGTCCGCTCCATGCTTCGGGACGTCCTCAACGAGCTGCGCTCCGAGCAGTACTACGACGCGGACGTCCGCTTCAGGAAGGCGGACGAAGGGCGGCAGGCCTGCAACCACTACCTCGAGCCCGAGGGCATCACCGTGGAGCAGGTCCTCCTCGGGGAGCACAAGTTCAACGCCGAGTACGAGCAGGTCATCAAGGACAAGACGGTAGCGGAGCAGGAGGCGGCCCGACTGCGGTCGGAGACCGAGGCGGCCCGCGAGCAGATGCGGCGGGAGCTGGAGGTGGCCAAGGGTGAGGTCAACCAGACGATCGAGCGTGCGCGGGGCGAGGCGCTACGGGCCCAGCTCGAGGCCGACGCCACCTACGTGCAGCGCGAGCGCGAGGCCGAAGCGCTCCTGGCCGAGGCCCGGGCGCGCACCGAGGGGCTGAAGGCCCAGTCGCGGGCCCTGGCCGGGTCGGGCGGACGCAACATGGTGAAGATCAAGGTCGCGGAGGCCCTGGTCGGGAAGCCCATCGTCTTCCTCCCCACGTCGGGCACCGACGTCCGCACCACCAACCTCAACGCGCTGCTGGAACGCTACGGGGCGATGACCGCCGCCGGGCTCGCCGCGCCCACCCCCTGAAGGAGGTCCCATGAGCGAAGCGACGCGTCTGACGCTGCTCTCGCACGGGGGTGGGTGAGGGTGCAAGCTGGGTCCGGCGGACCTGGAACGCATCGTCTCTCGACTTCCGCATCGTCCCGACCCGGATCTGCTCGTCGGTCTCGACACCGGCGACGATGCCGCCGTCTACCGGCTCTCCCCCGAGCTGGGGATGATCCAGACCCTCGACTTCTTCATGCCGGTGGTCGACGACCCCTTCGACTACGGCCGAATCGCAGCTGCCAACGCCCTGTCCGATGTGTACGCGATGGGCGGCCGTCCCGTGCTCGCCCTGGCGATCGTGGGGATGCCCACCAAGAAGGTGACGACCGACGTCGTCGCGCGGATCATGGAGGGGGGCGCCGCGGCCTGTGCCGACGCGGGGATCTCCATCGTCGGGGGCCACTCCATCGACGACGAGGAGCTGAAGTTCGGCCTGTCGGTGTCGGGCGTGGTGCACCCCGACCAGATCTGGCGCAACGTGGGCGCGCGCCCGGGCGACTGGGCGGTGCTCACCAAGCCGCTCGGCGCCGGGACGCTGGCCTCCGGGGTGAAGAAGGGCACGGTGAGCGGGGAGATCTACGCGTCGCTCGTGCGCTGCATGGGCTTCCTGAACCGGGTGCCGATGGAGGTCGGACGCGAGGTGGGCGGAGTCCGCGCCGCCACCGATGTCACCGGCTTCGGCCTCGTCGGGCACGCCTGGAAGATGGCTCACGCGAGCGGGCTGGGCCTGGACCTGTGGGTGGATCAGCTGCCCGTCCTCCCCGGTGCGCGGGAGAGCATCGCGGCCGGCGTGGTTCCCGGCGCCACCGGCCGGAACCTGGACCACTACGGGTGCCGCAGCCTCTGGGACAGCTCGCTCTCCGAGGTGGACCGGAAGCTGGTCGGCGACCCCCAGACCTCGGGTGGCCTGCTGTTCGCGGTCGACCCCGGCGCCCTCGACGCCCTCCTCGCCGGGCTCCGTGCCCGCGGTGCGCTGGCGGCGGCGGTGATCGGGCGCTTCGGCTCGGCGGGCGAAGCCCCCTTGCGTGTCCACGCCGAGCGGAGCTGATGTTCAGCGACGAAGGCCGTCGGCTCAAGATGCTGGTCGCGGTGGTGATCATCCTCGCGCTCGGCCTGCGCTACGCCTGGGTGGCCGCCCACATGCAGTCGGGCTGGCGCTGGTGCATGGAGGACCCGGTGGCCCGCGACGGCTCGAGCCTGGTCTTCCCGCTGTGGACGGTCACCGCCATCGACGGCCCGGATCGCTATCGGATCTCCAAGATCATCAAGGACGTGCCGGTGGAGGGCGACACCTCCGACCTGCACGAGGGGGCCACCGTGTCGGTCGTCGCCCGCTTCGACGCGGGGCGGACCCTGGCCGTCGAGCAGCTGCGCGAGCTGCACGTGCTGCGCAAGTGGAAGGAGGGGCTCGGGGTCCTCGGCTTCCTGTGCGCGCTGGCCGCCGCGCCCTTCGCCTTCCGCTGGAGGAGCGGACGCATCGAAGAGCGGTCATGGCGGACCTGATCACCCACGCCTGCACCGCCCTGTTGTGGAAGGCGGCCTCCGGAGGGGACCGGGTGGCGGTCCTGGTCGCGGGGGTCTGCGTGCCCGACCTGGTGTCCCGGGTGCCCGCCATGAGCCTGACCTGGCTCCGGTGGAGCGTACCCGCCATCCCGGAGTGGCTCGTGTACCTCTGGGGCCCGCTCCACATGCCGACCGGCATGATCGCCTGCGCGTGGCTGCTCTCCTTCGTCTTCCCCGAAGCCGGGCGCCGCGCGGTCTTCGCCAACCTGCTCGGGGGTGCCTTCCTGCACCTGGCGGTCGACCTGCTCCAGCATCACTTCGGGGTCGGCTACCTCCTCCTCTTTCCCTTCAGCCAGTGGGACTTCGAGTTCGGGGTGATCGGGAGCGAGGACACGGTCCGGATCGTCCCGTTCCTCGTCCCGTTCACCGCGGCGGTGTGCTGGTGGAGGTGGGGCCGGAGGCGGCCCCGGCCGGGCCCCGTCGCAGGCTGAGCCGCGGCGGGGGGACCGGGGACGGGCCACTCAGAAGGGGATCTCCGAGTCCGCCACCGCGGGCGGGTCCGACGGCGGGGGCGGGAGCGGGGCCTCCTCGCGGGCCTCGCCGCCGGCGGTCGCGACACGGCTGGCCTTCCGACCGAGCCAGCAGATGCGCTCGACCACGAAGCTCGTGTCGAAGTGGACCTTCCCGTCCTTGTCCGTCCACCGGTTCTGGCGGATGGCGCACTCCACCGCCACCGGGTCGCCCTTGTGGGCGTAGCGGGCGAGGAACTCGCCGTCCTTCCCGAACGCGACCACCTTGTGCCAGTGCGTCTCCTCCTCCCAGCCGCCCTCGACCTTGCGGGCCACGGGGGTGCCGATGGCGAAGCGCACGACGGCGAGCCCACCGGCGGTGCTGCGCACCTCCGGGTCGGCGGCCACCGGGCCGATGAAGAACGCACGATTCAGACCTTTCATGTTCAACTCCTGCGCCGAGTGGCGCGCCGCGACCCGATGCAGGGGGCATGCCAACGGTTGAACGCCGAGATTCTGCTCGACCGCCGACGGACGTCCGTCGTCGACGGTGGTCGACCTTCGTCGGCTGACACCGTCAAGGGGGGCCCCACGAAACGCACGCTCGGCCACGTCGGTCAAGTCGCAGGTCGGGCGGCCGACTTCGGTGCGCCCGCACACCTTGACGTTGCGGTCCGCCTCCGTCATATTCGCCCGTCCCCCGCCCGGGGCCACCTCCCGGGTCTCACCGGCCTTCGGCCACATGAGGAACCAGCCCGCCATGGCGCTCAAGAACTACTTCTTCACCAGTGAGTCCGTCTCCGAAGGCCATCCCGACAAGATGTGCGACCAGATCTCGGACGCGGTGCTGGACGCGTACCTCGCCGCGTACCCGCGCTCCCGCGTGGCCTGCGAGACCGCCACCAAGACCGGCTTCGTCATGCTCGCCGGCGAGATCACCGCCCCCGCGTCGGTGAAGGTGGACTACCCGAAGATCGTCCGGCGCGTGGTGAACGGCATCGGCTTCAACCACACCGACACCGGCTTCGACGGCAACACCTGCGGCATCCTCGTCGCGATCGAAGAGCAGTCCCCGCACATCTCGCAGGGCGTCTCCGAGGGCGAGGGGCTCTACAAGGAGCAGGGCGCCGGCGACCAGGGCATGATGTTCGGGTACGCGATCAACGAGACGCCGGAGTTCATGCCGGCCACGATCCAGTACTCCCACCAGCTCATGTCGGAGCTCGCCCGGCTGCGCAAGACCCACGCCGAGTGGGCCTGGGTCCGGCCGGACTCGAAGTCGCAGGTCACCATCGAGTACCGCGACGGGAAGATCGCCCGGATCGACACCGTGGTCATCTCCACCCAGCACGCCCCCCGCAACTACGCGGACATCCAGACCCAGATCATCGACGGGCTCATCAAGAAGAGCCTCCCGGCCCACCTGCTGGACAGCAACACCCGCTACTTCGTGAACCCCACCGGGAACTTCGAGATCGGCGGCCCGATGGGCGACTCCGGCCTCACCGGCCGCAAGATCATCGTGGACACCTACGGTGGCCACGGCGCGCACGGCGGCGGCGCCTTCTCCGGGAAGGACCCCTCCAAGGTGGACCGCTCTGCCGCCTACGTGGGTCGCTACATCGCCAAGAACCTCGTGGCCTCCGGGGCCTGCGATCGCGCCCTCGTCCAGCTCGCCTACGCCATCGGCGTCGCGGACCCCGTCTCGGTCAACGTGGAGACCTTCGGGACCGCCCACGTGGACGAGGACAAGCTCAACGCCTGCATCCGCGAGATCTTCCCGGTCAAGCCCGCGCAGCTGATCAAGCACCTCGACCTGCTGCGCCCGATCTACCAGAAGACCGCGGCGTACGGCCACTTCGGCCGGAACGACCCGGACTTCACCTGGGAGCGCACCGACCTGGTGCCCGCGGTGAAGAGCTACCTCGGCATCTGAGCTCGCGGTGGGGACGGGGTGAATCCCGACCCCTGAGTTTCCGAGGGGGGACCGCTGCAGGTCCCCCCTGCTCGTTTTGGCGGGGGACCTACTCGTCCTGGCCCGGCGGCTCCATCGGGACGCCGCCGAAGCCCGGCGGCTTCACGTGGAAGGTCAACCAGGTGAGGCCGACGGCGAGCACGAGCGAGACGAAGGCGGCGCCGAGCCGGCCGACCACCGCGAGAGGCGCCAGCGGCAGGTGCTGGCGGGTGGAGGGCGGCAGGGAGACCCGAGCGGTGACCTCGCGCGCCGCAGGCGGGTCGGGGGCGCGCGGAGCCATCGTGGGCGGCACCTCGCGCGCGGGCGGGGGCACGGGGGCCGGCAGGGTCGGGCGCGGCGAGGCCGTCCCCGGGGCGACGGCGGGCGTCACGGTCACGCCGGGGATCGCTTCGGCGACCGGCCGGAACGGCGAGCCGGCGGGAGGCGGGGCGCCATTCGGGGTCCGGCCGGGGTTGGTGGGCGGATCCGACATGTCGGTCGGCAGCCCGCGCAGGGGGCGGTTGAGCGTGGCGTCGTTCCCCGAGGGGCCCCGCGCCGGAGGCGTAGGCGGACGGGGACGGACGGCCACGCCGGCGGGAGTCGGGGCGGGCGGGCGCGGAGCGGCGAGCCGGACCCCGGCGGGGACGGGGGCGCGAGGCGGCGGGACCGGGACCGAGACCGGCACCGACACCGAGAGGGCGGGCGTGGGCCGGATCGCGGTGACCTCCTCGTCCTCGGGCGAGGGGCGGGGCAGCGTGACCCGGGCGGGGCCCTGGTTCGCGGGCCCGAGGCGCGTGGGCGTCTCGTCCTCGAAGTCCGACGGGTCCGAGCCGGGCAGGGCGTCCTGGGCGCTGGCCAGGGCGGAGGGGGGTGGGGGAGGGGGAGTGGGGGCGGCGGGGAGCGGGGACGCCTGGCCCCGGTCCCCCGCTTCGCGGCGCTGCGCGGCCCGCCGCGTGCGGGCGAGCTCCCGCCGGACCTCGGTCTCGTGCAGGAGCAGGAAGACGGCGTCCATCCCGTAGAGCGAATCGGCCGTGTGGGACTCGGCCCAGCGGCGCCGCTCGCGGAGCCGTTCCTCCACCGCCATGTCCGGGGCGTCCGGAGAGACGAGGAGGTAGGCCCACAGGTCGGGGACCTGGTTGCTCGTCAGGAAGCGCGTGAGCTCGGACCGGAAGTCAGCCATGGGCCCGGTCTCGCTATCCGGGATTCAGTCGGGCGACACGGTGACGCGGTTCCGTCCGGCGTGCTTCGCCCGGTAGAGCGCCCGGTCCGCTGAGGCGACGAGCTCGGTGAGCTCGGTGTGCTCGGCCTGCCGCTCCGCGACGCCCGCGCTCACCGTCACGCTGAGCGCCACGTCGGGGACGTGGACCACAAGCTCCATGACGCTCTGCCGGATGCGATCCGCCACCAGCCACGCGCCGTCGGCCCCGGTCTCCGGCAGCAGGATCACGAGCTCCTCGCCGCCGAAACGGCCGGCGTGGTCGCAACCGCGAAGCGACGCCCGGACCACCTGACCCACCGCCGAGAGCACGCGGTCCCCCGTCACGTGGCCGTAGCGGTCGTTCACGGACTTGAACCAGTCGATGTCGATCATCACCAGCGAGAGGGGACGCTGGTAGCGCCGCGCGCGCTCGAACTCGAGCTGGAGCTGGTGATCGAAGGCGCCCCGGTTCAGGAGCCCGGTGAGGGCGTCCTGGGTGGCGAGCGCCATGAGCTCCCGCTCCGCCTCCAGCTCGTCCTGGTCCCGCAGCATGAACTTGAACACGGTCCCGCCGATCCGGATGGCGTCGTGCTCGCGCAGGATGAGCGGACCGTCGATGGGGACGTCGTTCACCAGGGTGCCGTTCAGCGAGCCCAGGTCCTCGATCTCGATCTCCGCCGAGTCCCGCCGGGTCGGCCGAAGTCGGGCGTGACGCCGGGAGGCGGCCTGGTCGGCGGGGATGGCCACGGCGCAGTCGCGGTCGCGCCCGATGACCAGCTCGCGCCCGGTCAGTTCCCAGAGCCCCCGTCGGCCTCCACCGACGAGCATCAGCACGGGTCGCACCGGCGCGGTGAAGCTCACCAGCGGGGCCTCGGTCATCTGGGTGGGGGTGTCCGACACGTTTCGTGCGACGGCTGGCATGAGGACCTCGGAGCCACCATCGGCCCCGGGCTCGGGGGCTTTAGGGCTCCGATGCCCGCTCCGACACCCCCGTCATAACTGACGATGCCATCATTTACGCAGGTTGTTCCTTGCGTTTTCGGAACCGACGTCGTAGCCTGGGGCAAGACGGACTCGGACGAACATGGGCTCCAACTTCGCAGTCGGCATCGATGTCGGGTCCACCACCGTGAAGGCGGTGGTCGTGGACCCCACGAATCTCTCCATCTGCTGGTCCGACTACCAGCGGCACGAGACGCGGCAGCCCGAGAAGGTGCTGGAGTTCCTCGTCCGGATCGGAAACGCGTTCCCGGACGCGACCCTGCACCTGTACATGACGGGGTCGGGCGCCAGCCCGCTGTGCCTGCCGGTCGGTGCGCGCTTCGTCCAGGAGGTGAACGCCGTCACCCTCGCGGTGGAGAAGCTGCACCCGGACGTGGGCAGCGTCATCGAGCTGGGCGGCCAGGACGCGAAGATCATCATGTTCCGGGAGAACCCGGAGACCGGCGAGAAGCAGGCCGGTACCTCCATGAACGACAAGTGCGCCTCGGGTACGGGCGCCACGATCGACAAGTGCATGATCAAGGTGGGGATGCCTGCCTCGGACGTGCGGGCCATCGGCTACGACCACACCCGGCTGCACCACGTGGCCGCCAAGTGTGGGGTCTTCGCCGAGACCGACATCGTCAACCTGGTGAAGTCGGGCATTCCCGGCCCGGAGATCATGAACTCCCTGGCGGACGCCATCGTCCACCAGAACCTCTCCGTGCTCACCCGCGGCAACACGCTGCGCCACCGGGTGCTGCTCCTCGGCGGTCCGAACACCTACCTCCCCTTCCTGGTCGAGTGCTGGCGCAAGCGCATCCCCGAGACCTGGGACGAGCGCGGCTACGCCTACCCCAAGGACGTCCCCATCGAGGAGCTGGTGTTCGTCCCCGAGAACGCCCAGTACTACGCCGCCTACGGCGCGGTGGTCTACGGCCTCGCGGAGGCGGTGAGCGTGCCCTACCGGGGCCTGGACGGGCTCCGGGACTACATGACGAACGGCCGTGCGGCCCGACTCGGAGCCAGCGCCGGCGCGCCGCTCCTGAAGCCGGAAGAGTCGGTCGACGCCTTCGTGGAGGCCTACCGCATCCCGAAGTTCATCCCGGCCACGTTCTCGCCGGGCCAGGTGGTGCGGGCGGTGATCGGGCTCGACGGCGGCTCCACCTCGTCGAAGGCGGTGCTGGTGGGGGAGGACGGGACCATCCTCAAGAAGGAGTACCAGCTCTCCAAGGGGAACCCGATCGCGGACACCAAGGAGATCCTCGCGAGGCTCAAGGCCTACGTGCACGACCAGGGCGCGACGCTGGACGTGATCGGCTTCGGGGCCACCGGCTACGCCGCCGACGTGCTCCAGGAGGCGGTCCGCGCCGACGTGAACATCGTCGAGACCGTGGCCCACATGATGAGCGCGGTGCGCTTCGTCCCCGAAGCGGATGTCATCTGCGACATCGGCGGCCAGGACATCAAGGTGCTCATGCTCGAGCACGGCGACATCAAGAACTTCCGCCTCTCGAACCAGTGCTCGGCCGGGAACGGGATGCTGCTGCAGGCGATGGCCGACCAGTTCGGCATCCCGGTGCAGGAGTACGCGGACGTCGCCTTCGGGGCCCGGCTCTCGCCCAAGTTCAGCTACGGCTGCGCAGTGTTCCTGGACACGGACCGGGTGAACTTCCAGAAGGAGGGCTTCACCAAGGAGGAGCTCCTCTCCGGGCTCGCGCAGGTGCTGCCAAAGAACGTCTGGCAGTACGTCGTCCAGATCCCACGGCTCTCCGAGCTCGGGAAGGTGTTCGTCCTCCAGGGGGGCACCCAGCACAACCTGGCCGCGGTCAAGGCGCAGGTGGACTACATCCTGGACCGCGTGCCGGGTGGCACGGTGAAGGTCCATCCCCACTGCGGCGAGGCCGGTGCCATCGGCGCCGCGTTCGAGACGCTGCGGGTGGTGCAGCGCCGTGGGTCCACCCGCTTCATCGGGATCGACGCCGCCATCGACCTCGTCTACACCAGCACCAACGACGAGTCGACCAAGTGTACCTTCTGTCCGAACAACTGCTCGCGCACCTTCATCGACACGCGGACGCCCAACGGTGAGACCTCGCGCTACATCTCGGGCTTCTCCTGCGAGAAGGGCACGGTGGAGAGCAAGGACGCGCTGAAGGTCCTCGCCAAGAAGCAGAACGAGATCAAGAAGAAGTTCCCCAACCTGGTGGACGAGGAGTCGCGCCTCGCCTTCGTGCACTTCCACGAGTTCGCCCCCCTGCCCGAGGCTCGGACGCCCATCACCGACGTGGAGGTCCGGAAGGGGCTCCTCGGACGGATCCAACGCCGGGTGATCGGGCGGCCCTTCCAACGCTCATCGGACGAGTGGGTGGAGTATCGGCGCACGGTGAAGGTCGGCATCCCCCGGGTGCTCAACATCTACAGCACCGGCCCGGTGTGGCGCACCTACCTGGAGACGCTCGGCCTGCCGAGGGAGAACGTGGTGTTCTCCGAGCACACCTCCGAGGAGATGTGGGTGGAGGGCGGCAAGTACGGCTCCATCGACCCCTGCTACCCGAGCAAGGTGGCGCAGGCGCACATCCACAACCTCCTGTTCCACAAGCACACGGACAGCCGATCCGGTCCGCTCGACATCATCTTCTTCCCCTGCATCACCCACGTGCCCACCTTCGTGAAGGGCACCATGGACGCCACCTCCTGCCCCATCGTGGCGGGGGCGCCCAACGTCATGAAGGCCGCGTTCACCAAGGAGGTGGACTTCTTCGAGCGCGCCGGCATCCGCTACCTGGACCCCTCGGTCACCATGCAGGAGCGGAACCTGTTCAAGGATCAGATGTTCCGCGCCTGGGGCGCGCTCCTCGGGGTGACCCGGGACGAGAGCGACTGGGCGTGCGAGCAGGGCTTCGCCGCGCTCGACGACTTCCACGCCCGCCTGGAGCAGAAGGGACGGGAGATCCTGGAGCAGGTGCAGCGGGAGAACCGGGTGGCCATCCTGGTCCTGAACCGGCCCTACCACGCCGACCCCGGGCTCAATCACGGGATCCCCGACGAGTTCCAGGCGCTGGGCTACCCGGTGTTGAGCATCCGCTCCATCCCGAAGGACCCGGAGTGGCTCCGACCCTTCTTCGCCGAGGAGCTGGCCCAGGGCACGATCAAGGACGTGTTCGACATCAACGACGTGTGGCCGGAGAACTTCTCCGCCAACTCGGTCCAGAAGGTCTGGGCCACCCGCTTCGCGGCGCACCATCCCAACGTCGTCGTGCTGGACCTCTCGTCCTTCAAGTGCGGGCACGACGCCCCCACGTACGGGATCGTGGACGCCATCGTCAAGGCGAGCCAGACCCCCTACTCGGCGCTGCACGACATCGACGCCAACAAGCCCGGCGGCTCGATCAAGATCCGTGTCAAGACCTATGCCCACCGGCTGCAGCTCTTCGAGGAAGAGCTGCACGATGCGGCCAAGAAGCGCGCGGAGCTGGAGCGGCGCGTCGCCGAGAAGCGCGCCGAGCTCCTCGCCCGCAAGTATCAGTCCGCGTCCGCCGCGAAGTAACCCCCTCCCCCCCCTCCGAGGCACCCCATGGAAGAGCAGTACACCAACGACGCCGAGCTCGATGCCGAGCTGGCCCGCTTCGAGGCGGAAGAGGCGCGCAAGCTCGGTTTGGGCCCCGCGCCCACCTACTGGCGCGACCCGGCCGCCCCCCGCTTCACCGCCTCCCAGCGGCCGCACACCACCATCCTCGTCTCCGGCCTCACGCTGGCCCACGACACCTTCGTCGTCGCCGGACTGGGGGGGATCGGGTACACCCTGCACGCCCTGGACGTGCCGGACAACGCCGCGCTCCAGGTGGGGAAGGAGTACGGGAACCGCGGACAGTGCAACCCGACCTACTTCACCGTCGGCAACCTGGTGAAGCACCTCCAGCGACTGCGCGACGTGGACGGGATCCCCACCGAGGACATCGTCAAGAACTACGTGTTCCTGACCGCTGGCGCGTGTGGTCCGTGCCGCTTCGGCACCTACGTGACCGAGTACCGCAAGGCGCTGCGTGACAGCGGCTTCGAGGGCTTCCGTGTCGTCCTGTTCCAGCAGCAGGGGGGCCTGAAGCAGGCCACGGGCGAGGGGGAGGGCCTCGAGCTCAACCCGGCGTTCTTCGTGACCATCCTCAAGGCGCTCTTCGCCGGGGACATTCTGAACCTGCTCGGCTACCGCATCCGCCCCTACGAGGTGGTGCCCGGCAGCACCGACGCCGCCCTCGTGCGCGCGAAGGACGTCATCTGCCAGGCGCTCGCCCAGCAGACGAGCCTGCTCCTGGCCCTGCGGAAGGTCGCGAAGATCCTCCGGGAGGTCGAGGTCGACCGGATCCAGGCCAAGCCGAAGGTCTCGATCATCGGTGAGTTCTGGGCGATGACCACGGAGGGCGACGGAAACTACCACCTCCAGCGCTTCCTCGAACAGGAAGGCGCCGAGGTGGACATCCAGCCCATCGTGAACTGGATCCTCTACATGATCTGGGAGGGCCGGCACGACACCAAGCAGCGCATGACGCTGCGGGGCGAGGACGGTGGGCGCAAGGGGCTCGCGGGGAAGGACCCGTGGAAGAAGCTCGTGCAGCTCGCCGCCGCCGAGGTGGCGCTGCGCGGGGTGTTCCAGTCCCTGGCTTGGACCGCCGGCCTGCGCGGCTACCACCTGCCGGACATGGACGAGGTCGCCGCCCTGGCCAAGGACCACTACGACAACAACAACCGCGGTGGCGAGGGCCACATGGAGGTCGGGAAGGTCATCCAGATGGTGCAGCAGAAGAAGGTGCACATGGTGGTGAGCGTGAAGCCCTTCGGCTGCATGCCCTCCTCCGGCGTGTCCGACGGCGTGCAGTCGCTCGTGACGCAGCGCTACCCCGAGCTCATCTTCCTTCCCATCGAGACCTCGGGCGACGGGGCGGTCAACGTCCAGTCCCGCGTGCAGATGATGCTCTTCCGGGCCCGTCAGCGCGCCAAGGAAGAGCTCACCAAGACCCTCGAGGGCGCCCAGCTCACCGCGGACCAGGCGCGTGATCTGGCGAAGAAGAAGGGCTGGATGAACAGCCTGCGGTACCCGAAGCACGAGGTGATCGGCACCGGGGCCAACGTGGTGGCGGCGTTGTGAACGCCGCTTCCGGCGGCGGAGCCCTCACCGGTTCCGCCCCCGGAGCTCCTCCCGCGCCCGGTGTTGAAGGTGGATCTTCTTCCACCGGATCTTCTCCGCCCGCGCGAGGCCGGGATCGGCCTGCCGCGCCGCGTGCGCTGCCGCCCGCTCGAGCCGGCGCCAGGCCGCGAGACGGGCGGGATCGAGGTCCCCCCGTTCGAGCGCCTCGCCCACGGCACAGCCGGGCTCGGTCTCGTGGGCGCAGTCGCCGAAGCGACACCGCTGCGCGAGCGCCGCCAGCTCGGTGAACACGGCGCCGAGGTCGGCGTCGCTCTCGGGGGCGAAGCCCCGCATACCGGGGGTGTCGAGGAGGAGACCCCCGCCCGGGAGCGGGACCAGCGTGCGCGCCGTCGTGGTGTGGCGCCCCTTCTGGTCCTCGAGGCGGACGCCCCCGGTGTCCTGCACCTCGGCGCCCACGAGCCAGTTCACCAGCGTGGACTTGCCCACGCCGGAGCTCCCGGTGACGGCGACGGTCCGTCCGGGGCCGACGAACCCGAGGAGGTCGGACCGTCCGCGCCCGGTGACGACGCTGCACGGCACCACGGGGCTGGCTCCGGCGACCCGCTCCAGCTCACGGATCGCGGGGACCGGGTCGGCCAGCAGGTCCACCTTGGTGAGCACCACGATTGGGAGCGCGCCGCTGTCCGCGAGGGCGGCGAGGTACCGCTCGACCCGCCGCACCGAGAAGTCGGCGTCGGCGGCGGTGGCGACGAAGACCGCGTCCACGTTGGCGGCGATGGCCTGGGGGAGATCGTCCGGCCCGCGTCGTCGGAACAACGAGGAGCGGTCGAGCACGCGGACGACGCGGAGCAGATCCTCGCCCTCGTACACGACCCAGTCGCCCACCACGACGAGTTGACCCTCGTGGCGGGCGCGCCCGCCCAACACCGCCGGCCGTGGACCGGCGGGGGTGAGGAGGGTGAAGCGTTCGTGTGCGGAGGCGGCCACGCGGCCGAGGGAGAGGGTCTGGAGCTCGGACGGCTCGAGCTGGGAGACGAAGAAGGGCCCGAGGCCCATGGAGACGAGATGATTCACGAGAATTCCGGGACGGAGGGGGGAGGGACCCGCACACGCGGGCCCACGCGGATGGAGCACGTGATGCCCGTGCTCGACGAACCCGTCCCTCCCGAGGCACACCTCTCCCGCGGTCAGCGCGGGGGGGCGGTGCCTCCTCTACTGGGAGAGGACGGCGGTGTGGATGACAAGGTCTGCCATGGAACACCTCCACGCCCAGTGTAGCCGAACCGCGGGACGGGGGCACCCGGCGGCCTTGGGGGCGATCACCCCCCGTCGTCCTTCCCGCCCTCGGTCGCGTCCGGCAGCCGCCACAGCGCGGCGAAGGCGCGGCCCTGCCCGGGGGCGAAGGCGCGCAGCCGGATGCGGTCGCCCGAGTCCCCGCGGAGACAGGCCTCGGACACGGAACAGCGCGAGCACGCGTGCGGCTCGGCGTCCTCCTTGGTCTGGACCAGGCGCGGGAAGAACACGCCCGCGTCCAGCGCCTCGAGGAGGGTGCTCAGGACGTCCTGTAGCGCGGCCTCCGAGCGCTCCCGCCCCAGGCTGGCGGTGCGGCGGGCGTCGTCCACGTCGGGCTTGAGGAAGAGCAGGCGGCCCGAGGCGCCCTCCACCCCCTCGGCGTTGGCGTAGGCGGCGGCCTGGAGCTTGCGGCCGCTGCGCACCTCGGTGAGGTGCTGGGTCCGCGCGGTCTCGGCCTTCAGGCTCTTGATGAACGGGCTCCCGGTCTTGAAGTCGGTCAGGGTCATCCCGCCTTCGAAGTGGGTGTCCACGCGATCGGCCCGGAAGCCCACCACCCGTTCGCCGACCCGGACCCGGCCGTCCACCTCGACGCCCGCGACATACGCGCTGGCATCGAGCGTCTGCACGACCTCGAGCATGGGGAGCACCCCCCGGGCCAGGAGCTGGGCCAGGCCCGCCATGCGGATGCCCTCCTCGGCGAGCACGTCGGCGGCGGCGGCCTCGGCGAGCGCCAGGAGCGCGGGAGGATCCGGCCAGCGCAGCCGCACCCCTTCGGCGTCGGCGAGCTCCGCCAGGGTCCGGCGACCGGGCGGGAGCTGGGCGCGCGCCACCCGTTCGAGCACCGCGTGGACGGTCGCGCCCACCAGCCGCTGGTCGGCGGCGGGAACGGCGTCGAGGGGGTCGTGGGCCGGCTCCACGCCGAGGTAGCGCTCCACGAAGGCCCGCCAGGGGCAGGCCGCGTAGCGCTCCAGGAAGGACACGTAGGGCACACCCGAGCGCGGATCGCCCGGCCCGGGGGGCCCGAGCGCGCCGAAGTAGGGCCCGGGGCGAGCGCCCTGCTGGTCCTTCTCCGCCAGGACCGCCTGCCGGGCGGCGGCGACCCGGCCGGGCGTGGGCGCGGACTCGAGCTCGGAGGGGCGGGCGGCGGCGACCACCTCGGGCAGCACCTCGGCGAGCACGTCGCCGTCGGCCCCCACCACGGCGGAGATGGCGACGTCGTCCACCGCGCTGCGCGCCGGGGGCACGGCGGGCCAGGTGCGTTCGGCCAGCACGGCGGTGCTCCACCGACCGGCCCAGCGCAGGCGCTCCACCAGCGGAGACACGCTCACCGCCTTGTTGCGGTCGTCGGTGGCGGGCCAGGAGAGGGTGACCTTGGGGGCGGCCGAGAGGAACCACGCGAAGAGGAGGCGGTCCTCGTCGAAGCGATCGCGGCGGAGGGGAAGGTCGGGGAGCACGACGCGGAGGGCGGCGCGCACCGGGTCGCCGAGGAGCGCGTCGCGGGTGGCGTGGGCACCCTGCCGGACGTTCCCGAGGAGGAACAGGTGGCTGAAGGTGCGGCCGCGCGCCTCGCGGGAGGTCAGGAGCTGCACCCCGCCGCCCTTCCCGCCCACCGGACCGCGGCCGGCGTCCTCCAAGCCCCGCTCGAGGACCAACTGGACCTCGTCGCCTTCCAGCTCGACGGCGGGGAGGGTGTCGAAGCTCTCCAGCGCGGCGCGCAGCGGGGGGGCGTCCACCTGGAGGTGCAGCTCGAAGAGGGCGCGCAACCAGGCCGACCACACCGGGCGCGGCGCCCGGCTCGGGGCGTCTCGCAGGTGGGCGACGAGCGCTCGGGCCGACCGGAGCGCGGCCCGTACCCGATCCCCCGCGAGCCGGCGGGAGGTGACGCGGCCCCCCTCGAGCCCCTTGGCGCCGGGCAGCGCCAGGTCGGTGTCGCGGCCCAGGAGCGCGCTCACGTCGAGGCGCTCCACCTGGTGGAGGCGGCCCGCCCCGGCGGCGCGCAACGCGAGGCGGAGGTCCGCCCGCTCCGTGGGGGTGAGCTCGCGATCGTCGAGCGCGCCCACGAGGTCGAGCCAGCGCTCCGCGGGGAGGCGATCCTGGAGGCGGAGCAGGTCCACCACCGAGGCCCAACGGGCCTCGGGCGTGGGCGGGGCGGTGAGGTCGACCCCCGACCACGGGACGCCCAGCCGGCCCAGGTGACGGCGCAGGGCGGCGGCCCGGCGGGGGAGGTCCCGCGCCACGATGCCGATCCCTTCCGGCGCGACCCCGGCGTCGATCAGCGCCGCGACGCGGCGGGCGACTTCCAGCGCTTCCCCCTGGTTCCCATTGGCCTGGAAGACGGCGAGGTCGGCGGGCGGGGTCCAGCGACTCGGGGCGGAGGCGACCCCGAGACGCTCGCGGAGGCGGGCCCCGTACCGGTTCGCCCCGTCCAGGAGCCGGGTCTCGGCGGGATCGGGCGGGAGGTCCACGAAGAGACGGGTGTCGGCGAGCCGCCCCAGGGCCTCGAGCAGGTCGGTGGCCACCCCGGTGGCGTCGGCGAAGCCGTGGACGAGGAGCGCGCGCGAATCCACGGTCTGGCCCCGCGCGACGAGCGCGGCCGCCCGCCGCAGGACCCGGGGCGGGCTGTCCAGGCGGAGCTCGTCCAGGACGCGGTCGGTACCGGCCGCGGCCCGCAGCGCGGCCACCGCCCGGGCGCGCTCCTCGGGGGAGAGGTCGGGGGCGGCCTCCACCGCCTCCACGGCGGCGGGGAGGTGCGCGGCCACGAAGCCGGCGTCCAGGAGCTGCCGCACCGCGTCCACCACCAGCTGTCCCGCGTTCTCGTACCGCCCCAGGAGCGGCGCGAGCGACTCCTGGTCCTTCCCCAGTCGCAGCGCGTAGACCTCGTCCATGACCCCGGCGGCCGGCTCGGCCTGCCCGGCGGCGGCGAGCAGATCGAGCGCCAGGCCGTGCAGCGTCTGGACCTTCAGGCCGGCGAGGGCCGGGCCCACCTCCCGGGCCAGGACGGTCGAGAGGTGGAGCCGGAGCGCCCGGCTCGGAACCACCACCCGCACCGGGCGGGCGAGCAGGCGGGGGTCGCGACGGGCGGCGTCCATCAGGGCCCGGACCTCCTCCACCAGCGCCGCTTCCGTGGCGCGGGCGCCCGCACACACCACCGGCGCGGCGCGGAACTGGAGGGCGAGCTGCATCGAGCCGACTTATTGCGCGGCGGGAGCCCTGCATGCCCGCGCTACGCCAGCCCGCCGAGATCCGCTACGCCGACGAGCTCGCCGCCCTCGCCGCGACCGACACCGCGCCCCGCCCTCCCGGCTGGCGACTCTCCCCGCGGGCCGTGCAGACCTACGTGATGGGCGCGCCGCGCCCGGTGGGAGGGGTGGAGATCACCCCCAAGTACGTGGGGGATCCGGCGCTGGTGCAGGTGGCCATCGCCACCCTCGCCTCCGACCGCGCGCTCATGCTCACCGGGGAGCCCGGCACCGCGAAATCCTGGCTCTCCGAGCACCTCGCCGCCGCCATCTCCGGCACCTCCGAGCTCACGGTGCAGGGCACGGCCGGCACCAGCGAGGAGCAGATCAAGTACGGGTGGAACTACGCGCTCCTGCTCGCCGAGGGGCCGAGCCCGCGGGCGCTCGTGCCTTCGCCCGTGCTGCGCGCGATGCGGGAGGGGCGCTTCGCTCGCGTGGAGGAGATCACCCGAACCGCGCCCGAGGTCCAGGACGCGCTCATCAGCCTGCTCTCCGAGAAGGCGCTGGCCATCCCGGAGCTGAACGAGACGGTGCGCGCCGAGCGGGGCTTCTCCATCATCGCCACCGCCAACACCCGCGACCGCGGGGTGAACGAGATGTCCGCCGCGCTCAAGCGCCGCTTCAACTTCGTCACCGTGCCGGTGGTGGAGGACCTGGAGCAGGAGATCGCGATCGTCCGGCGGCGCGAGGCGGACCTGCGCTCGGACTACCAGGTCGGCAAGCCGGCCCCCGAGGAGCTCGCCCGGCTGCTGGTCACCCTCTTCCAGGAGCTGCGCGCGGGCGCGACGAAGGACGGGAAGGTCAAGCTGCGGACCGCGGGCGCGGTCCTGTCCACCGCCGAGGCCATCTCGGTGCTCTTCAACGCCGGCGTCCTCGCCGAGGGCTTCGGCGACGGGACGCCGGGCGGCGAGGAGCTGGCGCGCTCGCTCGTGGGCGCGATCGCCAAGGAGGGCCCGGACGACCTCAAGGTGCTGCGCGAGTACGTGGAGACCGCCGGGAAGGGGCGCGGTGGGGCGTGGGGTGCGTTCGGCGCGGCGGTGCGCCGTCAGCTCGGCCCGGCGCGGTGATCCACCTCTTCCCGGTCCGGCACCACTCGCCCCGGTCCAGCGCGGCGCTCCGGGCGCTCCTGGACACGGTGCGGCCCGAGGTGGTGCTGGTGGAGGCGCCGTCCGACGCGGCGCCGCTGGTGGAGGCGTTGACCGACCCGGAAACCGAGCCCCCCGTCGCCATCCTGGGCTACCGCACCGACGGGACGGTGGGCAGCGCGTTGTGGCCCTTCGCCGCCTACTCGCCCGAGTACGTCGCGCTCGCCTGGGCGCGCGCCCACGGCGTCCGGGTGGGCCTCGTGGACGTACCGGTGGGGGTGGCGCTGGCGGAGGAGGCGGCGCCGACGACCGACGCGAGCGAGCCCGCGGAGGAGGACCCGCTCGGCGAGCCGCCCGCGGACGTGGAGGGGGTGGGCCCCGACGGCTTCCGCAGCTTCGAGGAGTTCTGGGAGGCCCGCTTCGAGGCGCCGGCCTACGCCCCCGCCGACTTCACCGCCGCGCTCACGGCCTGGGCCCAGGTGGGGCGGTTGCGGCCCGACCCCCGGCGCGACTGGCACCGCATGCGCGACGCGCTCTTCGCCCAGGCGGTGGACCGGGTGCTCGCCGAGGGGGTGGACCCCGCCCGCGTGGTCCTCGTGGCCGGCGCCGCCCACATCGCCGCGCTGGTGACCGGCGACGTCGACCCCCAGCTCCTCGCGCGCATGCCCGCCCCCGTGCCGGCCGCGCTGACGCTCATCCCCTACAGCTACACCCGGCTCGCCGAGCAGACGGGCTACGGCGCCGGCAACCGCGCCCCCCGCTACTACCAGCGCGCCCACGACGCCGGCTGCGACTTCCGCCGCGCCACCACCGAGGTCCTGGTCGAGTTCGCCGAGCAGCTCCGACTGCGGGGCCACTCCGCCTCGCTCGCCGACGTCATCGAGGGCTCGCGCCTGGCCGGCGCGCTCGCGGACCTGCGCGGCAAGTCCGAGCCCGGCCTGGACGAGGTGCGCGAGGCGGCCATCGCGACGTTGTGCCGCGGGGACGCCGCGCCGGTGGACACCTTCCTCTGGTCCACCGTGGTGGGCCACGCGGTGGGCAAGGTGTCGGCGCGTATCGCCCGGAACTCGCTGCAGGACGAGTTCTGGCGGGAGGTCGAGGCCCGCCGCCTGCCCCGCACCGACCTCGCCGAGCGCTTCGCCCTGCGCCTCCAGGAGCCCGTGCAGGTCGAGACCAGCACCTTCCTGCACCGCCTGCGGGTGCTGGGCGTGCCCTACGCCGCCTGGCAGGGAACTGCCGTCTCGGGCGGCACCGAGGCCGTCGCGGGGGCCAGGGCGCTCGCCCGGGTGCGCGAGGCCTGGGAGGCGCAGTGGACACCGGCCACCGACATCGAGCTGGTGCGGGCGATCGTGCACGGCGAGTCCCTGGGCGACGCCGCCGGACGGGTGCTCTCCGCCCGGCTCCCGGACACCCTGGACACCGGTGGCGCCGCCGACGTGCTCGTCGAGGCCGTCCTCTGCCAGTCGCCCCGCACCGTCGCCGCCGCGCTCGAGCGCTGCGAGGCCCGCGCCGCCTCCGACGACGACCTCGCGTCTCTCGCCCGCGCCGTGCGCGCCTTCGACGGGCTGTGCGCCTACGGCTCCACCCGGGGAGCCGCCGCCGCGGGTACGGCCGCCACCCTGTTGCAGGTCACCTGGACCCGGGCGCTCCTCCGCGCCCCCGCGGCCTGCCACGGGGACGAGGCCGCGGTCGCCCCCGCCCGCGACGCGCTGCGTACGCTGCACGAGGTGGGCGTGGGCGGGCAGCGGGTGGACCGCGAGTCGTGGCTCGCGTGCGCCCGCGCCCTGGCCGAGCACCCCGGGATCCACCCCAGTTGCGCGGGCCTCGCCGCCGGGCTCCTCACCCTGTCCGGCGCGCTGCCCGAGGCCGAGCTCACCCGGCTCGTCGGCTTCCGCCTGGCGCTCTTCGATCCCATCGGTGGCGCCAGCTTCCTCGAGGGCTTCCTCGGCGTGAACGGGCTGGCCTTGTGCCGCTCCCGCCCCGTGGTCGAGGCCCTCGACCAGTTCCTCCAGGCCATCCCCGCCGACCAGGTGCGCGACAGCCTCCCCATGCTCCGCCGCGCCTTCGCCTGCCTCGGCCCCACCGAGCGCCGCTACCTCGTGGAGAACCTGGTCCGTCTGCGGAAGGTGGAGGACGTCGCCGCCGCCGCCCAGGTGGTCCGCGCCGCCGACGCCGAGGCGCTCGCGCAGGCCGCCGCCGACGTGGCGGGGCTCATGGATGACCTGGACGAGCTGTTGTGAACGGCGGGGTGGTCAGCCGGGGGACGACGGGGGAGCGTCTCCCCACAACGCCGCCAGCTCCAGCTCGATCGCGTCGAAGGGCGGGATGTGCGCCCGGTCGTCCTCCGCGTGCACCACCACCTGGGTGTAGCCGCCCATCCCGCGGCGGTAGACCTCCACCAGCCGGACGAGCGGGTCGACGATCCAGAGCCACTCCACGCCGGCGCGGGCGTAGACCGGCATCTTCACCGCCCGGTCGAGGCGGGCGGTGGAGGGCGAGACCACCTCGCACAGCCAGTCGGGGGGCTGCGTGATGGCGGCTTGCCGGGGCGGGCTGACCATGCGGTCCCGGCGCCAGCCCGCCCGGTCGGGCACCAGCACGTCGTCGCCGAAGTGGAGCTCGGGCTCGAAGAGGATCCACCAGCCGCCGGGGCCGCCGCGTCCGCGCTGGAAGGGCCCGTAGAGCTCGCCGCCGAGGGCCGAGCCGGAGACGGCGTGCGGGACGGCCGGGCGCGGGCTCGCGTAGAGCTCGCCGGCGATCAGCTCCCCGACCAGGTTGGGCGCGAGGGCCTCGAGGTCCGCGTAAGTCGCGGGGCGGCGGCGGGTGACGGCGGACATGGGGGGAGTATAGCGTCCAGGGTCGGGTCAGAGACCGGCCTTGCGGGCGAGAGCCTCTGCCCGGGCGGTGAGGGAGGTGGCCTCGCTCAGCGCGTCGGCGTCGGCCGCGTTCCTCCGTGCCCAGGACGAGCTCGGGCCGTAGGTGGTGCGCATGCGGGCGACCTCGGCGGCAAGCTCGGTCTTCCTCCCGAGCTTCACGTAGGCCTCCACGATCCCGTACTGGTACCGTGGGGCGTCGGCCGCGTTCGGGTCCTCGGCCACCAGGCGGCGCCAGGTCTGGATCGCCTGCTCGAACTTGCCGGTCTCCTGGTAGGTGTCGGCGAGCCGTGCGAGCATCCGGCGCACGAGGTCCTGCCGCCCGAGCCCGCTGAAGTACTCGAAGGCGGCGTCGAGCTCGCCCGCGTCTGCATAGAAGCGCACGAGGTCCACCAGCGCCGCCTCCACGAGCGTGGTGGTGGACGCCTCGGCGGCCCCTTGGCCGGCGCGGCTCACGACCCCTTTCATGCTGTCGATCGCCTTCCCGTACTCCCCCACGTTGTAGTAGCACCAGGCGAGCTTGTAGGTGGCGAAGCCCTGAAGCCGATGGTCCTTGTAGGCGGCGGCCTTCTGGTAGGCGAGGAGCGCCTTGAAGGCCTCGTTCCTCTCGAAGTAGTACTCGCCCAGCAGGACGTAGGCGTCGGGGACGTAGCGGCTCTCGGGGTACACCTTCACGAGCTGGGTGAACTGGGTGGCGGCCTCGTCGGCCTGACCCGCATCGGCGAGCGCCTGCCCCAGGTAGAAGGTTGCTTCGTCCGCGCGGGCGTACTGCGGGTAGCTGGCGAGGATCTGCCGATAGATCTTGACCGCCTTCTCTCGCCACGCCGCCGACTGGGTGGCGTCTTCCGCGACCGTGGCGAAGTAGCGACCCTCCTCGAAGTACAGGTCCCCGAGCCGCAGGAGCATCTCGGCCTTCAGGTCCCCGGTGGAGGAGGTGCTCGCGATGAGCTGCTTCAGCCGGTCGATCGACTCGAGGCGGGCCGCATGCCCAGCGCTCGCGACGCTCTCCGAGATGGGCTCGGAGGTGTCGGCCGCCGTCAGCACCCGGGTCTGGGTGGACCCCGCGGCGGGCGACGTCGAGGACGCGGCGCTCGCCGTCGCGGGCGGGGGGGCGGCGGGCGCCTGGCGCAGCTTCGTGACCAGCGCGCGGGCGTCGTCGAGTTCGGCCACCGTGACGGCCTGGTCCACCGCGGGGAAGGCCACCGATCGCGCACCACACTCGGTCGGTGCCGTCTCCGTCCCGGCCGGGAGCCGCGCGCGCAGGGCTTCCGCCTGCTTCACGAACGCCTCCACGGTGGTCGCGCAGGTGGCACGGGTGGTCGCGTCGGCGACCGACGTGCACCGCTCCGCCTCCGGCCCGAGCTTCCGCCAGGACGCGGTCGCCTCGTTCGCCAGGCGCGTCACCTCGCCGTCGATGCTCACCATCCGGGCCCCGCTGGCCGCCTTCCGCCCCGCCTCGTCGCACGCCTGTTGTCGGAGCTGGTCGGACACGTCCAGGCTGAGGTCGGAGAACCCGCCCCCGGAACCGCCGCCCTCGGTGCGCAGCGCGGCGGCGAGGTCGGGGGCGCGCTCGATGCCGCGCGAGAGGGCGACGGCCGAGGGCCCGAGCACCTCAGGCGTCTGCTTTCGGTCGTTCACCGCGAGCAGGATCTGGCGGCGGCTCCAGCTCACCGCCTCGTCGGCGGTGACCGCGCCGTCTCCGTCGGCGTCGCCCCAGCCCCGCAGCGCGCCGAGGAGGAGCCAGGAGAACGCCGGTCGCCCCAGCCCCGGGTAGGGCCCGGCGTACTCGGTGCCCTTGGCCCCGACCAGCAGGGTGGTCGTGCCGGAGCTGTCCACCCCCGGGTCCACCCCGCGGACTGGCATGGCTCCCTTGGTCAGCGAGCCCTCCGCGGAGGTGCCGGAGAAGCAGGCGTCGACGACCGCCACCACGTCCACGCCCGATCCGGCGCCGAGCGCGTCCAGGAGCGTGGTCTGCGGGATGGAGTCGTCGAGCAGGCTCTGGGGGTTCTGCTGCGCCGCCCAGCCCACGAGGGCGCCGTGGTCGTCGGGGCCGGGGGCGCCGTGGCCCACGAACACCACCCACACCCGACCCCCGGAATCGAGCTGGCCACGCAGGGCGGGGGCGACGACCTTGAGTACGTTCCCGGGGGTGACCTCGTTGTCGGTGAGCACCTTGACGGTGCGGACGCCGCGGGCCCGGAGGTACGCCTCCCAGTCCAGCGCGTTGGCGACCGCGCCGGGGACGGGCGGGAGGGCGGCGTAGCGCTCCACTGCGAGGATGAGCGCCACGTCCCGGGCGCCGTCGCGCTCCAGGCCCGCGGGCGCGACCGAAAGGTCCGGCGGGGCGGCGAGCGCGGAGCCGCCGAGGCCGGCGAGGAGGCCGATCAGGAGGGCGAGGCGCGGGGCGCGGACGGCGCGGCGAGAGGTCAAGGGCGTCTCCGACGGCATCAGGGCCGATACTCCACCATCCGCCCCGTCCCACACTCGCGGACCGTGCTGGGGGGGAGGGCCTCGGGAGGGGCCTCGCCGGGCTGGACGAAGAAGCGGACCATGGCGAACGCGGCGCCCGCGGGGAACAGCTCGGGGCCCGCGGTGCCGGGGAGGGCGCAGAAGCCCCGCCAGGACGCGGTTTGCGTGAACGAAGACCCTTGCGGCACGGCCACCACCAGGAGCTGCTCCGGCCTGGGCGGCGAGGTCGCGTCCACGACGGTGTCGATGCCCTCCCAGGGGGCCGAAGGGACCACCCGGTGGCCACCGGCCGCGTCGGTGGGGACGGCGAGCCAGCCCCGCCCGTCCCCGGACAGCGAGTAGACCTGCACCAGCGCGGGCGCGTTGGTGCGCACCGCGAACTGCACCGACTGCCCGTCGGTCAGCGACTCGAGGTCCGCCGAGGCGGAGAGCTCCACGGTGAGCCCGCCCGCCCCCACGCGGCGGTTGGAGGCGTCGAGGCCCCAGCCGCGGTTGCCGGCGCAGCCCTGCCGCGCCTCCGAGAGCGCGCCGTCCACGTCCCGGGTGAGCACCCAGGGGTTGGCGGTGAAGCCCGCGCCCGGAAGCGGGACCGAGGCGGGGGCGCCGGGGGGCCAGAGAGAGGCAGAGACCACCACGCCGGCCGCGTCGTCAGGATTCAGCTCCACGAGGAGGCGCCAGGCGCCGACGGCCGAGGGGGTGGTGGCCACCCCGGCCGAAGCGAGCACGGAGCGAAGGCGGGCGGTCAGGGCGCGGCCTAGCGTGGGCGCGGCGCAGCCGTCGGTGGTCTGGGCTGGGACGACGAACACCGGGGCCTGGCCCACCCGGGGCACCACCCCGGCCACGATGCCCGCGACCGCGAGATCCACCGCCTTCGCGTCGTGTCGGACCTGGTCCAGGAACTCCGCCTCCACGAAGGCCACCGCGCACACCAGCTCGCGCGCCCCGCCCTTGGCGACGGGGTCGAGCCCCTTGACCCCGATGCGCCGCTCCAGCGTGAGGCGGGCGACGTCCGGCAAGCCTCCCTGGAGCCGCCCGGCGAGCCGCTCGCGGGCGATCCGCCCTGCCTCCTCGAT
>Ga0172372_10000518_pt1 | contig 59058 bp, 48 predicted proteins | sample LakKiv5m_2_FD_114544 | JGI IMG/M metagenome (GOLD analysis project Ga0172372, IMG submission 114544) | Freshwater microbial communities from Kabuno Bay, South-Kivu, Congo - kab_092012_9.5m | ecosystem: Environmental > Aquatic > Freshwater > Lake | place: Democratic Republic of the Congo...
AGGGTCTTGTCGAGGAAGGCCTGTTCGCTCGCGTCCAGGCCCAGCACGGCCTCGGAGATCTGGGTGTTGATGTGCTCGATGGCGCGCAGCACGCCCTTGCCGAGGTAGCGGCTGGCGTCACCGTCGCGCAGCTCGATCGCCTCGCGGCTGCCGGTGGAGGCGCCGGAGGGGACTGCGGCACGGCCCATGGTGCCGGATTCGAGCAGGACGTCACATTCGACGGTGGGGTTGCCTCGGCTGTCGAGGATTTCGCGGCCGACGATGTCGACGATGGCACTCATGATGGGTCTGCTTTGAGGAGGAAGGAACGATGGGGCAGGGTGGTCGGGCGGCAGGCCGATCGACCGGTGCTGCGTTGAGGAACTGGGTCCATGTGTCGGCGGCGGCGCGTGCGGTCAGGCGGCGAAGCCGTCCTCGAGCCACGGGCGGGACTTGACCACACGGTCGAGCGCCACCAGTTGATCGAGCAGGGCAGGCATGTGCTGCAGCGGCACCGCGTTCGGCCCGTCCGACCAGGCCTCGGCGGGCCGGGGGTGCGTTTCCATGAACAGGCCGGCCACACCCGCGGCCACGCCAGCGCGTGCGAGCACCGGCACCATCTCGCGCGCGCCGCCGCTGCTTGCGCCCAGGCCCCCGGGCTTCTGCACCGAATGCGTGACGTCGAAGACCACCGGCGCACCCGAACGCCGCATCTCGGCCAGACTGCTCATGTCGGCCACCAGGTTGTTGTAGCCGAAGCTCACGCCGCGCTCGCAGGCAAGGAAACGGTCCTCCGACAGGCCCGCCTCGCGTGCCGCGCTGCGCGCCTTGTCGATGACGTGGCGCATGTCCCAGGGTGCGAGGAACTGGCCTTTCTTGATGTTCACCGGCTTGCCCGATCGCGCCACCGCGTGGATGAAGTCGGTCTGGCGGCACAGGAAGGCGGGCGTCTGCAGCACGTCCACGACCGAGGCCACCTCGGCGATCTGGGCTTCGTCGTGCACGTCGGTGAGCACCGGCAGACCGGTGTGACGACGCACTTCGTCCAGGATCCGCAAGCCGGCCTCCAGACCCACGCCACGCGCACTGGCGCCAGAGGACCGGTTGGCCTTGTCGAAGGAACCCTTGTAGATCAAGGGGATGCCCAGCGGGGCACAGGCCTCCTTCAGGCGCCCGGCCACCTCCATCGACAACGCCAGCCCCTCGATCGAGCAGGTGCCGGCGATCAGGAAGAAGGGCCGGTGCAGGCCGACCTCGAAACCGCAGAGCTTCATGCCGTGGGCGCCGTGGGCGTGCGCCGGTGTTCGATCGCCGCCTTGACGAAGCTGTCGAACAGCGGGTGGCTGCCCCAGGGCGTGCTCTTGAACTCGGGGTGGAACTGCACGCCGACGAACCATGGGTGGACGTCCTGCGGCAACTCGATCATCTCGGTGAGCTTTTCGCGCTGGGTCAGCGCCGAGATGACGAGCCCGGCCTCCTGCAGGCGGTCCAGGTAGTGGACGTTGGCCTCGTAGCGGTGGCGGTGGCGCTCGGTCACCACCGGGCCGTAGATGCGGTGGGCCAGCGTGCCGGGCTTGACGTCCGAGCTCTGCGCGCCCAGCCGCATGGTGCCACCCAGATCGGACTGTGCGCTGCGCCGCTGGATCGAGCCGTCGCGGTCCTGCCATTCGTCGATCAGCGCGATCACCGGATGCGGGGTGGCAGGCTCGAACTCGGTGGAGTTGGCCTCCGTCAGGCCCGCCACGTGGCGCGCGTACTCGATCGTGGCCACCTGCATGCCCAGGCAGATGCCCAGGTAGGGCACGTGGTGCTCGCGCGCGAAGCGCACGGCGCAGATCTTGCCCTCGATGCCGCGCTTGCCGAACCCCCCGGGCACCAGCACGGCGTCGTAGCGCCCGAGCTGCGCCACGGTGGTGGCGTCCAGCCCTTCGGCGTCGACGTATTCGATCTCCACCTTGACGTGGTTGTGGATGCCGGCGTGGCGCAGCGCCTCGTTGAGCGACTTGTAGGAGTCCGACAGATCGGTGTACTTGCCGCACATCGCGATCCGCACGCTGCTGTGCGGGTGCGTGACCTCGTGCACCAGGGTGTCCCAGCGGCGCAGGTCGGCCGGGCGCGTGAAGGCCTGCAACCTCATGCAGATCAACTCGTCCAGGCCCTGCTCGTGCAGCAGGCGCGGCACCTTGTAGATGGTGTCCACATCCTGCATCGAGATCACCCCGTGCAGCGGCACGTTGGTGAACAGGCTGATCTTCTCGCGCTCGTCGTCGGGGATGGGGCGGTCGGCGCGGCACAGCAGCGCGTCGGGCTGGATGCCGATCTCGCGCAGCTTCTGCACCGTGTGCTGCGTGGGCTTGGTCTTGAGCTCGCCCGCGGCGGCGATCCAGGGCACGTAGGTCAGGTGCACGAACGCGGTGTGTGCCGGCCCGAGCTTCAGGCTGAGCTGGCGCACGGCCTCGAGGAAGGGCAGGGACTCGATGTCACCCACCGTGCCGCCGATCTCGACGATGGCCACGTCCACGCCGTTGGCGCCGCGCTGCACGAACTCCTGGATCTCGTTGGTGACGTGCGGGATCACCTGCACCGTCTTGCCGAGGTAGTCGCCGCGGCGCTCCTTCTCGAGCACGCTCTTGTAGATCTGGCCGGTGGTGAAGTTGTTGCTGCGCTTCATCCGCGTGGTGATGAAGCGCTCGTAGTGGCCGAGATCCAGGTCGGTCTCGGCGCCGTCGTCGGTGACGAAGACCTCGCCGTGCTGGAACGGGCTCATCGTGCCCGGGTCGACGTTGAGGTAGGGGTCGAGCTTGACGAGGGTGACCTTCAGGCCGCGGGACTCGAGGATCGCGGCCAGGGATGCCGCCGCGATGCCCTTGCCGAGCGAGGACACGACGCCGCCGGTGACGAAGACGTACTTGGTCATGGTGGACGGCAGGCGTCGACGGGCCGCTTGCGCAAGGGCCCGGAGTCCGCCCGCCCAGGGGGGAAATGGGGAGTATAGCGAGGGGGTCGGGCCGCTCTGCCGACGCGCAGCCAGCCGTCCCGCGGCATCCCGTCAGTTGTGGAAATGGCAGGCCACCCAGTGACCGTCGGCCGCCTGCGCCAGAAGTGGGCGCTGTGTGCTGCAGCGCGGGTGCTGCGCCTTCGGACAGCGCGTGTGGAAATGGCAACCTGACGGTGGGTGGATGGGGCTGGGCACGTCACCCTGCAGCATGATCCGCTTGCGCTTCACCGTCGGGTCCGGGATGGGCACAGCCGACAGCAGCGCCTCGGTGTAGGGGTGGCGCGGCGTGGTGTAGAGCTCACGCGCCGGCGCGATCTCGACCACGCGCCCGAGGTACATCACCGCCACGCGGTCGCTGATGTGCTCCACCACCGAAAGGTCGTGCGCAATGAAGATGTAGGTCAGGCCGAGCTTTTCCTGCAGGTCCTCCAGCAGGTTGATCACCTGGGCCTGGATCGACACGTCCAGCGCCGAGACGGCCTCGTCGCAGACGATCAGGCGCGGGTTGACCGCCAGTGCGCGCGCGATGCCGATGCGCTGGCGCTGGCCGCCGGAGAACTCGTGCGGGTAGCGCCGCATGTGGTCGGCGTTCAGGCCCACGGTCTCGAGCAACTCGACGATGCGGTCCTGCCAGGCCTGCTTCGTCGGCGCGAGCCGGTGGATGGTCAGCGCCTCGCCGATGATGGCCGCCACCGTCATGCGCGGGTTCAGCGAGGCGTACGGGTCCTGGAAGATGATCTGCATCTGCCGCGCCATGGCGCGCAGATCCTCGGCCGCGAGCGACGTGACCTCCTGACCGTCGAACCAGACCTGGCCGGAGGTCGGCTCGATCAGCCGAAGGATGCAGCGGCCCATCGTGCTCTTGCCGCAGCCCGACTCGCCGACCACGCCCAGCGTCTGGCCGGCGGCGAGCTCGAAGCTCACGCCGTCGACGGCATGCACCTGGCCGATCCGACGCTTGAAGACGCCGCCGCGCACCGGGAAATGCTTGACCAGGTCGCGCACCTTCAGCAGCGGCTCGGCCGCGGGCGCTGCGGAGACGTCGCGGACCGGGTTCATGCCGCCACCTCGGCCAGGAAGCAGGCCACGCGGTGGCCGGAGGCGAGCTCGCGAAGCGGCGGCGTGTCGGCGCTGCAGGCGGGCGCGGCGCGGCGGCAGCGGCTGGCGAATCGGCAGCCTGCGCCGGGCTCGATCAGCTTGGGCACGGTGCCGGGGATGGCCTCCAGGCGCACCTTGTGCGTGGCGGCAAGGTCGATGCGCGGGATCGAGCGGATCAGGCCTTGGGTGTAGGGGTGCAGCGGGCGCGCGAACAGTGCCTCCACCGGGGCTTCCTCGACCACCTGGCCGGCGTACATCACGACCACGCGCTGCGCCACCTCGGCCACCACGCCCATGGCGTGCGTGATCAGCATCACGGCCATGCCGAATTCGGCCTTCAGCTCGGCGATGAGCTCCAGGATCTGCGCCTGGATGGTCACGTCCAGCGCCGTCGTGGGCTCGTCGGCGATCAGCAGTTGCGGCCTGCAGGCCAGCGCGATGGCGATCATCACGCGCTGGCGCATGCCGCCCGAGAACTGGTGCGGGTAGTCGCGCACCCGCTTCTCGGGCGTGGGGATGCGCACCAGGCGCAGCATCTCCACCGCGCGGTCCAGCGCGGCCTTGCGCGACAGGCCCTCGTGCAGGCGCAGCGACTCCGCGATCTGCTCCCCGACGGTGTAGACCGGGTTCAGCGAGGTCATCGGCTCCTGGAAGATGATCGCGATCTCCTTGGCGCGCACCTTCTGCATCTCCTCGGGAGACAGCGGCACGAGGTCTCGGCCCTTCCAACGCACCTCGCCAGCGACGATGCGCCCGGGGGGCATGTCGATCAGCTTCATCACGGTCTTGGCCGTGACCGACTTGCCGCAGCCGGATTCGCCGACGACACACACCGTCTGCCCGGCGTCGATGTCGAGGTCGACGCCGTCGACCGCGTGCAGCCAACCGTCGTCGGTCTTGAAGTGGGTCTTGAGCCCGCGGATCTCGAGCAGGGCCATGGCGCTACAGCACGCGGCGCGGGTCGAGCGCGTCGCGCAACCCGTCGCCGATGAAGTTGATCGTCAGCACCGCGACGAAGATGGCCAGTCCCGGGAACAACGCCCAGTGCACGGCGATGTCGAGATAGTCCTTGCTGTCGAAGAGGATGCGGCCCCAGGTCGGGATGTCGGGCGGGAAGCCCAGACCCAGGAAGGACAGGGTGGACTCGGCGATGATGGCCGCGGCGACATCGATGGTGGCGGCCACGATCACCGGGCCGAGCGAGTTAGGCAGGATGTGACGCACCACCTGACGCGAGGTGCTGGCGCCCAGGGCGCGCGCGGCCTCGACGAACTCCTTCTCGCGCAGCGAGAAGAACTGCGCGCGCACCAGGCGTGCCACGGGCATCCAGCGGAAGCCCCCGATCACCACGACGATCAGGATGAAGATGCCCATCTCCGGACCGAAAGCCGCCTTGAGCGGGTCGCGGAAGAGGAAGATCAGCAGCAGCAGCAGCGGCAGTTGCGGCAGCGACAGGAACAGGTCGGTGATCCACATCAACGCGGCATCGACCCAGCCGCGCGAGATGCCGGCGATCGCGCCGATGATCACGCCTACCGTGATGGCCATCAGCATGGCCGCCAGTCCCACGGCCAGCGAGATGCGCCCGCCGTAGAGCATGCGCGCGAACAGGTCGCGTCCGAGGTCGTCGGTGCCCATGGGGTGGGCCGGCGACGGTGGCGCGAGCCGGGCCTTGAAGTCGATGTCGCTGATGGTCAGCGGCCACAGCAGCGGGCCCAGCAGCACGGCCAGCACCAGCACGCCCAGCACCCCCAGGCTCCAGTAGGCCAGTCGGTGGCGCTTGAAACGCCGCCAGGCCTCGCCCCAGGGCGAGACGCTGGCGGGCGCCCTGCCGAGCGCGCTAGCGGTAGCTGATGCGGGGGTCGAGCCAGCCATAGAGCACGTCGGCCACAAGGTTGAAGAAGATCACCAGGATGCTGAAGACGAAGGTCACCGCCATGATGACCGGCGTGTCATTGCGCAGGATGGCGTCGATCAGCAGCGAGCCGATGCCCGGGATGCGGAAGATCTGCTCGGTGACGATGGCGCCGCCGAACACCGACGGCATCTGCAGCGCCACGAGTGTCACCACCGGGATCAGCGCGTTTCGCACGACGTGCTTGGTGACCACGACCTTCTCGGCCAGACCCTTGCTGCGCGCCGTGGTGACGTAGTCGAGGCGGATCACGTCGAGCACGGCCGAGCGCACGTACCGCATCCATGTGGCACCCTGGAACAGCCCCAGCACCGTGACCGGCATGATGGACTGCTTGATGTGCTCCCACCACCAGGCCCAGCCCGTGGCCTCGATGTCGGCCTTGAAGACGAAGGGCAGCCAGCCGAGGTGGATGGAGAACAGCAGGATCAGCAGCAGGCCGGTGAAGAAGGTCGGCAGCGAGAAGCCGACGAAGGCGATGGTGCTGGCGATCCGGTCGAACCAGGAATAGGGCCTGACCGCGGCCAGGATGCCCACCGGCAGGGCCACCAGCAGCGCCAGCACCTGCGACGCGCCGATGACTGCCAGCGTGACCGGCAGGCGTTGCAGGATCAGCGTGTCGACGTCGATGCGGCTGACGAAGGAAAAGCCCCAGTCGCCCTGCAGCATGCTGGTCAGCCAATGCCAGTAGCGCTGCCAGACGGGGTCGTCCAGTCCGAGCTGGGCGCGCAGCGCCAGGCGCACCTCGGGCGGCACGTTGGGGTTGGTCGCGAGCTCCTCGAAAGGGTCCCCGGGGGCCAGCGCGAGCACCGTGAACAGCACCACGCTGATGCCGAGCAGGCTCGGCACCGCGATCAGCAGACGGCGCAGGAGGTAGGCACCCAAGGGCGACTCTGTGAAGCAGGGCGATCACCGACGGCCCCGGCAGCCGCATCAGCGGATGCCGGAGGCCGGGCAGGATCCGGGCGCGTTCAAGCCTCCTTGTACCAGTGAGGCAGGGCCCACAGGTCGTTGTCCCAGCCCGACAGGGGCGCCACCAGCTTCGTGCCCGCAGCCGACGGCCGCGGACGGAAGACCACCGGGATGATGTGGTTGCTGCTGCACACCAGGTCGTTCATGCGGATGAACAGCGCTGCGCGCTTGACCGGGTCGAGTTCCGCCTGCGCTGCCCGGTGGGCCGCGTCGTAGTCGGCGTTCACCCAGCGCAGGATGTTGCGCTTGGCCCACTTGTTGTCCTTCTGCGCGATCACCCAGGAGCAGTACTGCTCCATGAAGACCTGCGGATCCGGCTGGGTCATCGTCGTGGTGAACATCTGCATGTCGCACCAGAACTTCTGGTAGGTGTCCGGGTTGGCGAAGTCGCCACCGAAGAACACCGCGGCCGTCACCGACTTCAGCTCCAGGTCGATGCCGGCCTTGGCGCAGGCGTCCTTGACGATGGCCTGCGTCTTCTGGCGCGGCTGGTTGACCGAGGTCTGGTAGACGAACTTCAGCCGGGTGCCGCCCTTCTCGCGGATGCCGCCGGCGCCGCGCTTCCAGCCGGCATCATCGAGCACCTTGTTGGCCTTGTCGATGTTGAACTCGAACTTCATGTTCGGGCTGCGGAAGCGCGGCGGGTTGTTCAGGAAGTTCGCCGTGGCCACGCCGGTGCGACCATAGATGAAGTCCTCCACCGCCTTGCGGTCCACCAGCAGGCTCATGGCCTGACGCACCGCCGGGTCGCTGAACGCCGGGTGTCTGGACTTGATGCTCGCGCGCTCGCCCTCGACCTCGTTCCACGGGTCGGTCGGGTTGAGTTGGATGAACTCGATGTTGGCGCCCGAGGTGATGGTCACCTTGCCCTTGCCACCGTTCTCCAGGCGCTTGAGGATCTCGTCCTCGACCTGCAGGTTCCACGCGTAGTCGTATTCGCCGGTCTGCAGCACGGCGCGCGCGGCCGACACGGCGTCGCCGCCGCCCTTCATCTCGATCGCGTCGAAGTGCGGGCGGTTGGGGATGTGATAGTTGGCGTACGCGGTGCCGCGCAGCATGTCGCCGGGCTTGAAGTCGAGGAACTTGTACGGACCGGTACCCACCGGGGCCATGTTCATCGGCGCCTCGCGCGACTTCGCACCGATGTAGGGCGCGAACAGGTGCTTGGGAATCATCATTCCCGAGGTGCCGACGAAGGGCTCGGCCCAGAACGGCGAGGGCTTGGGGAAGGTGACCCGCACCGTGTGCGAATCGACCTTGACCACCTGGATGTCGCGGTAGGTGGCGATCAGCGACGACGAGGTGGCCGGGTCCTTGATGAATTCCCAGTTGAAGACCACATCGTCGGCCGTGAAGGGCTGACCGTCGTGCCAGGTGACGCCGCGCTTGAGCTTCCAGGTCACGCTGCGGCCGTCGGCCGACAGGCCGCCGTTCTCGCGCGAGGGGATTTCGGCGGCCAGCACCGGGTAGAGGTTGCCGTCCGGGTCCCAGCCGGCCAGCGGCTCGTAGAACATCCGCGAGCCTTCCTGCTCCTTCGTGCCCGTGGCCCAGTGCGGGTTCAGGTGCACCGGGCCCTGCCACCAGAGCAGCTTGAGCGTGCCGCCGCCGCCGCGCCGCGTGGGCTTGTAGGGCAGGGCGGTCTGGGCGTTCGCGACGCCGGCATGCATCAGCAGCATCGAGGCCATCGGTGCCGTCAGGCCGACGCCGACCATCTGCTGGATGAAACTGCGGCGCGGCAGGTGACCGGTGCGCACGTCTTCGATGAGACCGCGAATGTCTTGCTCTTGCATGGCGGGATCGCTCCTGGAAAAGTGACGTCGGGGGGTGTCGAACCGGACGCAAGGTCCGTGCCGGGATGCGCACTCAAGCTCGAGTGCACGCACGCGGATCGTCGTTCAAACAGGGCCCGCTAGGGCACGGTGTTTTCCCGGATGATCGGCTCGTTCAGGCTGCGGACTTCGAACACCATCTCCTGGATCGTGGCGCCGTTCGCGCCGACCAGCCGCAGGGTGTGCCTTCCCGGCACCGGTGTCCAGTCCCACCGTGAACCGGTCCCCAGGCGGCTGCCGTTGAGCAGCCAGGTGCCCTCGCGGCCTTCGAAACGCAGGCGCTGGGCGTGGGGCGGGATGTTGGGGTCGATGGCATAGACGCTGCCGGCCACCGGGTGCACGATGCCCAGCGGTGTCGAGCCCGCTGCGGTCCCTGTCCGGCTCGGGCCGGCCGGCCCGACCGGGGTACGGCCGGGCCGCGGCACGCTGGTCCCGGCGAGGAGGAACTCGGTGCGCGCGGGCTCGCCGGTCGCCGGCTCGGCCGGCAGCGCCACGCGCCTGACACCGGCTGGTGGCGAGGGTGGGCGAGATCCGTCCCGGGCCTGCAACGACCGCACCAGCGCCTGCCACACCGGCGCGGCGCCGCTGACCCCGCTGACGCCGCGCATCGGGGCGCCGCTGGCGTTGCCGACCCACACCCCCACCGTGTAGCGGTCGGTGTAGCCGATGCACCAGTTGTCGCGCATGTCCTGGCTGGTGCCGGTCTTGACCGCGGCAAAGCCGCGTGTGACGAGGGCGTTGTCCAGCCCGAAGCCCGAGGCGCGCGCGGCCGGGTCGGCCAGGATGTCCCCGACCAGATAGGCGGCACCCGCGTCGAACACGGGCGCTGGCGTTGCCCGCCTGCCGTCATCCAAACGCAGGCGCACCGGGCTGTGGCGACCGCCGCGCGCGAGCGTGCGATAGGCATTGGTCAGCGCCAGCAGCGTCACTTCGGCGCTGCCGAGCGCGAGCGCGTGCCCGTGGAAGCCACCGGTCTCGGGCAGGCCCAGACCGAGGGCGTTGAGGCGCTCGAACAGCGACTCCGGGGGCAGCAACACGCTGACCCGCAGCGCGGGCACGTTCAGGCTGGAGGCCAGCGCCGTGCGCGCGCTGACCCAGCCACGGTAGGCGCCGTCGTAGTTGCGTGGCCGGTACAGCCCTGCGCCGGCCTGCACCTGCGTGGGCGCGTCGTGCAGCAGGCTGGCCGGTGTGAGCAGGCGCCGCTCGAAGGCCAGCGCGTAGACGAAGGGCTTGATCGTCGAGCCGGGCTGGCGCCGCGCCAGCACCGCATCGACGTGCCGCGCCGACGAGCCCTCGCCGATCGAGCCCACCCACGCCAGCACCTCGCCGCTGGCGTTGTCGAGGACCACGGCAGCGCCGTCCTCGACGTGCCGGCCCGACAGCTCGGCCAGCCGCGTCTGCAGCAGCCGCGTCGCCCGTCGCTGCAGCCGGGCGTCCAGCGTGGTGCGCACCACCGCAGGCGCGTCGGCATCGACCACCTGACGCGCGAAGTGCGGGGCGATCTGCTCGCCCAGCGGCATGCCACCGCGCCGGGCCAGCGCACTGGCGGCCAGGCCGCGCACACCCGCGCACTCGCGCGCCATGCGGCGCAGCAGTTCGCAGGCGCGGTCGCCGACGCGGTCGGCGGCGGCATTGGGCCCGCGCACGAGGACGGCGGTGATCGCTGCCTCGTGCGCATCCAGCCCGTCGGGGTGCTTGCCGAACAGCGTCTGCGACAGCGCGGCGATGCCGACGATTTCACCGCGCAGCGGCACCAGGTTCAGATAGGCCTCGAGGATGTGGTCCTTGCGCCAGCGCTGCTCCAGCGCCCCCGCTGCGGCGATCTGGTCGAGCTTCTGCGCCAGGCTGCGGCCGCCAGCGGGCCGTTCGAGGCCCGGGTCGAGCAGCCCGGCGAGTTGCATCGTCAGCGTCGAGGCGCCCTGGGTGCGCTGGTGCCAGACGGTGGCGAAGGCGCCGCGCGCGACGGCCGCCCAGTCGACACCGCTGTGCGCCCAGAACCGACGGTCTTCGCCGAGCACCAGCGCCTGCTGCAGCGCCGGCGAGATCCGGGCCAGGGGCACCCAGCCGAGACGACGCACCTGCGGGTCGGTGCGCAGGGTCTGCACGGGCACACCGTGTCGGTCGAGCACGGTGACGTCCGACGGCCGGTGCGCGGCGCGCACGGTCTCGAAGTCGGGCAGGGTCTGCGCCGCTGCGGCCTGTGCGGCGCCGATCAGTGCGAGTTTCAGCCACAGCACGGGTGTAGGTGCCGGTGCCGGTGATCGCAGCGCCAGCGCGCGCGCCCACACCCGGTGGCTCATGCGCGGGGCATCGGGCTCAGGGCCGTACGCTCCAGACCCCATTCGGCCACTCGCCGTAGACATCGGGCAGGTACATGGCCTCGGCGCGCGTGGGCGGCAGGCCGAAGTCGCCGGACTGGTTCAGCCGGACCGTGTACTCGACGACATGCCGGCCGCTCGGGAGCAACTCGAAGTAGCGTCGGAAGGCATCGGGGGCGCGCTCGTCGAAGGCCACCCAGGCACTGCCGGCGTCGCGCTGGTCGCGCAGCGCGATCTCGCTGTCGCGTGCCAGGCCGCCGCCCAGCACGGTGGCGCCCGGCGGCAGCGGGTCGCTGACGACGACCCAGCTGCGTGTCTGTGCGGTCTGCACCGTCAGGCGCACGCGCACCAGGTCACCGCGTGACCACTGCAGAGGGTCACGCCGCTGCACCGGGATCAGCTCGCGGCTGACGGTGTAGCCGGCGCGCACGGGCTCGGTGACCGGCAGCGCCGCCCGGGCCTGGATCAGCAGCCAGGGACGTCCCGGCCCGTCGTGCTTCACTTCCAGGGTGCCCGGGCTCGCCGGCCAGGGCAGCGCCAGCCGCCCGCCCTGCGGTGTGGCCGACCAGTCCAGCAGCGCCCGGGAGCCGGCCGAAGGCGCTGGCGCCGGCCCGGCGTCCAGCAAGGCACCGGTGCGCCCGGCCACCGGCACGGCCTCGAAACGCGCCGCGTGGCGCGCCAGCGCGATCGAGGTCCAGGCATTGGCGGTCGTCGTGTCCCAGGCGCCGCGGCGCTGGGCGGCCAGGTGACCGGCCAGCAGACGCGGCAGTTCGTCGTGCCAGGCAGGATCGTCGATGGCCGCGAGCAGCAGGCGTGCGCCGTTGGTGTCGGCGCTGTCCATCAGCCACCACCACACGTCGCCGTCGCCGGCTTGCAGCCGCAGTGCACTGGCCGTGCCGGTGATCCTGGCGCGCAGCAGCCGCGAGACCTCGTCGAGGCGGCGCTGCCGCTCGGGGATGTCGGGGACGCGGCGCAGCACCTGCAGCCAGTCGATCAGTGCAGCGCTGGGCCAGCGGGCGGGCTGAACGCGCAGCGCGTCGAGCATCCGCGCCCGCGCACGGCCGTGGCGTGACAGCGCCTCGATGGCCGCGAGGCGGCGCACGTCCAGATCCGGCCGCGGCGACCAGGTCCGGCGCTCCAGCCGGCCCTCGACGAAGGCCTCCAGCCCGTCGAGCATGCGGTCGCGCACGGCGGCGGGCCACTCGAAACCTGCGGCGTGGGCGCTGGAGATCAGATAGGCCGTCAGGCGATCGTGGCCGCGCGCCGGCTCGTCGGCGGCCGGCGGGAAATAGGCGGCCAGCCCGTCCTCGTCGAGGTAGGGCGGCAACTGGTTGACGACGTGGGCCCAGCGATCGGCATCGCGCACGCCGATGGCGGCGGAGACCTGCTGCTCCAGGCAGGTGTAGGGATAGGCCTCGAACCACTGTCGCAGCCCGGGCAGCGCGTCGCCACCCAGCCGCGGCAGCAGGTCCACCCAGACGCCGCCGCGCGGCACGCCGGCGTCGCGCAGCGCCGCGGACGGCGGATCGATCGCCAGGCGCACCGGCGCATCCAGCGGCCGCAGCGTGGCCTGCTGGGTGCGCTCGGGCACGACGGGGCGCACGGTCTGGGACGACCTGAGGCGGTCCCGCGCCGTTGCGCCCGGTCCGCCGCCCCGGGGACGCTCGCCAGCGACCTCTTCCGCGCTCGCTTCCCAGTCGATGCGCGCGGCACGCTCGGGGACCGCGGCGTCCCAGGCCAACTCCTGCGCGCCGCCCGGCGCGATCGTCAGGCGTCGCGCCGGCAACTCGGCCAGCGGCAGCGGCCCGCCATCGTCACCGACCGCCCGCCCCGTGAGCCTGACCTGCACCTGCATCGGGCGTGAGGTCGTGTTGCGCACTGTCAGCCTGGCGTCCTGACGGTCGCCCTGTCGCACCTGCGCGGGCAGGGCGGACAGCAGTTGCAGGTCCTGGGTGGTGCGGATGCGTGCGCTGCCGGTGCCGAACCGGTGGAGCGCCCCGCCGCTTGCCGTGGTGGGACCGGCCGTGCTGCCCGATCGGTCGACCGCGCCGCCGGGCGGGAGCTCGCCCAGGGCGTCGGCCACTGCGACGAGGCGGAAGCTGGTCAGCGCGTCGTTCAGCGGCACGTCGATCAGCGCCTGCCCGCGCGCGTCGAGCCGCACGCGCGGCGACCACAGCAGCAGCGTGTCGAAGAGTTCGCGCGTGTGCCCCAGGCCGCCGCCGCCGCCGGCGGGCACGGCCTTGCGTCCGTAGTGGCGTCGTCCGACGACCTCACCCTGCGCCGTGCTCGTGGACACGCCCCAGGGCCGCGGCTGCATCATCGCCTGAAGCAGGTCCCAGGAGGTGTTGGCCTGCAGCGCGAGCAAGCCCTCGTCGACCGCAGCGAAGGCGACCTCGGCATCCGGCACCGGCTTGCCGGCGTGCGTCACCGTGACCCGCACCCGCGCCGTCTCGCGCACCTGGTGCACCGCCTGCATCGGCTCCACCTGCACCTGGAGCTCGTGCCGCGCCGTGCCCACCTCGAGCGCGGCCACGCCCAGACGGAAGCTCGGCCGCGCCAGGTCGGCCATCGCCGTGGGCAGCGGCACCGCGTCGGCACGGCCCCATGCCCGTCGCGCCCAGTCCACGGGATCCCGCCACTCACCGGCCAGCAGCGAGCGCCAGGTCGCCACCTGCACCCGGCCGCGCACCACCAGCACGCTGACATAGGCGTTGGGTGCTGCATCGGCGCCGATGGGCACCGCGACGATCGGGTCCTTGCCGTCCAGCGCCACGACGCGAGCGTCCAGCACGCCCTCGCGCTCGACGGTCACGAGGGCCGTGGCGCGGCGGAAGGGCATGCGCACTTGCAGCCGCGCGGTCTGTCCGGGCTCGACCCGACGCGTCAGCGGCAGCACCTCGATGCGGTCGTCGTCCGAGGTCTCGAACCACAGATCCTCCCGGCCGGTGATCCAGACCCGGGTCGCCGCACGCGCCAGGTGTCCCGACTTGTCGCGTGCACTGACGATGAGTTCGATCTCGCCGACGCGACCCGGCGCGGCCTGGCAGGCCAGTCGCCCTCGGCGATCGGTGCGGCCCCGGCACACCTGCCCGAGATCCTGCACCTCGGTGCGGTGTTCCCAGGCGTAGAAGCCACCGACCAGACGCTTGCGCGTGCTCAACGTCTGGCGCAGCCGCGCGTGCACCTCCAGCACCTGGCCCTGCAGCGGCCGGCCGGCGCGGTCCAGCGCCAGCGCGGTGAACCGCGTGCGGTCGCGCGAGCCGATCCAGGCGTCGGCCCGGATGCCCGGCACCACCGCCGACGGCCAGACCCGGGTGCTCGTCGAGACCGTCTGCACCTGTCCGTTCGGGTCGGTGTAGCTGAGCTCGGCGCGGATATCACTGGGGCGGTCGACCGCAGGCAGGTTGGCGATGCGCAGCCGGGCCGCGCCCTGGCGGTCGGTGCGCGAGGTCTGGCCATCGGCGACGAGGACGCCCGTCAGGCCCATGGTGACCGGCGGCGCGTCCTCGGCGTCCTGCGTGGCCGGCCGATCGACCGGATCGGATGCCGGCGCGTCGAAACGGTACTCCTCGTGCCCGGGGAAGTCGACGGACGCAGGGCGCAGCACGGCGCTCAGGCGCAGCGGCGCGTCTGCCACGGCACCACCGTTGGCGTAGCGCAGCAGCGCGTCGAAGGCGATGGAACGCGGGCGGATCTGCGTGACCGCCGGGCCCGACAGGCGCGCGTCGACCAGGGGCACCTCGAAGGCCTCGACGCGGAAGCTGCCGGCGTCCCATTCGCTCCGGTCGGCGGCATCGGGCGGCGCCGGGCGCTCCAGCACCACGCGGTACTCGCCCAGCCTTGCCGCCGCGGGGATGGCCCACTGCGCCAGCGCGCTTCGGCCGCCGCCGTCCCAGCGGATCGGCTGCGCGAACTCGTCGCCGCTGCCGACGTGGACGATGCGCATCCGGCTGGGCAGCCGCTCGGCCCCGACCAGCCCCAGACCGTCGGCGAGTTGCGCACGCACGAAGTGCTTCATCGACACCGTATCGCCCGCGCGCAGGAGCGTGCGGTCGAAGACGGTGTGCACGCGCAGGTCGGGCTGCGGCGCCGCCCATTCCGGCGGGGTGCTGGGCAGAGCGAAGCGCCAGGGCTCGATCCCGCGGGTCCAGTGGCTGAAGACGACGCCGAGTTGGCGGTGTCCGTCGGCGCCCTCATGCCGTGCCGTGACGAACAGGCTGTCCTCGGCTGGGCAGCGCGGTGTGTCCAAGGGCAGCGGCTGCGCGATGCGCGCCAGGCCCTGGTCGTCGGTGCGGCCGCGCCACAGCACGCGCGCGTGGCAGTCGTGCACCGTCACCGCCGCTCCCGGCACGGGGGTCGCACGGTCCAGTGTCGTGACCCACACGGCGCTGTTCTCGCGTCCGTGCTTGAAGTGCACGCCCAGGTTGGTGACGAGCACCCCCGTGCGCACGTACATCGATGCCGGACGTGCCAGCAGCGCCGCGCCGAGGCGCTGCGATTCGATCTCCACGACGTGGTAGCCGGGCTCGGTCAGGCCGATGCCCACCACCTCGAAGGGTCGCGGGTCGGTGCCGGCTAGCCGCGGCAGTTGCAGCCGCCGGGCCTCGGGGTCGCCGGCCAGCAGCGAGACCTCGCGCGTGTGCACCTGGCGGTCGATACGGCGCTTGACCGTGCGTCCGCGCAGGTCCTGGGTCTCCTGCCATTCATGCCACTGCGATTCGGGCAGCCCGAGTTCGCGCGCTGGCAGCCGTGTCTCGTGATGGCGCTGCAGACGCTGCATCCATCGCAACACCTGCGTCTCGTCGTCGATCCGCCGCACGCGCACCTCACCACGGCCGGGCGGCGTCCGGCCGGCGCCGCGCAGGTCGGTCTGGACGTGGCGCAGGGTCACCGGCAGCGCGGCGTCGGGCCCCCATTCCAGGATCCCGAAGGGTGCGGCGGCGAACTTCGCGATCGGCGGGGCCTCGCCGGTGCGGATCTCGAGCGGGAAGCTGCGCGCGTTCGACAGCGCCCGGCCTGTGGAGTCACGCAGCGCAGCCGTGATCTCGAGACGGTAACGCGCCGATTCGGCGAAAGGCGGATCGAAGACCAGTTCGGCGATGTCGTCGCCGTCGTCGGGCAGGGCGCGCGGGGCGCGGCTGCCCGCGGCGGATGGGCCGGGCTGACCGCCGGCTTCGGGCACCGGGCCGGTCAAGCGGATCGCCTGCGCCGATGCGCGCGGCATCGGCGAGGACAGCCGCAGGCGCAGCGGGCGGATCGGCAGGCAAGGCGCCTGCGCACGCTCGCGCTCGCAACTGAAGTCGGCGGTGAAGGCGGGCCGCACGCGGTAGTCGAAGACCTGTGCGTCGGCGCTGCGCACCTCGGGCGCGCGCAGCGCGCCGATGCCGGCATCGAACACGAGCTGCATCGCCGCGGCCGCGGGCAAGGGGCGGGCGCAGGCCAGGACGAGCACGCGGTCGGCCTGCGGCCACAGCCCCTGTTGCCGCAGCAGGCGCTCGCGCTCGGGGCCGTTGCCCAGCCGCACAGGGATCTGGTCGCCCAGGCCCTCGATGCGGCAGTGCACCCGCTCGAGCACGTCGCGTGCGACGGCGGGTCCGGTCAATTGCAGCACGAAGTGCTGGTCTTCCTCGATCTCGCTGCCGGGCCAGGGCAAGGCCTGCACCACGGCCGGCCCGCCACTGGAGAAACGCCCGAGCGGCGGCGACGCGCCGGGCAGATCGCCGGCGGTGTGGACGGTGCAGGTCAGCCCGGGCGGCAGCGGCGCATCGAAGTCGAAGGACCAGGTCCGCTCGTCGGACCAGCGGCCCTGGCCGGCGGGAGCCGCCGTGGTCGATCCGTCGGCGCAGGCGATGCGCACCGGCGGTGGCGCATCGGGCTGGCCGAGCGGCACCATGACACGGGCGTAGCGAAGGCGCAGCTGCTGCGCCTGACCGACCTCGCCTTGCAGGCTCAGGGTCGGTCGCGCGGTGTGCGCCTGGGTCGCCGCGTCGGCACCCTGGGCCGCGCACAGTCCCGAGGCGGAGCCTGCGAGGAGCAACGCGCCCACGGCCCGGCGGGTCGCCCGCGCGAGCCGTCTGGGTGCGTTCGCGACGTCCCGGCCTGCTTTGCCGGGTGCCGTTGCGCGCGGCGTAGACGCGTCGATCGACGGCCGATCCGGCGCGTCCGGCGGCGGGTACTCTGTGCTCGCGCGGCGCGTCATCGGGTGGGGCTGGCGCCGTCGCTCGAGCTTCGGGTGCGGCGCGCTCAGCGCAGCCCGGCGGCGGCCTCGACCGCGTCAGGGTCGACGCCGAGCTTGCGCGCGGCGTCCAGGATCTCCTGCCAGGTGGTCAGGTCCACCGGGATGCCCTCGGCGCGGCGGCGTACCCGGGACGCGCGCTCGGGCTCGCCGGCCACCATCACGCGGTCCACGCCGGCACGCGGCGGTGAGGCCCGGACCCAGTCGATGAAGGCGGCCGCCTCACGCTCGAAGCCCTCCGTCCCGCCGAGGGCGGCCGGGTCGACCAGCACGCTGAACATGCCGTTGAGCACGCGGCGCCGGCTCGCGTCGGCATCGCGCTGCGTGAGCCCCGCCGCGAGCGCGCCGCCGAGCAGCTCGCACACGACGGCCAGACCGTAGCCCTTGTGCGCGCCGAAGGTCAGCAGCGCGCCCCAGGGCGGCACGACGCTGTAGCGCGGGTCCTGCGTGTCGCGGCCCTGGTCGTCGATGAGGCAGCCGGGGGCGACCGGTTCGCCCTTGTTGTGCGCCACGCGGGTCTTGCCCTGGGCGATCATGCTGGTGGCGAAGTCCAGGATCAGCGGGGGACGGCCAGGCAGCGGGATGCCGATGCACACCGGATTCGTGCCGAACCGCGCGTCGCCCCCACCAAAGGGGGCGACCACGTTGCGTGCCACGACGTTGACGAAGTGGATCGACACCAGTCCCGCGTCCGCGGCCTGCTCGGCCCAGGCGCCGATGCGGCCGATGTGGTGCGAATGGCCCAGCGTCAGGATGCAGCTGCCGTGCAGACGGGCGCGTTCGATGCCGAGGTCGATAGACTCGCGCCCGATGACCTGACCGAAACCGGCCTGGCCGTCCAGGCGCAGCAGACTGCCGCCGTCTACCACGACTGCGGCGTGCCGGTTCGGCTGCAACCCGCCCTCGAGGAAGGCGTCGGCGTAGCGCGGCAGCATGCCGATGCCGTGCGAATCGTGTCCGGTGAGGTTGGCGTCGATCAGGTTGTCGACGACGGCGCGGACCTCCGACGCGTCGCTGCCGAAGCCGCGCACCACGAGGTCCATGGCGGCGGTCAGACGGTCCAGGGGGATCAGATGGCTGTCGGCCACGTTGGCTCCGGGTTGTTCACGACCGCCCGATGGTAGCGGCAGACGGGTCCGCTGCCGCCGGCTTGGACGCTTCCGGGCCGTTTCGCCGCCTGCTTCCAGTGCCGTTCGACCGTCGCGCCCGGGGCGTCCTGGGCGTTGCTAGGCCGCCGTCGCGCCGGCCGCGTCGCTCAGGCGTCAGGATCGGGTTCGAAGCGCTCCGCCGGCAGGCGGTTGCGGCGGCGGATGATCACGAGCAGCACCACCAGGCCCAGCACCAGCAGGGCGGCCGGTCCGTACCACAGCAGCGCCGTCGTGGACCGCACCGGCGGCCTGTACAGCACGAAGTCGCCGTAGCGCGCCGTCATGTAGTCGGTGATCTGCTGCGGCGAGTCGCCCTTGACCAGCATGTCCCTGACCTGGTTGCGCAGGTCCACGGCCAGATCGGCGTTGGAATCGGCAATGGTCTGGTTCTGGCAGACCAGGCAGCGGAACTGGGCCGACAGCTTCAGGACCCGCGCTTCGAGCTCCGGGTCATGCGCGCTGCCGGGGGCGGCCGTGCCCGGGGTCTGCGCATGCGCCTGCGGCCACAGGGCCGGCAGCGCCGTCAGCGCCGTCAGCAACAGCGCGGCCAGCAGCGCCGCCAGTTGCCCTGCGGCCGGCATCAGGACGGGCCGGCGCGCGATCGGCGCCGCGCCGGCGCGGAATGCGTCGCACCATCGGGGTCGCACCTCAACCTCCCAGTTTGCGCAGCAAGGGTTCGATCCGCTGGCTCACGATCGCCGGCGTCAGGATGCCCACGTGCTTGTAGCGGATGATGCCCTGCGCATCGACGACGAAGGTCTCGGGCACGCCGTAGACCCCGAAGTCGATGCCGACCTTGCCGTCGAAGTCGACCAGCGTCATCACATACGGGTCGCCGAGGCGACTCAGCCAGTTGCGGGCGTCTCCCGGGCGGTCCTTGTAGTTCAGTCCCACCACCGGCACGCCGCCCCGCCGCGCGAGGTCGATCACGACAGGATGTTCCTCCCGGCAGGGCGCGCACCAGGAGGCCCAGACGTTCATGATCCAGGGCTTGCCCAGCAGGTCTTCCCGTCGGACGGTCTTCTCCGGGTCGTCCAGGCGGACGAGGGAGAAGGCCGGTGCCGGCTTTCCGATCAGCGGCGACGGCACTTCGCGCGGGTTCAGGCTCAGACCGGAATACAGGAACCAGGCCAGCACGCCGAACGCCGCCAGCGGGATCAGGAACTTCAGCGCTCTCATGGCAAATCCCCGGTTCGGCATGACCGTGCCAGCCGGGCCAACTCGACCTGCCCGGCCGACCGGGCAGGGCGAGGAGGCCGGGCGGGCCGGGCAGGCCGCGAGGCGGGACAGCGCGCGTGTCCCGGGCCGGATGCGAGCCGCCTCATGCGGCTGCCGCCGCCGCGGGCAGCGACTGGGTGGCGGCGCGACGCTGCCGGTAGCGGCGGTCGGTGGCCGCCAGCAGGCCGCCAAGCGCCATCAGCACGCAGCCGCCCCAGATCCAGTCGACGAAGGGCTTGACGTACAGGCGCACGATCCAGGCCCCGCCGTCCACCGGCTCGCCGAGCGAGACGTAGAGGTCCTTGACCAGGCCGGTGCGGATGGCGGCTTCGGTCATCGGCATCTGCTGCACCCGGTAGATGCGCTTTTCCGGGCGCATCTCGGCCACGAGCCGGTCACCGCGCGCGCTGTCGGTCACGCGCACCAGCCCCTGCATGGCCTGGAAGTTGGCGCCTTCGCGCTCGCGCAGTTCCACCAGGGTGAAGCGCAGGTTGCCGATGGAGGCCGAGTCGCCCGGGGCCATGCGCACGTCGCGTTCGACCTCGTGCGTCTTGACGATGGTCACGCCGAAGATGAAGGCCGCCACGCCGAGGTGCGCGATCATCATGCCCACGGTCGCACGCGGGACCTGACCGAGCCGGGCCGGCACCGCGCGCAGGCCGGCCCCGCGCGGGCGGATGCGCTCCCACAGGTCCGCCGCCACGCTGAAGACGATCCACCACGCCAGCAGCAGGCCCAGCGCCGACAGGAAGCTGACCTTCTCCGCGACCCAGGCGCTGGCCAGCGTGGCCACCACCGTCACGCCCGCCGCCCAGCGCAGGCGCCGCGCCAGGTCGGGCAGTTCCGAATGCTTCCAGCGCGCCATCGGGCCCACGCCCATCAGGAAGACGACCGGCGCCATCAGCGGGGCGAACACGGCGTCGAAGTAGGGCGGGCCCACCGAGATCTTGCCCAGGCCCAACGAGTCGAGCACCAGCGGATACAGCGTGCCCAGCAGCACGGCGGCGCAGGCCACCAGCAGCAGCACGTTGTTGCCCAGCAGCAGCGTCTCGCGCGACAGCAGGTCGAAGCGCGCGCCCAGACCGACCGTCGGCGCGCGCCAGGCGTACAGGGCGAGCGAGGCGCCGACGACCACCACCAGGAAGCCGAGGATGAACAGGCCGCGGGTCGGATCGGTGGCGAAGGCGTGGACCGACGACAGCACGCCCGAGCGCACGAGGAAGGTGCCCAGCAGCGACAGCGAGAAGGCCATGATGGCCAGCAGCACGGTCCAGCTCTTGAAGCTGCCGCGCTTCTCGGTCACCGCCAGCGAATGGATCAGGGCCGTGCCCACGAGCCAGGGCATGAAGGAGGCGTTCTCCACCGGGTCCCAGAACCACCAGCCGCCCCAGCCGAGTTCGTAGTACGCCCACCAGCTGCCCAGCGCGATGCCGATCGTCAGGAAGATCCAGGCCACCGTCGTCCAGGGCCGCGTCCAGCGCGCCCACTGCGCATCCAGGTTGCCGCCGATCAGCGCCGCCACCGCAAAGGCGAAGGCCACCGAGAAGCCGACATAGCCCATGTAGAGCATGGGCGGGTGGATGATCATGCCCGGATCCTGCAGCAGCGGGTTCAGGTCGCGACCGTCGAGTGCCGCCGGGAACAGGCGTTCGAAGGGGTTGGAGGTCAGCAAGGTGAACAGCAGGAAGCCCACTGTCACGAGCGACATCACGGAGACGATGCGCGCGATCAGCGGCAGCGGCAGGTTGCGACTGAACACCGCCACCGCCACCTGCCACAGTGCCAGCATCAGCAGCCACAGCAGCAGCGAGCCCTCGTGTCCACCCCAGACGGCGGAGATCTTGTAGAACATCGGCAGCGCCGTGTTGGAGTTCTGCGCGACGTACAGCACCGAGAAGTCGTTGGTGGCGAAGGCCGCCGTCAGGCTGGCATAGGACAGCACCACCAGGCCGAACAGCCAGACCGACCCGGGACGGGCCAGCGCCATCCAGCGCAGGTGGCCCCGCTGCGCCCCCACCAGGGGCACCACCGACAGCGCGAGCGACAGGCCCAGGGCCAGCCAAAGGGCGAAATGACCGAGCTCCGGGATCATGGCTTCATCCCCTGCACGGTCTGGCCGTACTTCGCATTGCCCTGCTGCGCCTGCTTCAGGGCCTCGGCGGCCTCGGGCGGCATGTAGTTCTCGTCGTGCTTGGCCAGGACCTCGCGTGCGACGAAGACCTCACCGCTCATCTGCCCCTGGGCGACGACACCCTTGCCCTCCTTGAACAGGTCGGGCAGGATGCCTTCGTAGCGCACGGGCACGGTCCTGGCAGTGTCGGTGATCACGAAGTTGACCTGCACGCCCTCGCGGCGCACGCTGCCTTCCTCGACCATGCCGCCGATGCGGAACAGACGTTCCCTGGGTGCTTCGTTGGCCGCCACCTGGGATGGCGAGTAGAAGAACACCAGGTTGCTCTCGAAGGCGTTGAGCACGAGCGCGACGATCGCGCCGACCGCCACCACGCCGCCTGCGGCCAGCGCCATGCGCTTGTGCCTGATCTTCATCGTCAATCCTCCTCGTCCTGAACGTGCCCGTCTTCGTTTCCGGCGCGGGCCGTTCGGTTCCGTTCATCGGCGGCCTCGCGCAGCGCGCGCTTCCGGCGACGCGCGGCCAGCACCGGCTCCACGCCCATGCACAGCGCGCACACGATGTAGGAGCCCCAGACGAAGAATCCGCTGCCCCCCATCGCGAAGAACTCCGCGGGGCTGTTCCAGTTCATGAACGACCTCCACCCGCGACCAGTTCACGCACCCACAGCGCGTTTCTCTCACGCTCGAGCAGCCGCGCACGTGTGCGGGTGAAGACCACCGCAAAGGCGTAGGCCCAGAAGGCGAAGGTCATGATCAGCATCGCCGTCAGCATGGTCGTGGCCATCTTCGGCGCAGCCGTCAGGCTCACCGAGGCCCCCTGGTGCAGCGTGTTCCACCACTTCACCGAGAAGTAGATGATGGGCACGTTGACCGAGCCGACCACCGCCAGCAGCGCGCCGGCCTGGTCGGATCTGCGCGGATCGTCGATGGCTTCGGTCAGCGCGATGTAGCCGAGGTAGAGGAACAGCAGGATCAACTCCGACGTCAGCCGCGCGTCCCACACCCAGTAGGTGCCCCAGGTGGGCTTGCCCCACAGCGCGCCGGTCCACAGCGCGAGGAAGGTGAACATCGCGCCGGTGGGCGCGATCGACCTCGCCACCGCGCTGGCCAGTCGCGCGTTGAAAGCCCAGCCGATCGCGGCCCAGAAAGCCATCACCAGGTACAGCAGCATCGACATCCAGGCCGCCGGCACGTGGATGAAGATCACGCGGTAGACCTCGCCCTGCGTGGCGTCGGTGGGGGCGACGAAGAAGCCCATCCACAGACCGACGGCGGTCAGCGCGATGGCGGCGGCCCAGAACCAGGGCACCATCAGCCCGCTGAGGGCGTAGAAGCGCGGCGGCGAGGCGTAGGTGTAGAGCGTCAGCGGCATCGTGTCGTCGGATGGGGCCGGGGCAGTGGTGGAGCGCGCAGCGCCTCATTCAGTCGATATTCTCAGGGCTGCGGCAGTGGCCCAGGGCACGCCCATCGCCGTGGCGATGAGCAGCGCGCCCAGCAGCGAATGATGCCCGGAGGCCGATAGCCCTTGCTCGACCGCGTCCACGGCGCCGGCGCCGAAGATCAGCGCCGGCACGGCCAGCGGCAGCACGATCAGCACCAGCAGCATGCCGGCGCTGCGCAGGCCCAGCGTCATCGCCGCGCCCAAGCCGCCGAGCAGGCTGAGGATGGGTGTGCCCAGGGCCAGCCCGATCACCAGCGTGCCCAGGGCCTGGGTCGACAGGTCGAACAGCAGCCCGATCACCGGCGAGGCCAGGATCAGGGGCAGGCCCGCGGTCAGCCAGTGACCGGCGGCCTTGGCCAGTGCCAGCCACACCGCCGAATGGGGCGCCAGCAGCATCTGCTCCAGCGAGCCGTCGGCCAGGTCGCCTGCGTACAGCGTGTTGACCGACAGCATCGCCGCCAACAGCGCGCAGACCCAGACGATGCCGGGCGCGATCAGGCGCAGGGTCTGCGGCTCCGGCCCCACGCCCAGCGGGAACAGGCTGACGGCGACGACGAAGAAGGCCAGCGGCAGGAGGGACTCGATGCGCCGCCGCGCGGCCAGCCGCAGGTCGCGCACCAGCACCTGCACGAACAGCGGGTTCACGAGCGAGCCCCTGGTGCTTGCTTCGGCGTCGGCACTGCGGTCCGCGGGCTTGCGGCCTCGGGCGACTCGAGCGCCTTGGGCGTCCTGGGCGTCTTCGGCGACCCGAGCGCCTCGGGTGCATCGGTCAGCCCGCGCATGGGGCTGTCGGGCATGACGTCCGGGGTCGACGGCAGGCCGACCGACGCCTGACCGCGCTGCCCTGACGCGCCGGGAGCGGTCGCTCGCGCGTTGCCGAGCCACACCTCACGGGGCATGGGGTGGCGCAGGCTCAAGGCCTGGTGGCTGGTCAGCAGCGCGGCGCCGCCGCGGGCCGCATGGTCCGCCAGCAGTGCGTTCAGCACCTCGATGCCCCGATCGTCGAGCGCGTCGAAGGGTTCGTCCAGCAACCACAGCGGTGGGCTGTCGGGCAGCGCCAGCCGTGCCAGCGCCACGCGGCGCCGCTGTCCCTGGCTGAGCGTGCGGACCAGCGCACCGGCACGCGAGCCCACGCCCATGCGGGTCAGGGCCGAGACGATCGCTTCCGCATCGGGCGGGCCTGCGCGCAACCCGGCCAGGAAGGACAGCGCCTGCACGGCAGTCAGGTCGTCCTTCAGGGCGTTGGCGTGCGCGACGTAGCACAGCGATGCCCGGCAGGCCGAAGCCTCGGCCCGCAGTTCGAGGCCGCCGATCCGCACGGCCCCGGCCGCGGGGCTCGACAGGCCGGCGAGGATGCGCAGCAGCGACGTCTTGCCTCGGCCGTTGCGTCCCCGCAGCCAGACCACTTCCGATGGCCCGATCTCCAGGTCCAGCCCCTCGAACAGCAGGCGATCTCCACGCTGCGCGGCCAGCCCCTGCACGCTCAGCAATGTACCGGGCGCGGCGTGAGGTGCGTCGGATGGGAGCATGTGCAGGCAGACCCTGGCCCCTGGCGTGCCGGGGGCACGCTCGGGCGGCGAGTGGCTCGGGCTCAGTAGTCCAGGCCCATCGCCGCACGCACCTCGCTCATCGTCTGGCGAGCCGTGTAGCGGGCGCGCACGGTGCCCTCGTCGACGATGGCGCGCACGCGTGCCGGGTCCGCCACGAGTTCGGCGGCGCGTTCGCGCCAGGGCAGCTGCTCGCGCAGGATCGCGTCGATCACCGGCTGCTTGCACTCCAGGCAGCCGATCCCGGCGCTGGTGCAGCCGGCGGCCACCTGTTCGCGCGTGGCGGCGTCGCTGTAGACCTGATGGAACTGCCACACCGGGCAACGCTCCGGGTTGCCCGGGTCGGTGCGTCGCACGCGCTGCGGGTCGGTAGGCATGCGGCGGATCTTGGCCTCGACCTGCGCCGCAGGCTCGCGCATCGCGATCGTGTTGCCGTAGCTCTTGCTCATCTTGCCGCCGTCCAGCCCCGGCAGCTTCGCGACCTCGGTGTGCAAGGCCGTGGGTTCGACGAGCACCGTGCGGCCCGAGCCGCGCAGGTGTCCGGCCAGCAGTTCGGTCCGCGACGGCGTCCACCCGCTGACGGCCACCGCCGCCTTGCGCAGCACCGCCTCGCCCTTGGCCAGGGCATCGACCGAGCCGGTCTCGCCATAGGCCTTGCGCTGCTTGTCGAAGTACCGCGCATCGTCGCGCGACAGGAGCGCCAGTGCCGCCTCGACCTGGGCGTCGAAGTCGGGCGGGCGACCGTAGAGGTGGTTGAATCGGCGCGCGACCTCCCGGGTGAGTTCGACGTGCGAGGACTGGTCCTCGCCGACCGGCACGTAGGTGGCCTTGTAGATCAGGATGTCGGCCGCCTGCAGCAGCGGGTAGCCGAGGAAGCCGTAAGTGGCCAGGTCGCGATCCTTGAGCTTGTCGATCTGGTCCTTGTAGGTCGGCACGCGTTCGAGCCAGCCCAAGGGCGTGCCCATGGCCAGCAGCGTGAACAGTTCGGCGTGTTCGGGCAGACGGCTCTGCAGGAAGATCGTCGACCGTGCCGGGTCCAGCCCCGCGGCCACCCAGTCGATCACCATCTCGAAGACGTTGCGCTCGATGACTTCACGGCTCTCGTAGTGCGTGGTCAGCGCATGCCAGTCGGCGACGAAGTAGTAGCAGTCGTGCAGGTCCTGCAGTTGCACCCAGTTCTTCAGGGCGCCGTGGTAGTGGCCGAGGTGCAGGGCGCCGGTCGGACGCATGCCGGAGAGGACGCGGGAGCGCATGGGAGACACCGGTATCGACGAAACCCCGGATTCTCACAAGAAAACGCCGGGCCGCCCCAAGTTTTCTTGACCCCCTCGGGGGGCGGGCCGGGCGGAGTCCGGCCCTGGGGGTTGTCTTGCCCTCCGCCTACACTGCGCCCGCCTATGAAGCGCATCGTCATCCTGATCTCCGGCCGTGGTTCCAACATGGAAGCCATCGTGCGGGCCTGCGGGGCCGAGCGCTGGCCAGCCCGGGTGGTGGCCGTCATCAGCCATCGGCCCGACGCTGCCGGCCTGACCTGGGCGGCGGCGCACGGGATCGCCACGGCGGTGGTGGATCACCGGGCGCACGCGCAGCGCGAGGCCTTCGACGAGGCACTCGCGCAGGCGATCGGCGTCTGGGCCCCCGACCTGATCGTGCTGGCCGGCTTCATGCGCGTGCTCGGCCCCGCCTTCGTGCGGCTGCACGCGGGCCGACTGCTGAACATCCACCCGTCGCTGCTGCCGGCCTTTCCCGGTCTGCACACCCATCGGCGCGCGCTCGAGGCCGGTTGCAAGGTGGCAGGGGCGACCGTCCATCTCGTGACCGAGGCGCTGGATCACGGGCCGATCGTGATCCAGTCGGTGGTGCCGGTGCATCCCGGTGACGACGAGGCGCGCCTGTCGGCGCGGGTGCTCGCCACCGAGCACCTGATCTACCCGCGGGCCGTGCGCTGGTTCGTCGAGGACGCCCTGGAGTGGGACGGCGCGCGCCTGCGTCACCGCACGGGGCAGCCGCAGCAGATCCTCGGGAGTCTGGCGCCTGACGGGGACGCCACGGGCGCCCGGGGCGCCTGACACATCGGCGCGACGTCGGCGTGCTCAGCCGTCGAGCCGCTGCCGGGCGCAGGCGACCATGGCCTCGACCGCCACGGCCAGTTCTTCGGCAAGCGCCGTCGCCGCGGACTGGCCTTCGCGCGCGGCTCCTTCGGTCGAGCGCGCGAGGTCGAAGATGCCCTGGGCGCGCACGTTGCCGGCCACGCCCTTGATGCTGTGCGCTTCGCGTGCAATCGTCGCCAGGTCGCCGGCCGCCGCGGCGACCCGCAGCGCCTGCGGTTTGGGACCCATGTTGGACACCACGGCGCGCGCCAATTGCGTCAGGAAGGCCGGCGGCGTGCGCAGGCTGTCGGCCAGGGCTTGCCAGTCGATGACCGGCTTCGTGGCCGGGCTGGCAGGCGCCGCAGGCGGCGCCTGCCCTGCGGGTTCACCCTGAGGCGGCAGGTCTGTCGGCATGGGCTCGGACGGTCGGGTAGGCGGGCCGGGGTCGGGGTCGAGGTTGGGGCCGGACGCGGGCACGGGTAGGGGCACAGGCCCGGACACAGGCACAGGCACAGGCACGGCCACGGACACGGACACGGGCGCATATTGCAGCACAGTGCGTACCAGCGAGTCCAGGTCCAGCGGTTTGCTCACATGCGCGACCATGCCGGCCGCCAGGCATCTGGCCCGTTCCTCGGGCAGCGCGTGGGCAGTCAAGCCGATCACGGGCAGGCCGGGGGCGATGGCGTGCAGCCTTGCGGTCGCCTCGTATCCGTCCATCACCGGCATCTGCAGGTCCATCAGCACGACGTCGTAAGGGGGCCGCGCGGGACTCGACCCGCTGACTAGCGCCGCCTGCGCCGCAAGCGCTGCCTGGGTCGCTTCTGCGGCTTCTGCCGCTTCTGCCGCTTCTGCCGCTTCTGCCGCTTCTGCCGCTTCTGCCGCTTGGGCCGCTTGGGCCGCCTGTACTGCGTGAACGGCCTGGAGCCCGTCCGACACCAGCTCCACCTGTGCGCCTTCCTGCTCGAGCAGGTGCTTCAGCAGATAGCGATTGACCTCGATGTCCTCGGCGGCCAGGATGGTCAGGCCCTGCAGTCGCGGACCGCTCGCGCGGGCGGGTGCCGTGGGCGCAGGCCCTGCGGCCCCGGCATCGGGCAGGGCCAGCCGCAGCCGGAACACGCTGCCGCGACCCGGCGCGCTGTCGACCTCGATGTCACCGCCCATCTCGCGCGCGAGGTGGCGCGAGATCACCAGGCCCAGTCCGGTGCCGCCGAAGCGGCGGGTCGTGGAGCTGTCGGCCTGTTCGAAAGGCTGGAACAGCCGCGACATCTGTTCCGCGGTCATCCCGATCCCGGTGTCGCTCACCTCGAAGACGTGCCCGACGCCCTGTCGGCTCACGCGCAGGCAGACCTGTCCCCGGTCGGTGAACTTGACGGCATTCGACAGGAGGTTCACCAGGACCTGCCGCAGGCGTTGCCCGTCGCCGAGGACATCGCGGGACGGGCCTGCCTGCCACTGCAGCTGCAGGTCCAGCCCCTTCGCGCTGGCCTGGGGCTCCAGCATCCGCACGGCCTCGGTCACCGACGCCTGCACGTCGAAGGCTGCGGACTCGACGTGCAGCCGCCCGGCCTCGATGCGGGAGAAGTCGAGCAGGTCATCCACCACGGCCAGCAGGTGCCGCCCGGCCGACAGGATGCGCCCGTGGCAATCGTCGGTCGTCGCCGCGGCCGCCGCCCGGCTGAGCCCGAGCTGGGCCAGGCCCATGATGGCGTTCAGCGGGGTGCGCAACTCGTGGCTCATGCGCGCGATGAAATCGCTGCGCGCGCGCGCAGCGCCTTCGGCACGCTGCAGGGCATCCACCAGGGCGTGCGTGCGCTCGCGGACCTGACGCTCCAGATCCTCGTTGATGCGGGCGAGATCTCGCGTTCGCCGCTGGAGCTCGAGGTGCAGGCGCACGCGTGCGATCACGAGATCGGCGCGGATGGGCTTGTGGATGAAGTCGACCGCGCCGGCGGCCAGTGCCTGCGATTCGCTGGCCGGGTCGGTGCGCGCGGTGACGAAGAGGACGGGCACCTCGCGCGTCGCGTCCTGCTCGCGCAGTGCGGCACAGACCTGGAGGCCGTCCATCTCGGGCATCATCATGTCGAGCAGGACCAGATCCGGCGCGCTCTGGCGGGCGAGGTCGACGCCTTCACGGCCGGAGGTGGCGAACTGGATGTCGCCTTCGGCGGCCAGCACTTCCGCCAGCAGGACGACGTTCTCGACCACGTCGTCGACGACCAGGATCAGCGGACGTGTCCTCATCGGGTCGGCGCCGGGTCCGCTGGGCGCGGGCCGGTGGGGTGCTCGGTGGTCAACATCTGCAGCGCCTGGCGCGCCCGGCGGAACTGCAGGCGCTCGACGTGCCCGGTCACATCGGCGAACGGGCCCGCCAGCGCGGTGCCGGACAGCGCCTGCGCAATCCGGCCCGCCGTCGCGCGCGCGGACACCAGGTTCAGGTTCAGGGCGTCGTCCAGTGCCGCCAGTTGTGCCGCCAGGTCCGGCGGGAGGGGTGACCACGCCGGTGGATCGGCGGGGGGTCCGCTGGTGGGTGTTGACGCCACGCCCCGGGGCTGGGTCGCGGGTGGCGCAGCGATGGGCTGCGCTGGCGCGGTCGCGGTCGAGGGGGCGACGAGATCGATTCTGTCGAATGGGTCGGCTGGATCGCTTGCATCGGTGGGATCGGTGGGATCGATTGGATCGGTGGGGCCGAAACGATCGCCGATTTCGATCGGCAGGATGATCCGGAACGTCGAGCCGCGGCCGGCTTGGCTGTGCACGCTAAGGTGGCCGCCCATCCACTCGACCAGGCGTCTGGACAGGGACAGCCCCAGCCCGGTGCCGCCGAAGCGCCGAGAGATCGAGCCGTCGGCCTGCGCGAAGGGCTCGAAGATGCGCGCCTGCTGGGTCTCGTCGATGCCGATGCCGGTGTCGACGACATCGATCCGCAGCGCCGTGCCGCCCTCAGCCCGGGGCTCCACCGCGGCGAGCAGGCGGACCTGTCCCTCAGCGGTGAACTTGATCGCGTTGTCGACGAGGTTGACCAGGACCTGCTCCAGGCGCTTGCCGTCGGCGTTCACCTTGCCGGGCACGCCGGGCGCGATCTCCAGGCTCAGCCGCAGACCACGGTCCTGCGCCCGCGGCAGGAACAGCGTGTGCACCCGGCCGAGCAACTCGGCTGGATCGAACGCCTCGGCGGCGATCGCCAGACGCCCGGCCTGCAGCTTGGAGAAGTCCAGGATGTCGTCGACGAGCCCGAGCAGCCGCGTGCAGGCCGTCCGGATCGCGTGTGCGTGCGGGGCCTGCGCCCCGGTCGGGGCCGCCCGGGCAAGCAGGTCGGCATGCCCGATGATGGCGTTCATCGGCGTGCGGATCTCGTGACTCATGTTGGCGATGAATTCGGCTTTCAGCCGGTTCGCCTCCTGCGCCTCGCGCAGCGCCCGCACTGCTTCCTGTTCGGCCTGCACGGCCTGCCGACGCCACTGGCGCTGCGTGGCCTCGGCCCGTGTGAGCTCGTCGAACTTGCGCTGGACCTCGACGCTCAACTTGTGCAGCGCGCGGTTCAGCAGGCCCACCTCGTCCGACCGGGTGGTGTCGAACCCGACCTCGTAGTTGCCGGCGTGCAGGTCGCGCGCGGCCACCACCAGCGCGCCCAGGGGGCGGGTGATGGCATGACCGATGGCCGTCAGCAGCGCCGAGAACAGCACGAGGGCCGCGGCGCTCACCGCGACGATGCCCCAGACGATGGTGTCGCGTGTGCGCTCGATCGTCGCGCGCGCGACGGCGAAGTCGACGCGACCCAGATGCTGCCCGGCCATCGTCAGCGGGACGCTGCCGACGAGATGTGCCCCGTCGTCCGAGGTCGCGTCGGTGCTTGCCGGATCGCGCCCGGGCAGGCCGGCCGCCGGCTCGCCGGCTTGCGAGATGAACCGGCCTTGATCGTCCTCGACCCTCAGGTAGGCGAGGTCATCGGGGCGTCGCAGTTCGGCGAGGATGGCCGCGACCGTGGCGTAGTCGCGCTGGATCACCGGTGCCGACAACGCCGCGTTCAGCAGGGGGCCGAGCTGCTGGACCCGCGCACGCAGCTGCGCCTCGAGGTGCCGTTCGACCAGTGCGGCCGAGCCGACTGCCACCGCCACGAGTGCGCAGGCCAGCAGGCCGATGCCCCCCATCAGCAACCGGGACGTCAGGCTCGGCTGCGTCCAGCGGCTGGATGCGCGCCAGGCCTTGGCGAACCCCGTCGTCACGCGGCGGCTCCCGAGGCGTCACGCCGGCTCATCGGGGCGGTGACACGGCCGTCGCCGGGCCCGCGGCGCCTGGCGCCGTCAGGCCCAGGCCGCGACGGGTCACCTCGAGGTAGGGGTCGAGGAACTGCAGGTCCGCCTGCGAGACCGGGCGTATCCCCGTGAAGCCCGACTGGCCGAGGAAGCGTCGACCCGGCTCGGTGGGCGGGAACGCGAGGATCAGCGACTGCAGGCGCTCGCGCAAGGCGGGCGACAGGCGCGGGTTGCCCATGACGAGGAAGCCGGGCAGCCGTGCGACCACGGACACGATCCGCAGCGTCTCGCGCAGCGCCGGGGATTTGGCGTTGAACTCCCCCATGCTCATCACGGCCCAGGGCGCGTCGCCGCTGCGCAGCAGCACGCCCAGGCTGTCGTCGTTGGCGGCCAGCACCGGGCGGAAGTCCTGCCCGCCGCGCAGTCCCCGGTCACGCAACCAGTCCTGCCCGACCAGGGCGACCAGCGACTGCGGATTGGCCATCGCCAGTGACCTGCCGCGCAGTTGCGCCGGGTCGTCGTTCGGGTTGGACTTCAGGGCGACCATCACGGCCGGGATGCCCGGTTCGTAGATGGCCAGCGGCTGCCATCCGGCATCGACCTCGGCGACACGCCCCAGGTTGGGCGCGATCACCACGAGGTCGTACTCGCCGGCCAGGGTGCGTCGACTGAAGGTCGGGAAGTCGGCCGCGGTGGCGATGCCGACCGGCTGCGCCAGCGCGGCCTCGAAATACTCGCGCATCGGCTGATAGGTGGTCAGCAGGATCCGGGCGCTGACATTGGGCAGCACGCCGATCGTCAGCGCTCCTGTGGCTCCCGCGCGCCCTGCAGAGGCCTGGGCGCCGGCGCGTCCGGCCGCGCCGGCGAGGCCAGCGGTCAGCAGCGCGGCCGCGGCGGCGTGCAGCGCCGATCGTCTGGGCACGGACCCTGGGCGCCATGCGTCGACCGATGTCGACGGTTGCGATGGTGTCGGGTGCACGTCGGGTCTGGGCATGGGGTGATCCTCCTGCTCGAAGGGTGCGCACGCACGGGGCCCGCGCATCCCTTGGTCTCGCCTCGATCCTAACCCCGGCACCACCTCCGGTACCACCCCCGGCTCGATCGAAAAAGCCCGGACGAAGGGATGACTCGTCCAGGGCAGGGCGGGGCCGGCCCGGTCGACGCCTGCGCCGCACGGGCGTGCAGCGGGCCACTGCCGATAATCCGGCGATGCCCCCCCGTGCCTTGATCGATCTGACCGCCGCGCTCCTCACGGAGGTGCTGCGCTTCGAACACCCCGCCGACAAGTCGCTGTCCGCCTTCTTCCGGCGCCAGCGCGCGCTCGGTCCGAAGGAGCGCCACGCCATCGCCGAGACGGTCTACGAGGTGCTGCGACGCCGGGCCGCCCTGCAGCATCTCGCACAGGGCGGGGCGGGCTCGATGGTGCGGCGACTCGTGCTGCTCGCATGGCAAGGCGACGAGGGCCTGCGCGAGCGTGCGGCGACGCCGGCGGAATTGCTGTGGCTCGCGCAAGTGCGCGCGGCGCCTGTGGACGCGCTGCCACCGCGCCTGCAGCGCAACCTGCCGGCGTGGGTGGACGAGGCCCTGGGTGCGGCGATGCCGGCAGCCGAGTTGGACGCCCTCGCAGCCTTGCTGCTCGTGTCGGCGCCGCTGGACCTGCGTGTCAACACGCTGCGAGCCTCGCGCGAGCAGGTGCAGCAGGCGCTGGCTGACGAGGGCGTGCAAGCGCAGCCCACGCCCTATTCGCCCTGGGGCTTGCGCGTGCAGGGCAAGCCGGCGATCAACCGCATGCCGGTGTTCCTGGACGGTCGGGTGGAAGTGCAGGACGAGGGCAGCCAGTTGCTGGCCTTGCTGACCGGGGCGTCGCGCGGGCAGATGGTGGTCGATTTCTGCGCCGGCGCCGGGGGCAAGACCCTGGCGCTGGGGGCGATGATGCGCAACACCGGCCGTCTGTACGCCTTCGACACGTCGGCCCACCGGCTGGGGGAATTCCAGCCCCGGCTGGCGCGCAGTGGTCTGTCCAACGTCCATCCGGCGGCCATCGCCCACGAGCGTGACGACCGGGTGCGCCGCTTGTCGGGCAAGATCGACTGCGTGCTGGTCGATGCGCCGTGCACGGGGCTCGGCACGCTTCGGCGCAATCCCGATCTGAAGTGGCGCCAGTCACCCGCCGCCGTGTCCGAGCTCGCGCCGCGTCAGGCCGCCATCCTCGCGTCCGCGGCCCGGCTGCTGCGGCCGGGGGGTCGGCTCGTGTACGCCACTTGCAGCCTGCTGGCTGCGGAGAACGAGGAGGTCGCCGCCGTCTTCGATGCGGCCCACGGACGCGACTTCGAACCCCTGTCCGTGGCGCATGTGCTCGCGCAGGCCCGCATCGAGGGTGCCGAGGGGCTCGACACCGGCGGCCGTTTGCGCCTGTGGCCGCATCGTCATGGCACCGACGGCTTCTTCGCCGCGGTCTGGACCCGGCGGTGACGTCGGTTCGCACGACGCTTTTGATGCAGGTCAGAAACCCTTGATTCGAATAGGCCTTTATTTTCAGGCGCTGGTGGGATACATCGCCTGGAGGGCCTCCTACAATCGGCGCAGGGAGTGAGGTGCCCGGATCTGGCCGCGTTTCCAGCCCGCAGGGTCGAGGAGTCGCGTGTCGAGTGGTCCGGGAGTTGGCGGACGGGCTGTCGCGCGCCCAGGGCACTGGGGCCCGCGTGAGGAAGGTGGATCTATGGATGTGATGTTGGCGTTGCACGATGCCGTGGTGGCCTGGCTGGCCGACGGTCTGTTGGGCGCGGCGTGGTGGCAGACCCTGCTGTGCCTCCTGGTCGCGACGCATGTCACGATCGCGTCGGTCACGGTCTTCCTGCACCGCTCGCAGGCGCATCGGGCGCTCGACCTGCATCCGATCCCGTCGCACTTCTTCCGCTTCTGGCTGTGGCTGACCACGGGCATGGTCACCAAGGAGTGGGTCGCCATCCACCGCAAGCACCACGCCAAGTGCGAGACCGAGGACGACCCGCACAGCCCCGTGACCAGGGGGATCGACACGGTGTTCTGGCGCGGCTCCGAGCTCTACCGTGCCGAGGCGAAGAACCAGGAGACCCTGCGCAAGTACGGGCACAACACGCCGGACGACTGGATCGAGCGGCACCTCTACACGCGCTACAGCTGGCAGGGCGTGGGGCTGATGCTCATCCTGGACCTGGCCTTGTTCGGGGCCATCGGCGCGGCGGTCTGGGCGGTGCAGATGATGTGGATCCCGGTGACTGCGGCGGGCATCATCAACGGTTTCGGGCACTACTGGGGTTATCGCAATTTCGAGGCTGCAGATGCCTCCACCAACATCTCGCCCTGGGGTGTGGTGATCGGTGGGGAGGAACTGCACAACAACCACCACACCTACCCCACGTCGGCCAAGCTGTCCGTCAAGCCCTACGAGTTCGACATCGGCTGGGTCTACATCCGGGCCCTGGAGATGATGGGCCTGGCCACGGTGCGCAAGACCGCCCCGCAGCTGCGTCTGGGCGAGGTGCGGCCGAAGGCGGACGGCAAGACGCTCGAGGCCCTGATCGCCAACCGCTACGAGGTGATGGCACGCTATGCCAAGGACTTGAGATCGGCGGTGTCGGCTGAACTCGAACGCTTGAAGGCGCAGGGGGCCGAAGGGTCCCCGCGCTTCGCCGAACTGCGTCTGGCGCGCCGCTGGCTGCACCGGGATGCCGACAAGATCCCGCAGGACGTGCGCCAGCAGGTCGAGCAGGCCGTGCGCCTGAACCCTGCGCTGGCCAAATGGGTGTCCATGCGCGAGGAACTGCGTCAACTGTGGACGCGCACCAACGTGTCGGCCGAGCAGCTCGTGATGGACCTGCAGGCATGGTGCCGCCGTGCCGAGGACAGCGGGATCGCGTCGCTGCGCGAGTTCTCGGTTCGGCTCAGGGCGGCGCAGGCCTGAGAGCCTCGTCCCGAAATGAAAAGGCCCGGTGCGTCGCGCAACGGGCCTTTTTCGTTTTCAGGACAGTACGGAACCCACCCAAACGACAAGGGCCGCGTTCGCGGCCCTGGTTCGATCTTCAAATGTCGGGGGCCCGCAGGCCCCCGTGAGGTCACTTCAGCTTGACTTCCTTGTAGGTCACGTGCTTGCGTGCCTTCGGGTCGAACTTGATGAATTCGAGCTTTTCGGGCGTCGTCTTCTTGTTCTTGCTGGTGGTGTAGAAATGCCCCGTCCCGGCAGTGGACTCGAGCTTGATCTTCTCGCGTGCGCCTTTGGCCATGTCAGTCTCCGTGCGGGGTCGCCGCCTTAGATTTCACCCTTGGCACGCAGGTCGGCGACGACCTGATCGATGCCGACCTTGTCGATCAGGCGCACTGCGGCGTTGCTCACGCGCAGACGCACCCAGCGGTTCTCGCTTTCGACCCAGAAACGACGGTACTGCAGGTTCGGCAGGAACCGGCGCTTGGTCTTGTTGTTGGCGTGGGACACATGGTTCCCGACCATCGGGCCCTTGCCCGTGACTTGACAGACGCGTGCCATGAGGCTGCTCCGCTGGCACGACCTGACAGGCCGTGCGGGTTGACGCAGGCCGGACACGGCCCGCGTGGGTTTCGAGGACACCGCAAGGGCGCAGGACCCGAGCGGTGCAACCGCAACGTTTGCGGCAAAGCCTGCGATTGTAGTCCAAGCAGGACCTGCGGGCCGGGTCCGACGGGGGGTCCCGATCGTCCGCAGCCGCCCTGGGGTCAATCCGATTGCTGCTCCAGGAAGCGCTGAGCGTCCAGGGCCGCCATGCAGCCGGTGCCGGCGCTGGTGATGGCCTGGCGGTAGACGTGGTCCTGCACGTCCCCGGCGGCGAACACGCCCGGCACGCTGGTCATCGTGGCCATGCCGTCCAGCCCGGCGCGGGTGACGATGTAGCCGTCGCGCATCTCGAGCTGGCCCTTGAAGATGTCGGTGTTGGGTTGGTGGCCGATGGCGATGAAGCAACCCTTGAGCGCGAGATCCCGGGTCGAGCCGTCCTGGGCCGAGCGCAACCGCACGCCGGTCACGCCCGAGGCGTCGCCGAGCACCTCGTCGAGCGTGTGCCACAGGTGCAGTTGCAGCTTGCCTGCCTCGACCTTGGCCATCACCTTGTCGACCATGATGGGTTCGGCGCGGAACCTGTCGCGGCGGTGGACGAGGTGCACCTTCGAGGCGATGTTGGACAGGTACAGCGCCTCCTCGACCGCGGTGTTCCCGCCGCCGACGACGCACAACTCCTCGTTGCGGTAGAAGAACCCGTCGCAGGTCGCGCATCCGCTGACGCCGCGGCCCATGAAGGCCTCCTCGCTGGGCAGGCCCAGGTACTTGGCGCTGGCGCCGGTGGCGATGACCAGCGCGTCGCAGGTGTACCGGCCTGCGTCGCCGGTCAGCGTGAACGGTCGCTTCGACAGGTCGACGGTGTGGATGTGGTCGAAGACGATCTGGGTCTGGAAACGCTCGGCGTGCTCCAGGAAGCGCTGCATCAGGTCCGGCCCCATGACGCCGTGCACGTCGGCGGGCCAGTTGTCGACCTCGGTCGTCGTCATCAGCTGGCCGCCCTGCGCCATGCCGGTGATCAGCACGGGCTTGAGGTTGGCACGTGCGGCGTAGACCGCAGCGGTGTAGCCGGCGGGGCCGGAGCCGAGGATGAGGACATGGGCGTGGGTGACGGTGGACGACATCTGGCGTGCTTCCCTTCGCGGTTCGAGATCCGGAAAAACCCGCATTCTGCCTTCCGGCCCGCGATGGCCCTTGGGCGACAATTCCGCGCATGGTGTTTCCCCTTGGATCGCTTGCAGAGCAGCCGACGCCTTCCTCGCGTGGGCGCGGTCGCGCAGAGCCGGCGCCGTCGGCCGGTGTGGTCGCGGCGGGCCTGCGGTGGCGCGCCGCCGGCCTGTTCCTTGCCAGCGCCGTGTGGCTGCTGGCGGCGCTGGCGCTCGCCACCCACGACGCGGCCGATCCCGGGTTCACCCACGCCGGGCCGGCTGGCCTGGTCGGCAACGCGGTGGGCGTGTGGGGCGCCTGGGCGTCGGACCTGCTGTTCTTCCTCTTCGGCTTCTCGGCCTGGTGGCTGCTGGTGGCGTCGGCGCGCGACCTGTTCCTGCGGCTCGCGCGGGTGCGCCGGCAGCAGCCCGCGGCGGCGAGCCCCTGGGCTGTGCGCGTCCGGGTGGGGGCGGGTCTGGTCTTGCTGATGCTGGCCAGCAGCGCGCTGGAATGGACGCGCCTGTACCGGCTCGAAGCGTTGCTGCCCGGCCATGCCGGCGGCGTGCTGGGCCACTGGATCGGTCCGCTGTCGATGCAGGCGCTGGGCTTCGCCGGCTCTGGCGTGGTCTGGATCTGTGCGCTGGTGTTCGGCACTGCGCTGGCGCTGCGTTTTTCCTGGCTCGACGTGGCCGACGGCGTCGGCCGGCGCATCGAGGGCGTGCGGGTCCGGCTGCTCGAGCGTCGCGAACACGAGGAGGATGCGCGCATCGGCGAACAGGCGCAGAAGGAGCGCGAGCGCGAACGGGAGGTGCTCGAGACCGTGCAGGCCCCAGCCGCGCCGCCCGTGGTGATCCAGCCCGCCGTGGTCGAGGTGCCGCCGTCCGAGCGCGTGGCGCGCGAGCGCCAGCAGCCCCTGTTCGACGAATTGGCCGATTCGCGGCTGCCGCAGGTCGACCTGCTGGATGCGGCCCCGGCGCGGCAGGAGTCGGTGTCGTCCGAGTCGCTCGAGATGACCTCGCGCCTGATCGAGAAGAAGCTCGCCGACTTCGGCGTCGTGGTGCGGGTCGTCACGGCCTCGCCGGGCCCGGTGATCACGCGCTACGAGATCGAGCCCGACACCGGTGTCAAGGGCTCGCAGGTCGTCAACCTGGCCAAGGACCTGGCCCGCTCGCTGAGCCTGGTCAGCATCCGCGTGGTCGAGACCATCCCCGGGCGCACGACGATGGCGCTGGAGTTGCCCAACGCGCGACGGCAGACCATCCGTCTGGCCGAGATCCTCGGCTCTCAGCCCTACCATGCCGCGGCGTCGATGCTGACGATGGGCCTGGGCAAGGACATCGTGGGCGCCCCCGTGGTGGCCGACCTGGCCAAGATGCCGCACTGCCTGGTGGCCGGCACCACCGGCTCCGGCAAGAGCGTGGGCATCAACGCGATGATCCTGAGCTTGCTCTACAAGGCCGAGGCGCGCGACGTGCGCCTGATCCTGATCGACCCGAAGATGCTCGAGATGAGCGTCTACGAGGGCATCCCGCACCTGCTGTGCCCGGTGGTCACCGACATGAAGCAGGCGGCCAACGCGTTGAACTGGTGCGTGGGCGAGATGGAGCGCCGCTACAAGCTGATGAGCAAGCTGGGCGTGCGCCAGTTGTCGGGCTACAACCGCAAGATCGACGAGGCCGACGCGGCCGGGCAGTCGCTGCCCAACCCGTTCAGCCTGACGCCCGAGGCGCCCGAGCCGCTGGAGCGGCTGCCTTTCATCGTCGTCGTGATCGACGAGCTCGCCGACCTGATGATGGTGGTGGGCAAGAAGATCGAGGAACTGATCGCGCGCCTGGCGCAGAAGGCGCGCGCCGCAGGGATCCATCTGATCCTGGCCACCCAGCGCCCTAGCGTGGACGTGATCACCGGCCTGATCAAGGCCAACATCCCGACGCGTCTGAGCTTCCAGGTCTCGAGCAAGATCGACAGCCGCACCATCCTCGACCAGATGGGCGCCGAGGCCTTGCTCGGTCAGGGCGACATGCTCTACCTGGCGCCCGGCACCGGGCTGCCGACCCGGGTACACGGCGCCTTTGTCAGCGATGACGAGGTGCATCGTGTCGTCGAGTACCTGAAGTCGCAGGGTGAGCCCAACTACATCGAGGGCATCCTCGAGGGCGGCGTGCTCGAAGGCGAGGAGGGCGGTGCGCCGGGCGATGCGGCGGGCGGCGATGGCGAGGCCGACCCGATGTACGACCAGGCCGTGGCCGTCGTGCTGCAGCATCGGCGCGCGTCGATCTCGCTCGTCCAGCGCCATCTGCGCATCGGCTACAACCGGGCGGCTCGGCTGCTCGAGCAGATGGAGCAGTCGGGCGTGGTCTCGAGCATGGCCACCAACGGCAACCGGGACATCCTGGTGCCGCCCCGTGCGGAGTGAATCCTGATGCCTCGACTGCAGTCCTTGGTTGTTCCGTCGTCCCCCGCCGCTCGGCGCGGCGTGTTGTGGACCTTGGCGCTTGCACTGATGCTGCCGCTGGCCACCGCACAGGCCAGCAGCGCGCAGGCCGCCGATGCCGTGCAGCAGTTGCGTCAGTTCCTGCGCGAGTCGAAGAGCGGCAGCGGCCAGTTCACGCAGACCGTGACCGCGCCCGGCGCGACGCGTGCCCGGGTGTCGAGCGGGCGCTTCGAGTTCGTCCGTCCCGATCGCTTCCGCTTCTCTTACACGCGGCCGTTCGAGCAGCACCTGATCGCCGACGGCCAGCGGCTGTGGAACCACGATCCCGACCTGAACCAGGTCACCTCGCGGGCGCAGGCGCAGGCGCTGGCGGGGACACCGGCGGCCATCCTGGCGGGCTCGGCGCCCGACCGCGACTTCGTCCTGGCCTCCGAGCCGGCGCAGGCCGGCGTGGCCTGGGTGCTCGCCACGCCCCGCAGTTCCGACGGCGGCATCCGGTCGGTGCGCATCGGCCTGCGCGAGGGCACGCTCGCCGCCCTGGAGATCGTCGACGGATTCGGCCAGCGCTCGCTGCTGGAGTTCAGCCGCTTCGAGGTCAACGTGCCCGTGGCCGCGGAGCGCTTCCGCTTCACCCCGCCGCCGGGCAGCGATGTGATCACGCAGTGACGCGGGCGTGAACGGCTCCCTGTTCGACACCGAGGCGGGCGCTGGGTCGGGCAGCGGGGGGCCTGGCATGCGCCCAGCGTTCTCGCGCGCGGAGGTCCGGCCCGCGGAGATGACCGCCGATCCGGTCGTCCCGCTGGCCGAACAGCTGCGGCCGACCACCTTGGACGAGGTCGCCGGGCAGCAGCACCTGCTGGCGCCGGGCAAGCCCCTGCGGGTGGCCTTCGAATCCGGCCGTCTGCACTCGATGATCCTGTGGGGTCCGCCCGGGGTCGGCAAGACCACGCTGGCGCGGCTGCTGGCCTCGGCGGTCGACGCGCAATTCCTCGTGTTGTCGGCGGTGCTGGCCGGGGTGCGCGAGATCCGCGAGGCGGTCGAGCGCGCGCAGGTGGCCCGCGCGACCGGCCGGCGCACCATCGTCTTCGTCGACGAGGTCCATCGCTTCAACAAGTCCCAGCAGGATGCCTTCCTGCCGCACGTGGAGAGCGGCCTGTTCGTCTTCATCGGTGCCACGACCGAGAACCCGGCCTTCGAGGTCAACGCGGCGCTGCTGTCGCGCGCGACGGTGCACGTCCTCGAGCCGCTCGACGAGGCGGCGCTGTCGGATCTGCTCGAGCGCGGGCGCGAGCGGCTGTCGGCGCCGGCCTTGTCGGACGCCGCCCGCGGGCGTCTGGTGGCCCATGCCGATGGCGACGCGCGGCGGCTGCTAAACGCCTACGAGAACGTGGTGGCAGCTTCGCCCGGCGGCGGGCCCATCGACGAAGCCGCGCTGGAACGCGCCCTGGGCCGCCAACTGCGGCGCCACGACAAGGGCGGCGACACCTTCTACGACACGATCTCGGCGCTGCACAAGTCGGTGCGCGGGTCGGACCCCGATGCCGCGCTGTACTGGCTGGCGCGCATGATCGACGGCGGCGTGGACCCGCGTTACGTGGCGCGCCGGGTGCTGCGCATGGCCAGCGAGGACATCGGCCTGGCCGACCCGAGGGCCTTGCAACTGGCCTTGCAGGCCTGCGAGGTGTATGAGCGTCTGGGCTCGCCCGAGGGCGAACTCGCGCTGGCGCAGGCGGTGGTCTATCTGTCGGTGGCGCCCAAGTCCAATGCCGTCTATCGCGCCTGGAAGGCGGCGGCCGCGCTCGTGCGCGAGCAGGGCACACGTCCGGTGCCGGATCGCCTGCGCAACGCCCCCACGCGGCTGGCGAAGTCGCTCGGCCATGGTGCCGGCTACCGTTATGCCCACGACGAGGAGGGCGGGTTCGCCGCGGGCGAGCGTTACTTCCCCGACGGGATGGACGAGCAACGCTTTTACGAGCCCGTGCCGCGCGGGCTGGAGACACGCATCGCCGAGCGGCTGGCCGAGCTGCGCGCGGCCACCGAGCGCCGACGTGCCGGGCCACCGGGGCCGGCGCCGGATCGCGACGACGCCGGCCCGTGACCGTCCCGACGCTGGGCGCCAGGCGCTGGCCGACCCCCGGGAATGTGCGGGGCTGCCGCAGCGCCGGGCACTCCTAGAATCCGCCGCTTCCGGCGAGGCGTATGTTTCGCCGCCGGAACGCTTCGTCTTGCGGGTCCGCCTCTTGCTTTCTTCCCTCCGGCGGCCTCCTGCGAAGCGTTGGTCATCGCGGCCCGCCGGCCGAGGAGCATTCACCCGATGGACATCTTCATTCAGCAGTTGATCAACGGGCTGGTGCTCGGCAGCATGTACGCGCTGGTGGCGCTGGGCTACACCATGGTGTACGGCATCATCAACCTCATCAACTTCGCGCACGGCGACGTGCTGATGGTGGGCGCGCTGACGAGCTGGACCGTGGTCACGCTGCTGGCCGATGTCGGGATGCCCGGCTGGCTGCTGCTGCTGGTGTCGCTGGGCTGCGCGATCGTCGTGTGCTCGCTGCTGAACTTCACGATCGAGAAGGTGGCCTACCGGCCCTTGCGCAACGCGCCGCGGCTGGCGCCGCTGATCACCGCCATCGGCATGAGCATCCTGCTGCAGACGATCGCGATGATCGTCTGGAAGCCCAACCCCAAGCCCTTCCCGATCCTGTTCCCGTCCGAGCCCATCGACCTGGGCGGGCCGGTGATCAGCGTGGTGCAGATCCTGATCCTGTCGACCACGGCGGCGCTGCTGCTGGCGCTGCTGTGGCTGGTGCACCGCACCAAGCTCGGGCGCGCGATGCGCGCCACGGCCGAGAACCCGCGCGTGGCGGCGCTGATGGGGGTGCGTCCGGACATGGTGATCTCGGCGACCTTCATCATCGGCGCTTCGCTCGCGGCCGTGGCCGGCGTGATGTGGGCGGCCAACTACGGCACCGTGCAGCACTCGATGGGTTTCCTGCCGGGCCTGAAGGCCTTCACGGCGGCGGTGCTCGGTGGCATCGGCAACCTGGCTGGGGCGATGGTCGGCGGCCTGCTGCTGGGGTTGGTGGAGGCCCTGGGCGCGGGCTACCTCGGGGACTTGACCGGCGGCGTGCTGGGCAGCCACTACGCCGACATCTTCGCCTTCCTGGCGCTGATCCTCGTGCTCACGCTGCGGCCCTCGGGGCTGCTGGGCGAGCGCGTGGCCGACCGCGCGTGAACAGGAGGGTATCGTGATGGATCGACAGAAGGTCATCGTCTTCCTGCTGGCCGCCGTGGCGCTGATCGCTCTGCCGCTGTTCGCGCAGCAGTTCGGGCAGGGCTGGGTGCGCATCCTGGCGATCGCGTTGCTGTACGTGCTGCTGGCGCTGGGCCTGAACATCGTGGTCGGCTACGCCGGCCTGCTCGATCTGGGCTTCGTCGCGTTCTACGCGGTCGGCGCCTACATGTATGCGCTGCTGGCCTCGCCGCACCTGTTCGAGACCTTCGAGTGGATCGCCAAAGGCTTCCCTGACGGGCTGCACACGCCGATCTGGGCGGTGATCCCATTGGCCGCGCTGCTTGCGGGCATCACCGGCGCCCTGCTCGGCGCGCCCACGCTGAAGCTGCGTGGCGACTACCTGGCCATCGTGACGCTGGGATTCGGCGAGATCATCCGCGTGTTCCTGAACAACCTGGAGCACCCGGTCAACATCACCAACGGCCCGCGCGGGCTCGACCGCATCGACTCGATGTCCATCCTGGGCTTCGACCTGGGCAAGGCGGTCATGATCGGCGACTTCCGCATCCCGTCGGTCACGCTGTACTACTACCTGTTCCTGCTGCTGGTGGTGGGGAGTGTCGTCATCTGCCACCGACTGGAGACCTCGCGCATCGGGCGTGCCTGGATGGCCATCCGCGAGGACGAGGTCGCGGCCAAGGCCATGGGCATCAACACGCGCAACATGAAGCTGCTGGCCTTCGGCATGGGCGCGACCTTCGGCGGCGTGTCGGGGTCGATGTTCGCAGCCTTCCAGGGCTTCGTCTCGCCCGAGTCCTTCAGCCTGATGGAAAGCGTGATGATCGTGGCGATGGTGGTGCTTGGCGGCCTGGGTCACATCCCGGGGGTCATCCTGGGGGCGGTCATGCTGGCGGCGCTGCCCGAGGTGCTGCGCTACGTGGCCGGGCCGCTGCAGCAGTTGACCGGCGGGCGTCTGGACGCCGCCATCCTGCGGCAGTTGCTGATCGCGCTGGCGATGATCTCGATCATGCTGCTGCGCCCGCGCGGGCTGTGGCCCGCACGCGAGCACGGCAAGGCCGCGGCCACGCCGGTCCCGGCCTCAGGCCGCTGACGGGGGAGTTGGCATGACGACGACGACGCCCATCCTCGAGGTCTCCGGTGTGTCCAAGCGTTTCGGCGGCCTGCAGGCCCTCAGTGACGTGGGCCTGACCATCCGGTCCGGACAGGTCTACGGCCTGATCGGGCCCAATGGCGCCGGCAAGACCACCTTCTTCAACGTCATCACGGGCCTGTACACGCCCGACAGCGGCCGCTTCGCCCTGTCCGGCGAGCCCTATCGGCCCGAGGCGGTGCACCAGGTGGCGCAGGCGGGCATCGCGCGCACCTTCCAGAACATCCGGCTGTTCGCCGAGATAACGGCGCTGGAGAACGTGATGGTCGGGCGCCACGTGCGCACCCGATCTGGCCTGATGGGCGCGATCCTGCGCACCTCGGGTTTCCGGCGCGAGGAGCAGCAGATTGCCGAGCGGGCGCGCGAGCTGCTGGACTACGTCGGCATCGGCCGCTATGCCGACTTCCGCGCGCGCACGCTGAGCTACGGCGACCAGCGGCGGCTGGAGATCGCCCGCGCCCTGGCCACAGACCCGAAGCTGATCGCACTCGACGAGCCGGCCGCAGGCATGAATGCCACCGAGAAGACCGTCCTGCGCGAGCTCATCGACCGCATCCGCCGCGACGGCCGCACCATCCTGCTGATCGAGCACGACGTCAAGCTCGTCATGGGCCTGTGCGACCGCGTGACCGTGCTCGACTACGGCAAGCAGATCGCCGAGGGCACTCCGGCCGAGGTGCAGCGCGACGCGAAGGTGATCGAGGCCTACCTCGGCGCCGGACACCAGGCCCATTGAACGACGACGGCGGAGCTTGATGACATGACCACACCGCTGCTCGAAGTGCAGGGACTCAAGGTGGCCTACGGCGGCATCCAGGCCGTCAAGGGCGTGAGCTTCGAAGTGCGCGAAGGTGAACTCGTCAGCCTGATCGGTGCCAACGGCGCCGGCAAGACGACGACGCTGAAGGCGGTCACCGGCGTGCAGACCGTGGCCGACGGCGACATCCGCTACCAGGGACGCAGCATCCGCGGCCAGGGCGCCTGGGACCTGGTGCGCCAGGGCCTGGTGATGGTGCCCGAGGGGCGCGGCACCTTCACCCGCATGACCATCGTCGAGAACCTGCAGATGGGCGCCTTCGTGCGCAACGACGCCGAGGTGCAGGCCGACATCGACAAGGTCTTCGCGATCTTCCCGCGCCTGAAGGAGCGCGCGCGCCAACTCGCCGGCACGATGTCCGGCGGCGAGCAGCAGATGCTGGCCATGGGCCGCGCGCTGATGGCGCGGCCGAAGCTGCTGCTGATGGACGAGCCCTCGATGGGCCTGTCGCCCATCATGGTCGACAAGATCTTCGAGGTCGTGGCCGACATCCACTCGCGCGGCACCACGGTGCTGCTGGTCGAGCAGAACGCCAGCCGCGCGCTCGGCCTAGCCGACCGCGGCTATGTGATGGATTCCGGCGAGATCACGATGGCCGGGCCGGCGCGTGAACTGCTGAGCGATCCGCGGGTGCAGGAAGCCTACCTGGGCGGATGAGCCGATGAGCCGATCGGCGGGTGTGTGCGGCCCGTCGCTGTCGGGCTCGCGCGCCAGGCCTGAAGGGCCTCGACTCGCTGCGTCTTCCCTCGGCACGTCGGTCGCTGCGTTTTCCCTCGGCATGTGGATCCCTGCGACCTTTCCCTGCGTCTTCTCCCTGCGTCTTCTCCCTGCGTCTTCTCCCTGCAAGCGGGTCCGTGCCGCAGCCGGTGCAGGCTGCGTTGACTTTGCACTTGTTCACCTCTCACCCGGGGTGTGACCGATAGACTGATGGTCCCGTCCGCACACGCCGGACGCCGCCCCAGGACGCGCCGCCTTGCCCCCCACGACCCCGCCATCCTTCATCCGACGATGGCGCCTGGCGCTGGCGCTGCCGGCGATCGCCCTCGCCTCGGCCGGGCTGTGGTGGTGGCTGCAGGCGCCCGGCGACGCCTCGGTGGCCTACCGCACCGCCCGTATCGAACGCGGTCCGCTGGCGGCCACCGTGTCGGCCAGCGGCACGGTGAACCCCGTGTCGCAGGTGACGGTGGGCACGCAGGTCTCGGGCCAGATCCGCGACCTGTTCGTGGACTTCAACAGCGAGGTCCGTGCCGGTCAGCTGATAGCGCAGATCGACCCCGAGACCTTCGAGTACCGCGTGCGCCAGGCGCAGGCCGACGTCGACGCCGCGCGCGCCAGCGTGCTGACGGCGCAGGCGGGCCTGCTGGCCAGCCACGCCGCGCTGTCGCGGGTGCAGGTCGACGCCGCCGAGGCGCAGCGCGATCTGGAGCGCAAGCAGAGCCTGGTCGAGCGCCAGTTCATCGCGCAGATCGAGGCCGACCGCGCCCTGGCGCTGGTCAACACGAGTGCCGAGACCGTCAAGTCGGCGCAGGCGCAGGTCGGCGTGTCACAGGCGCAGGTGCAGAGCGCGCGCGCCATCGTCGCGCAGCGCGAGGCCCAGCTCGCCCAGGCCCGCGTCGACCTGGCGCGCACGCGCATCACCTCGCCGGTGGACGGCATCGTGATCAAGCGCACCGTCGAGCGCGGCCAGACGGTGGCCGCCAGCCTGCAGGCGCCCGAGCTCTTCGTGATCGCGCGCAACCTGACCGACATGCAGGTCGATGCCAGCGTCGACGAGAGCGACGTCGGGCGCATCCGGGGCGGCCTGCGTGTGAGCTTCACGGTCGATGCCTTCCCCGGGCAGGTCTTCGAGGGCGCGGTCACCCAGGTGCGCATGGCCGCGCAGACCGTCTCCAACGTGGTCACCTACGTCGCCGTGGTGCAGTTCGCCAATGCCGCGGGGCGCCTGCTGCCGGGCATGACGGCCAATGTGCGCATCGTCACCGAGCAGCGCGACGGCGTGCTCAAGGTGCCGAACGCGGCGCTGCGCGTGCGCATCCCCGGGGTCGAGCCGGTGCCCCTGCCCCGGCCGGCGACGCCGGGGGCGGCGCGCGATGGCGTGACCTCTGCCCCACCGGGCGGGGCCGCGGGCGGTGCGGCAGCCGGTGCGGTGCCGGCGGACGCGTCGACGCAGGCGGGCGTCCGCCGGGGCAACGGGGCCGTCTCGCGCAGTGCCGGTGGCGGCGCCCGCCCGTCGGTGCGCGGTCGGTTGCACCTGCTGGGTGACGACGGCCGGCCCCTGGCCTACGAGGTGCGCCTGGGCATCACCGACGGCGCGATGACCGAGCTGCTCGTGCCCGCGGATGGGCCGCTGGCCGAGATCCTCCGGGAAGGCGTCACCGTCATCGCCGGCGTCGGCGGCGCCGCCGGCGCGTCGACTTCCCGCGGTGCCAACGGCCCGCGACTGCCTTTCTGAGGCCGCGGCCCACTGTCGCGAGCCAGGACCATGGCCCTGATCGAAGTGCGTGACCTGACCAAGGTCTACACGATGGGGGACCAGACGGTGCACGCGCTGCGCGGGGTCCGCCTCGACATCGAGGCCGGCGAGTTCGTGGCCATCATGGGCGCGTCGGGCTCGGGCAAGTCCACGCTGATGAACATCCTGGGTTGTCTGGACCAGCCCACGGGCGGGGAATATCGGCTCGCCGGGCAGGCGGTGCAGGCCCTGACGCCCGACGAGCTGGCGGCGATCCGCAATGCCCGCATCGGCTTCGTCTTCCAGCAGTTCAACCTGCTGCCCCGCACCAGCGCGCGTGAGAACGTCGAGCTGCCGATGGTCTATGCGGGGGTGCGGGCGGCCGAGCGGCGCGATCGTGCGCTGGCCGCGCTGGCGCAGGTCGGGCTCGCCCAGCGCGCCGCGCACGCGCCGTCCGAGCTCTCGGGCGGGCAGCAGCAGCGCGTGGCGATCGCGCGGGCGCTGGTGAACCGGCCGCAGCTCATCCTGGCGGACGAGCCCACCGGTGCGCTCGACACCCGCACCAGCGAGGACATCATGCGGCTGCTGGCCAGCCTGAACGCCCAGGGCCTGACCGTCGTGCTCGTGACCCACGAGCACGACATCGCGGCATGGGCCGGGCGGCGCATCGTCTTCCGCGACGGGGCGATCGTCGAGGACGTCCGGCAGCCGCCGCGCGCGCCGGTCTCGCCCGGGCCTGCCGTCGGGGGCGTCGCCGCATGAGTGCAGCGGTCCGTGGCCGATCGCCTGGCGCGCCGCGCAAGGCGCGAGGGAGCGTCCGGTGAGCCTGCTGGCTGCCGTGCGCAGTGCCTGGCGGGCCCTGGCAGCCAATGCGCTGCGCAGCGGGCTCACGATGCTGGGCATCATCATCGGCGTGGCCGCGGTGATCACGATGATCGCGCTCGGGCGCGGTGCCACGGAGCGGGTGCAGGCGCAGATGCGCAGCCTGGGCTCGAACATCATCCTCGTGCTGCCCGGCGGTGTGACCTCGGGGGGCGCGCGCCTGGGCGCGCAGAGCGGACAGGCCTTGACCGAGGAGGACGCGCAGGCGATCGCCCTGGAGATCCCCGGGGTGCAGGTGGCGGCGCCCAGCCTGCGCACCGGCGCGCAGGTGGTCGCGGGCAACACCAACTGGAGCACCAGCGTGCTCGGCGCCACCAACGACTACCTGGAGGCGCGGGACTGGCCGCTGGCCGAGGGCCGGCTGTTCGATGCCGCCGAGCTGCAGGGCTCGGCCAAGGTGGCGATCCTCGGGCCGACGGTGGCGCGCGAACTCTTCGGGGACGCCGACCCGATCGACCAGGTGATCCGTGTGCGTCGGGTGCCGGTGACGGTGATCGGCCTGCTCGAGGCCAAGGGTCAGAGCTCGATGGGTCAGGACCAGGACGACCTGGTCCTTGTGCCCACCAGCACCTTCCGCAACCGCATCCAGGGTGGGGTGGGCGGCAAGCTCAGGCGCGTGAGCTCGATCAGCGTCAAGGTGCGCGAGGGTCAGGACATGAAGGCGGTCGAGGACGGCATCCGCGAGCTTCTGCGCCAACGCATGCGCGTGCAGCCCGGGGCCGACGATCCGTTCACGATCCGCAACCTGACGGAGATCCTGCAGGCGCGCGAGGACTCCAGCCGCGTCATGGGCCTGCTGCTGGCGGCCGTGGCGGGCATCAGCCTGGTCATCGGCGGCATCGGCATCATGAACATCATGCTGGTCAGCGTGACCGAGCGCACGCGCGAGATCGGCCTGCGCATGGCCGTGGGGGCGCGTGGGCGCGACATCCTCGCCCAGTTCCTCATCGAGGCGGTGACGCTCAGCCTGCTTGGCGGGGCGGTCGGCGTGGCGCTCGGTGCGCTGGCCTCGTGGGCGGTCCAGGTCTTCACCGGATGGCAGCTCAGCATGACGCTGGGCTCGGTGGGCCTGGCCGCGGGATTCTCCGCCTTCGTGGGCATCTTCTTCGGCTGGTACCCCGCGCGGCGGGCGTCGCGCCTGCAGCCCATCCAGGCCTTGCGGCACGAGTGAGCCTGGATCGATCCAGGGTGACCGTGCCGCCCCGGGCGGTCCGGCGCGGCCCCTGAACGCCGCAGGCCTGCGAGGGCTCAAGGCTGTGCCGACGCGCGAGGCCAGACTGTGCGTCAGCGTCCGCCCCGGGCGCGCACCTGTCTGGCGCGCCTCGACCGGGGCCGCAGTGGATTGCCATGCCCCGAACCGCCCCGTCAGCTCACGATCTCGCCACCGACGCCGCGGTGGCCGGCCCGCCGCAGCCGTCGTCGGTGCTGCAGGTGCGGGTCGACGAGCATCCCGATCCCCGGACGCTGGAGCGGGAATGGCTCGACCTGCAGGCCCAGGCCGAGATCTCCCCCTTCACCCAGTGGCATTGGATCGGCACCTGGTGGCGTCACCTGCCCGACGACGCGCAACCCTGGCTGCTGCGCGTCGACGACGGGTCGCAGACCGTCGGTCTCGGCCTGCTCGGTCGGCGGACGACGAGACGTCTGCGGCTGTGGCCGTCCCGGTCCTTGATCCTGCACGCGGTCGGCCGGCCGGATTGCGACGACCTGACGATCGAGCACAACGGCCTGCTCGCCCGGCGCGGTTTCGAGGCCGCGGTCGACAGGGCGGCGCTGTCGGCATTGCTCGATGGCCGCCGGGGTGTGGATCAGGTGGTGATGCCGGGCATGGCCCGCTGGCCGGCGTTGCCGCCGACCGTCGGCCCGCCACGCGCACGTGCGCCGGTCGTGCGTGCCTGGACGCAACCGGCCTTCCGCGTGGACCTGGAGCCGCTGCGGGCAGGCGGTCAGCCCTACCTGGATGCCATCGGCGCCCGCACACGCAGCTCCGTCCGCCGCAGCCTGCGGCTGTACGGGGCACAGGGGCCGGTCGAGATGACCCAGGCTGCCGACGCCGATCAGGCGCTGGCCTTCCTGGGCAGGCTCGAGGTGCTGCACCAGGCCACCTGGCAGGCCCGCGGCTTGCCGGGCGCTTTCGCCAACCCGCGCTTCGGCGCCTTTCACCGCGCCTTCGTGGCCAGGGCTCACCCCGATGGCGCGGTGCAGTTGCTCCGCCTGCGCGCCGGACAGCGGGACATCGGCATCCTGTACAACCTCGTCGGCCCGACGGGTGTGATGAGCTACCAGAGCGGCTTCGACTACCGTGCGCTCGACGCCAACCACCACCCCGGGCTCGTGACGCACGCGCTGGCCGTGCAGCGCGCGCTCGAGGCGGGGCATGCGCACTACGAGCTGCTGGCAGGCGACGCCCGCTACAAGGCGCAACTCGCCACGGTGCGCTACGAGATGTCCACCATCAGCGTCCACCGCCCCGGCGCCGTGCTGGCGCTGGAGCAGGCCTGGCAGCGTCTGGCGGCTCGATGGCGCAGGCCTGCGCCGGCGGCGGACGGCGCGGCCGCGCCGGAATCGGCGTAGGCAGTGCAGACCGGCCCGCGGCACGGGCCTTCTTCAGGTCCGATGCTCCTCGAGGCGCAGAAACGCAAGTCCATGCACTTTTCATGAGTGCCTTGGTCCGCGCTGAGCTCGTATCCGAAGCGCCTGCGCAGGGCTTCGACAGGCTCAGCCCGAACGGATTCCTCGCGAACGCCGGGCGCAGATATGGGGCCTGGGATGCTCTCAGCCTGGATCGATCCAGGCTCAGCGCTCGGCCGTGGCGCGGCGTCCCTGCCAGGCGTCGAGCAGCAGTCGCCCCCACAGGCGTGGGCGTCGCACCACCTGGCCGAAGGCGTAGGGCAGCCAGGCCTGTCCGAAGGGCAGGTACAGCCGTGCCGGCACGGCATGTGCACGCGCCAGGGCCAGCATTGGGGCGCGCGGCAGCCCGCACAGCAGCTCGACCTCGCAGGGCGTGCCGGCGCGCTGCAGTCGCTGCAGGGCCAGGCGCGCCAGGCCAGGGTCGTGCGTGGCCACCGCCACGGGCGCATCGCGGCCGGCCAGGCGGTCGATCACGGCGAGGAAGCCTGCGGCGGGGTCCCGGCCCGGCGACTGTGCGCAGTCCCACTGTCCCTTGACCACGCGCACGCGCATGCCGTCCAGCGTGGCCGCGGTGGCGTCGTGCAGGCTGCGGCGCCAGCGGCCGGGCAGGGTCACGCCCAGGGCGGGGTGGAGGTTGCGCAAGGCCTGCACCGCGTCCAGCGTGGACTGCGCGGTGTCGGGGCCGTGGGCATCGAAGTGGAGCGCCTGGCCGGCCTCGGTCGCCCGTCCGGCCAGATCGCGCAGCGCCGCTCCGTCATGGCCGAGCGCCGGCGCCTTGACCGAGAGGTGGCTGCGCGGGACCCCGGCCTGCGCCAGGGCGTCGATGGCTGCCAGGTTGGTCGCCAGGACGGTCGGCACCGGTTCGGCATCGGCATTGAAGTAGCCCAGCGTGACGGACAGCCCTTGCGCCTGCAGTCCCGGCACCCAGGCCATGGCGTCCTCCAGCCGAGGCCCGGGCACGTAGGCGCGCGCGGCGCGCGCCAGCAGCGGATGCACGCAGGCCTGCACCTGCGAGCGCACGGCGTCGCGCAGCCTCACTGCGCACCTCTGCCGTGCCGCGTGCCGATGCGGCGGCGCAGCGCGTCCGCGCCGTCCTCGGCCCAGGCGTGAAGGCCCGGAAGGCTCAGCGGGTAGACGCGCACGCCGACACAGGCCCGCAGCGTGTCCGTCCACTGCGCTGTCCAGGGGGCGGCGTGCCCCATGAACTCGCAGGAGCGCAGGCCCTGGCTGGCCGCTCGCGCCAGCGTGCGCAGCAGCAGGAGATGCCCCGGGCGGCAGCGCGCGTAGGCCGGGTCGTAGCCGATCTTCAGCAACCACAGGCGCTGTGCCGAGGCCAGCGCGATCTGCATCGCCGCTGCGCGTCCGTCCACGCGCAGGAAGGCCAGGCGCAGCCCGCCCGATCGCGCCGCCGCATGCGCGACCTCGCGCACGAACCGGCCCATGGGGAGGTCCAGGGCCAGGGCGGAGCCGGCATCGCCCTTCCAACTGCGCGCCTCGACGTCGAAGGCCTCGTCGAGCAGCGCAGGCAGCGCTTCCTCGGGGATGTCGTCGTGGAACTCGTACCTCGCGCCGCCCAGGCGCCGGGCGTGCTGCTCGGCGCGACGGATGTCGGATCGGCGCCCGGCGTTGAAGCGCTGCAGCGGATCGATCCAGCTGTCGTCCAGGGTGACGTACGGGGCGCCCGGCGCCTCGAAGATGCGCACGAGGGCGCGGCCGGCCAGGGCCCGACGCAAGGCGTTCGGCGTCGGCGACTCCGCCGGCACGCGTGGAAGCTCGATCGCCAGCGGCTGCGCGGCGAGTTGGCGCAGCCGTCCCGCCGCGGCGGGGCCCGGGAGGTCGCAGGGCTCGCCGGTGACGTGCGCGCCGGGCAGCGTCAACCGAGGCGCCCTTCGGCCGGCCGGCGTGTACAGCGCCATCGGCAGGCGCTCGACCGCTTTGCCCTGCGCGCCCGCATCGAGGGCGGGCAGATGCCTCAGCGCGTCGGGCGGGCACAGGTGCCGGGCCGCCGCGGCGATCCATTCCGGGTGACCGGTCGGCCATCCGAGGGCGGTGTCCTGCCCGTCCTGCGTACCCAGAGCGCTGGGGGCGACCTCCACGACCCGCCCGCCCCCGCCGCCACGACCCTGGTGCAGGCCCGTGGCCGGTGCACGCAGAAGCCTGTCGGAGAGCGGGGCGTCGGCATCGAGGCGTGACGCGGTCAGGGTCACTGGGGTGTGCAGTGGCATCGGCAGGGTGGGGTGGTGCTCAGGCGGTGGCTCGGGACGCGATGCAGGTTCGGCATCCAGTCTCGTCCGCACACCGCGGCTGCGGCTTGCGTGTCCGCAGCGTGTCCGCAACGTGTTCGCAGTGGGCGGCGGGGGTAGACTGACCGACATGTCGATCCGCCGGCCCACGCCCGACCTGCAGCGCGCCCGCATCGCCTTCGGCATCGCCGCCATCTGCGGCCTGTTCCTGCTGGAGACCGCCGTGGCCCACCGCACCGTCCCGAGCCCTGCGTCGGTGTGGATCTGGTCCGCGCTCGGCGCGACGGCCCTGGCGGCCCTCGCCTGCGGTGTGCGTTGGGGATGGCGCCATCGCCTCGCGCGCCGGGCTCGCAGCGGATGAGCCGGCCGATCTCGATGACGCCGCGCACCCGCCGCGTGGTGCAGGCCCTGCTGTACGAAGCCATCGCCGTGGCCATCGTCGCGCCCGTGCTGTCGTGGGTGTTCGACAGCCCGCCGCTGTCGGCGCTGGCGCTGACGCTGGCAACCTCGGCCGTCGCGTTGGCGTGGAACTTCGTCTATAGCTCGATGTTCGAGCGCTGGGAGTCGCGCCAGGCGGTGCGCGGGCGTTCGGCGGCGCGCCGGCTGGCGCACAGCCTGGGCTTCGAGATCGGTCTGGTCTTCCTGCTGGTGCCGCTGATCGCGTGGTGGCTCGACGTCAGCCTGCTGCAGGCGCTGGTGGCCGACATCGGACTGATGGCGTTCTTCTTCTTCTACACCATGGTCTTCACCTGGGGCTTCGACCGCGTCTTCGGCCTGCCGGCGTCGGCGACCGGGGCCTCATAGGCGGCCGCCGCAAGAGACCCCGCCGGGCCTGCGGCCGGCAATCCGCGCGAGGTTCTTGGCGCAGGTTCGTGGCGCAGGTTCGTGGCGCAGGTTCATGGCGCAGGTTCATGGCGCAGGTTCATGGCGCAGGTTCATGGCGCAGTCGGGGCCGGGCTCGCGCGCGACAACAGCTCGACCAGACTTTGCCGCGCCACCGGCCCGCCGTGCCCGGTGAAGAAGGTGTGCAGCGGCCGGCCGAGCAACTCGCGCAGCCGGGCGAGGTTGCGCGCGCGGTCGGCCTGGAAGGGGTGTTCGGTCGCGCGTGAGGGCCACAGGCGGCCCATCAGCCAGCCGCCGACGGCCAGATCGCCGATGAAGGCGCGGCCGTCGCGCAACTCCACCACCAGCGAGCCGGGCGTGTGCCCGGGGGTTTGGCGCACCGTGCCCGCGATGCCGAAACGGCCGAGGTCGAACTCGTCGTCGACCAGCACGTCTGGCACGAAGGCCTCGTAGTTCGGGTCGAGGGCGAAACGCTCGAGCACCCGCGCAGCGAAGCCGATGGGCTGCAGGCGGTCATGCCGCCCCACGGCCACCATCGGCAGGTCTGCCCGGCCCAGGATCAGTTGCGCGCCGCTGCGCCGGCGGATCTCGGCGGCCAGTCCGGCATGGTCGGAGTGGCCGTGCGTGACGATGACGGCGGCGAGATCGGTCCAGGCGACTCCGGCATCGCGCAGGCCGGCCTCGAGCGCAGGCAGGTCGTCCTTGCTGCCGGTGTCGATCAGCACCGGGCGGGGCGCGTGGATCACATGCACCGTCGAGTACGACAGGGGGATGCTCGTGACGCGCGTCTGCACGGACTGCGCGTGGCCCGTCGTCCAGCCCAGCGCCAGCCACCAACCCAGTGTCAGCCCCCAGCGTCGCAGCATGCGCAGTCCCCGAGTGTCGACCGCCGGACTCTACACCCGCGGGCGCCTGCACCGGTGCGGTGCGCGAGACAATCTCGCGATGAGTCCGAGCCGTGCGTCCATGCCCGAGTCGCCGCGGCTGCGCGTGGGTTTCGTGCTCGCGCCGCTTTTCACGCTGACCGCCTACGCCGGCTTCGTCGACGCGCTGCGGCTGGCGGCCGACGACGGCGACCGCAGCCGTCAGCGTCGCATCCGCTGGGCCGTGCTTGGCCGCGAGCCGGTGGTGGCGAGCTGCGGCACGCCGGTGCTGCCCACCGCGCCGATGGACGACGTCGCCGCCTGGGACGTGGTCGTGGTGGTCGGGGGCCTGCTGCACGGCGGGCAGAAGGTGTCGTCGTCGGTGAACGCCTTCCTGCGCGAGGCGGCCGAAGGGGGGCGCCGCCTCGTCGGCCTGTGCACCGGCTCCTTCGTGCTGGCGCGCGCGGGCCTGCTGGATGGCCATCTGGCCTGCGTGAGCTGGTTCCATCGCGAGGACTTCGAGGCCGAGTTCCCGGCGCTGCGCGTGGTGTCGAACCGGATGTTCGTCGTCGACCGCGAGCGCCTGACCTGCGCCGGCGGCACCGGGGTGGTGCACCTGGCGGCGCACCTGATCGAGCAGGCGCTGGACCGCGCCAGCGCCACCAAGGCCCTGCGCATCCTGATCGAGGACCAGCCGCTGCCGTCGACCGCCCTGCAGCCCGAGGAGGTGCTGACCGAGCGCGCCACCGACCCGCTGGTGCGCAAGGCCATGCTGCTGCTCGAGCAAAGACTGCACGAGCCGCTGCCCCTGCCGACCCTGTGCGACCAGATCGGCCTGGGACGGCGACAACTCGAGCGGCGCTTCCAGCGCGACGTGGGTCTCAGCCCGGCAGGCTACCGTCTGAAGTTGCGCCAGGAACGCGCCCGGTGGCTGCTCATCCACACCGATCTGGAGGTCGGCACGATCGGGCTGGAGTGCGGCTTCCAGGATGGCGCCCATTTCGCGCGGGCGATGCGTCAAGCCTATGGCTCGAGTCCCCGCGGTATCCGGCTGGCTGGCCGCCAGCCGCCGGAGCCGACCGGCGACGATGGGGGCCTTCCGCACTGAGTGCGCACCAGGGCCGGGCTGCGGCCCGCTTGCCGCAAGTGGAAGTCGATCAGGCCTGCAACCCGCGCAGGCGCGCATTGCGCCGGCGCAGCGCCTCCAGCGTCAGCAGCATCGCCACGGAGATCAGGATCATCACCACCGCGGCGGCCAGGATGGTGGGGCTCAACTGCTCCCGCAGGCCTGTCCACATCTGGCGCGGGATGGTGCGCTGCTCGACGCTGCCGAGGAAGAGCACGACCACCACCTCGTCGAAGGATGTGGCGAAGGCGAACAGCGCGCCCGAGAACACCCCTGGCCAGATGATGGGCAGCGTGATGCGGCGGAAGGCCGTCCACGGTGAAGCACCCAGCACCCGCGCCGCGCGCACCAGCGACAGGTCGAAGCCCGCCAGCGTGGCCGACACCGTGATCAGCACGAAGGGCGTGCCCAGCACCGCATGCGCCAGGATGATGCCCGTCAGGCTGTTGGCGATGCCCAGCGTCGAGTAGAAGAAATAGGCGCCCACCGCGATGATGACGATGGGCACGATCATCGGCGAGACGAGGATGGCGGTGATCAGCGCCCGCCCGGGCAGGTTGCGGTGCATCAGCCCGACGGCCGCCAGCGTGCCCAGCGTGGTGGCGATGAAGGTCGCGGCAAGCGCGATGACGAAGCTGTTGCGCACCGAGACGCGCCAGGTCTCGTTGGTGAAGAACTCGACGAACCACTTCAGCGTGTACTCGTGGATCGGGTAGGTGAAGTAGGGGTCGGCGTTGAAGGCCAGCGGGACGATCACCAGCACCGGCGCGATCAGGAAGACCAGCGCGGCCACGCTGAAGGCGCGCAGCGCGTGGTGCACCAGTTTGTCGCGCAGGCTGGCGTAGGGCGGCAGCGCGTTGGCGGACGGGGCGGCAGACATGGTCAGGCCTCGCTCATCCCAGGCGAACGTTGGTGATCCCCACCGTGCGCTCGTAGACCGCGTACAGCAGCAGCACGCCGGCCAGCAGCAGGGCGCCCAGCGCCGACGCGAGCCCCCAGTTCAGGCTGCGCGACAGGTTGTCGGCGATGAAGAAGCTCATCATCTGGTCGCCCGCGCCACCCAGCAGCGCCGGCGTGATGTAGTAGCCCAGCGCCAGGATGAACACCAGCAGGACCCCGGCGCTGATGCCCGGCAGCGATTGCGGCAGGTACACGCGGCGGAACGCCGTGGCGGGGCTTGCGCCCAGCGAGCGCGCCGCGCGCACGTAGGCCGGCGGGATGCCGCGCATCACCGACACCAGCGGCAGGATCATGAAGGGCAGCAGGATGTGCGTCATCGCGATGACGACACCGAAGCGGTTGAAGGTCATCTGCAGCGGCTCGCTGACCAGGCCGGTGGCCATCAGCAGGGAGTTGACGACCCCCTCCTTCTGCAGCAGCACGACCCAGGCCGTGGTGCGCACCAGCAGCGAGGTCCAGAACGGCAGCAGCACCAGCACCATCACCAGGTTGCCGGTGCGCGGCGGCAGATGAGAGATCCAGTAGGCCAGCGGGTAGCCGATGGCCAGGCACAGCAGCGTCACGAGCAGGCTGACCCACAGCGTGCGCCCGAAGACCATCAGGTGGATGCGGGTGTCGGCCGGCTCGCGGATCACCGCCCCGCGCTCGTCGTGCGTCAGGTCGACGGCGCGCAACAAATGGTTGGGCGTGTAGCGCTCGCTGGTCTGCGCGAGCACCGTCCAGATGCGGGGCTCGCCCCACGCCGTGTCGGCTTCGAGGAACAGGGGCTTCCAGGGGCCGGCATCGGTGCGATTGACCACCCGCGTGGTCTTCATGAAGACCGAGCGCAGGCCGCCGTACTCGAAGTTCAGCCGGGTGGCGATGCGGCTGGCGGTCTGGTTGCCCGCGGCGTCCTTCATGTCGGCCGCCAGTGCCGCGAAGACGGCCTCGTCCGGCGAGATCGTGCCGGCGGGCAGTGCCCGCAGCAGCGGGCCGCTGCGGGGCAGTTCCTCGGCGACCAGCGGGTCGTGCACGCTGTTGACCAGCATCAGGCCGATGGGCACCAGAAAGGTCAGCAGCGTGAACAGGCACAGCGGCAGCACCAGCGCATAGGCGCGCAGGCGCTGCCGCAGTTCGGCACGCCGCAGGCGCTGCTTCAGCGCCGCGGGGTCGTCGATGCCGACACCCGCGGCCGAGCCCGTCGCGGCGTCTGCGGTCATGCGCATGCCCGTCCCGGCCATCGAGTGCTGCGGCACCCGTGCTGCAGCCGCCTCAGCGCGCCGCCCAGGCGGCGAAGCGCTGGTTCAGCTCGTCGGCCTTGTCGGCCCACCAGCCGGCGTTGGTGGTGTAGCCGCGGCCGGCCTGCGAGGGGCCGGGCAGCCAGGGCTTGGTCTTGGCGTCCACCAGCGCCAGCGAGGACTTGCGCGCCGGCGCGTAGGGGATGTACTTGGTCTGCTCAGCCAGCGGCTTGGTGCCGGTGGCGAACATCACGAAGTCCATCGCCGTCTTGACGTTCTTGGAGCCCTTCATCACGACGAACAGGTCCGGCACCGAGATCTGGCCGTCCCAGACGATGGCGAAGTTCTTGCCGTCCTTGACGTTGGCGTCGTAGATGCGGCCGTGGTAGACCGAGGTCATCACCACCTCGCCCGAGGCCAGCAACTGCGGGGGCTGGGCGCCCGCGCTCCACCAGACGATCTGCGACTTGATCGAGTCGAGCTTGCGGAAGGCCCGGTCCACCCCCTCGCGCGTGGACAGCACCTTGTAGACGTCGGCCGGGGCCACGCCGTCGGCCATCAGTGCCCACTCCAGGTTGACGTTGGGCTCCTTCTTCATGCCGCGCTTGCCGGGGAACTTCTGCAGGTCGAAGTAGTCCTCGAGCCGCGTCGGGGCGTTGGCGCCCAGCTTGGCCTTGTCGTACGCGACGACGTTGGCGAAGGAGATGTTGGCCACCGCGCATTCGGTGACCATGCCGGGCACGAAGTCGTTCTTCGCATCCGAGCCGTCGGCACCCTTGGGCAGCTTGCTCGCGTCGATCTTCTCGAACAGGCCCTCGTCACAGCCGCGGATGGCCTCGGCGAGCTCGACGTCGACGACATCCCACTTGACGTTGCCGGTCTTGACCTGGGCGCGGATCTCGGCAAGGCCGCCGTTGTAGTCCTCGCTCAGGATCTTGACGCCGCTGGCCTTGCTGAAGGGCTCGTGCATCGCCGTGACCTGGCTCTTGGTGTAGGCGCCACCCCAGGAGGTGACGGTGATCTGCTGCGCACTGGCCTGGGCCGCGAACAGACCCGTGGCAGCCGCCAGCAGCAACAGCTTGAAGTGGGAACAGGAACTCATGTCATGCTCCTCGAGGGGGCAGGTTGCGGCGCCGGGAGAACACCTCCCGGTGGGCCAGGGGGCCTGGCGGCGCGTGGCACGGGGCTTCGCACCGTCAGGCGGGAACGTCCAGCGCGTGGCAATCGTCCGCGCGCCAGCCGATGTGGATCGAGTCGCCCGCCGCCACCGCGCGCCTGGAGGACGCGTTGGGCA